>Ga0307285_10000120_pt1 | contig 17734 bp, 21 predicted proteins | sample ER_DNA_139_FD_194476 | JGI IMG/M metagenome (GOLD analysis project Ga0307285, IMG submission 194476) | Bulk soil microbial communities from the East River watershed near Crested Butte, Colorado, United States - ER_DNA_139 | ecosystem: Environmental > Terrestrial > Soil > Floodplain | place... | reverse complement strand
GCTGTCGCCTGATCGATTCGGCCTCGGAGGGGGATCGGGTTCGGTCCCGGTCCCCCTCCAGTCGTAAGGAGAACCATGGACATCGGTGGCGGCAACATCATCTGGATCATCGTCGGCGTGCTGTTGATCATCGCGCTGCTCATGTTCATTCTCGGGAGGCGCGGATGATCAGCTACTGGGGCATCGACCACGGCGACGAGATCTCCAAGTCCGACCCGTTCGAGACCAAGACCCGTCCGTCGCAGCGCAAGCACTCGATGAACCGTCAGGCGGTGAACAACAGCCGCGGTGAGAACGCTCGTAACGCCGGGGTCGCTGGTGCGATCGGTGGCGGTGTCGGCAGCTCCTGGGGTGTTCACCGGGGGATCAAGCGCGTCGGAGCTCCTTACAAGGTCCGCAACTTCAAGGGCTTCGTGGGCACCATGGCAGCTGCTGGTGCTGCCGGTGGAGCTTCTGCGGGAGCGCTCACCCTGAACAAGAACAGCAAGGGCAAGCGGGCCACCAAGATCCGTTCCAAGATCGACTCCCGATGGGAAAAGAAGCACGGAGGCACTAATGCCGGGTAACTTCCAGCACGTTCCCGGGGTGGCCTACATCGCCGGGCAGACCTTCCAGAGCGAGTTCGGTGTGCATGAAGCCGGGTCGGTGATCCCTAACGAGGAGGCCGAGCAGTTCGGCAACCTGCAGGTGCTGATCGACAACCGGTTCATCTGGCCTTACGCCCCCGACGAGGGCTACGACTGGCTGCCTCCGCACCTGTTCAACGACGTGAAGACGATGGACGAGGTCAAGGCGGTTCTGGAGGGCGACCCGATGGGCACCCGCAGCGTGCCGCAGTTCCCAGACCCGGAGGACCCCACCGAAGAGGGCGAGCCGCCTGAGGAAGTCCTGCGAGCCGAGGACGAGGCCGAAGAGCAGGTCATCATCCACGACAAGCTCAAGGCCACCCAACAGCCTGGGGTCGAACGACCCGAGGGTCCCACCACCCTGGAGGTCGCCGAAGGTGCCCTCGGTCGCAAGCTGACGCGTGGGGACAAGACGCCCCCCGCCCCGCGAAAGGAAACAAAGTAATGCCCGAGAACCAGAGCAGCACCCGTACCGCCAAGAAGACCGTAAGCCAGCGGATCTCCGAGGCCTCCGACAAGCGTGACCAGGACAAGGCCTCGGGCGACTACGTGCCCACCTCGGACCTGGACAAGGACCTGGACGCCGCCAACGAGGAGGTCCAGGACTACCTGGAGATGCACTCGGTCAAGCAGGGCCTGTACGTCGAGGACGTCGAGGAGTCCGAGCAGAACGGCCCGGACGCCAAGGTCGAGGACACCTCAGCCGAGGCCACTGCCGAAGAGGTCGCCGAAGGAGCTGTGGAAGGCCAGAAGGAGCAGCGTCAGCAGCGCGCCAAGGAGCGCGAGGAGCGCAAGAAGGGCCGTGGTCCTCAGAAGGACTCCGAGCGGACCCGGGTGTCGACTGGTTCAGCTCCGAAGGTCGAATCGAAGAGCTGATCATCGATGGGGTTCTCCTACGACAGCGGCCTGGTCACCAAGCTTGACCAGGTCCGCTTCCTCGTGGGTGACGCCGACGAGACCGAGGTCTTTCTCCAGGATGACGAGATCAGCTGGCTGATCGACATCTGGTACCCCAAGGGGTCGATCTACTACGTGGCCGCGATGGCGTGTGAGGCTATCGCGGCCAAGTTCTCCCGTGAGGTCACCACCACCTCCGACAGCCAGACCGTCGGCACCTCAGAGCTGCAACGCAAGTACCTAGATCTGGCTGCGCGCCTGCTGCGCCAGCACGAAACGCTGCTCACCGGCGGCGAGGTAAGCATGGGCGGCATCAATGCCGGTGAGCAGCCCGACCCCACGGTCACCCGTCCCGCCTTCGGCACGGGCATGCACGACTTCGTCGAGGCCGGTCCGCAGGACCGAGGTGACGAGGCCGCGTACCTGAGTCCGGAGTGGGAGGGCTGGTACCGGTGAGGATCTCTCCGTTCGCCGCTTCCTACGTGCGCAAGCGGACCACCGAGCACATGGTGGACGCCTGTACGATCTGGACCCCGGGCGAGATCGTGGTGGACCCCGATACCGGCGACGCAGTGCGTCTTCAGGGCGAGATCAAGTACGACGGGCCCTGCCGGTTCTGGGAGGTCAACGCAGGCTCTCAGATCGTCGTGGGGGACGAGCAGATCACCACCACCGAGGCCTACCTGAGCCTGCCGTTCAACTCAGTGGTTCCCGAGGCCGACGATGTCGTGCAGATCACCATGAGCGTGGACTCCGACCTGGTCGGTCGGATGGTCAACATCCTGTCCGTGGTCCGAGGTGGCGGCTTGCGAGCGTCGCGTCGGTTCCGCGTGCAGGTCGTGGAAAGCACCAAGTCGTCATGGTAGAGCTCGCTTCGCGGCGTACCGCGCACTCTTCTCCCGATCGCAGACCAGGCATCGGAAGGCCTCAGCGCCGTCCTGCACCCGGATCACATGGCTGGACGGGGTGATCTCGTGACCGTTAGCGCAGTGCGTCCGGGTACGGCTCTTCCGGTACGGCGTGGTCCGGCGGGTGTTCTCGCCCGGGGTGACGATCTCCAGGTGCTCTGGTCGCACGCACAGGACCACCCGACACAGGTGGTCGACGTGCATCCCCTCCGGGATCTCCCCCATCACCCATCGGTGGGCCAGGTAGCGCTTCGGCCCGGTGTAGAACACCCCGTACCCGTGGTTCCCCACTGGTCCTCGCCAGAGCCAGCAGGTATCGGTCTTCTCGACGTGCTTCCAGAACTTCTCCATGCTGCACCATACCCAAGGCGGACCTGGTGAGCGACTACCGAGAGCTGACGGCGCTACGAGACCGTCTGAGCAGGGCCAAGGCCCAGATCCGCACTGCGGTGATGTCCGACATGGACAAGGCCGCCGAGCAGGTCAAGGAGCAGATGCGTCAGCTAGTCCCGGTCGACACCGGAACCCTGCGGGACAGCATCGCCGTGGTCAAGGACGGCAGCACCTACCACATCGGTCCGGTCGGGGTGGAGTACGCCAAGTACGTGGAGTACGGCACTAAGCCCCACGTGATCATGGCCAAAGCGGGCGGGGTCTTGGCCTTCCAGGTCGGTGGTAGCACCAGGTACGCCAAGAGCGTGAAGCACCCGGGCACCAAGGCCCAGCCCTACATCCGACCGGCCAAGCAGTGGGCGATCGAGAACCTGACCGACGACATCGCGGTGACCGGTGCGTCACTGCTCGCCGGAAAGCCGAAGCTCAATGCCTAGCTACCTGCCCCGGGGCGGGATCACCAACTACCTGATCACCACCCTGCGTGCGGCCAACCTGCTGATCGGTGATGGGGCCGCCCCGCCAACCGGGGGCTGGGACGACGATCCCAACGCCCCGAACAGCACGTTCAAGCCCTACCTGGTGGTCAACCCGATGGCGGTACCGGACCCGACCGGGTCCATCGGGGACTCCTCAACAGACTTCCGAGCCCCGTACTCGCTGACCTCGGTGGGGATCTCCCGCCACCAATGCGAGACCTACGCGGACATCGGCAGGAAGGTGGTGGCCGCTCTGGAGAAGGAGACGGTCGTGCTCAACGGGGGTGGCTGGAAAATCCAGCAGGCCCGTGCAAACTCTATAGGTGGAGTGAGTCGCTCTGACAACACCGAACCCTCGGAGTTCACCCAAAGTGATGTGGTCATCATCTGGCTATCGAAGGAGCTGTCGTAATGGCCGAGAAGAAGAAGGACTTCAAGACGACTCGCGAGGGTCAAGTGAAGATCAAGCACCCAGGTATCGAGCAGCTGGGTGAGTGCCTCCCGGAATCCCTGGAGGTCTGGATGGATGCCGGATGGGTCCCAGTGGATCCGGACGACAAGGGCAAGACGTCGATCGCAGCTGTGAACGAGGTCAACACCTCGGGCCAGCGGATCGTCGGCGAGGTCGAAGACCGGCCCGAAGCCAAGGCGTCCACCGCTGCTACCAACGAGAAGAAGTGAGGTAGAGCTAATGGCTCGCGTCATCCCGAACGAGCAGTCCTACCTCGGTTTCCTCCCGGCGGTAGCAGATCTGTCCTCGGTCACCAGCGCGGAGCTCACGGCGGGCAAGAACCTGACGTCGTACCTGATCTCCATCAACGCGTCCACGACGGGTAACACCGTCCCCACCCCGAACATCTCCACCCTGTTCGAGACCAGCATCGCCGGTACGGTGCAGGCCACGCTCACGGCGGACTTCTACCGGGACAACGGTGACCAGCTCACCGACGACCTGGCCTGGAAGACCCTCCCGCGTAAGACCGCGGGCTTCTTCGTGATCCAGCGCTTCGGCGGTACGGGGTCTACCCCGCTGGCCGACGACAAGGTCGAGGTCTGGCCCATCCTGGTGGTCTCCCGGACCATGTCGAACATGGCCAACAACACCGTGGAGACCTTCACGGTGACCTGCAGCATCCCGAACGTGCCTGCTGAAGATGCGGTCATCGCCTAACAGACCGGGGAGGGGCTTGAGGACCCACTAGCCCCTCCCCACCTGCCTCACCGCCCAGAGGAGCCCCATGAGTACCGAAGTGAAGATCCAGCAGGCCCGAAACGAGCAGGCTGTGGCGTCCAAGAAGTCCGTCCTGGACCAGCTGAAGAACAAGAAGCGCCGCCGCGACACTCTGACCATGGAGATCGACGGCGAGAACGTGTCGATGGTCTTCGAGGCGATCTCCTACAAGGAGCTGGATGCTCTGCAGGCCAAGCACCCGCCGACCCAGGATCAACGAATCGCCGGTGCGGCCTTCAACCGGAACACCTTCCCACCTGCTCTGGTGGCCGCCTGTTCACTGGACCCCAAGCTTTCCGAGGCCGACACCCGGGAGATCTGGACCTCCGAAGAGTGGTCCACCGGTGAGCTGAACACCCTCTTCGACACCGTCTCCAACCTGTGCATGAAGGGGCTGGACGTCCCTTTTACCGAAACCGCCTCCGCGTAGACCCCGGCTTCAAGCTGGAGATCTCCTACTGCGTGGATAAGGGCATCCCGCACGAGAAGTTCCTGGAATGGGACGTCTCCAGTAGGGCGAAGGTGATTGCCTACCTGCTGGAGCAGGCCGAGACGTGTCAGTTGTGCGGCACAGCATCATGGGAGTGGGAAGAGAACAAGTACGCGTACGACGTGCAGGAGGTCTTCTGCCCTGGGTGCTACCGAAAGGAGGTCAGCAACGAGGGCGACAAGCTCCCCGGCACCCGTATCGAGCTCATCCCGGTGACAACCGAACTTCGTGATCGGCAGTACCAGCGGGAGCTTCGGCGCAGGCACATGCACCGGGAGTCCGACGAGTAGGAGATCAAGGTGGCTGAAGAGACCGAGGTCGTCCTAAGCGCCAACGTCACCCCGTACGAGCAGAGCGTCAACTCGGCCACCGCCACGACGAACAAGATGCTCGACTCGGTCGTCAAGCTGACGTCCGCGATCGACGGGGCTTTCCGGTCTGCTGGTCGCACCATGCAGATCGGTGGCGCGGGGATGACCGCCGGTCTGGTCGCCATGGGGGTGGCGGCAGGCAAGCTGGACCAGCAGATGTCCCAGCTGCAGGCGTCGATGACGATGGTGTCCAAGTCGCAGTCTCAGTACGAGGCGCGCATGAAGGACTACGAGAAGACGGTCACCAACCTTCGCGCCACCTTCGGGATGACCAGCCAGGAGGCCATCAACCTGGCCACCCAGCTGAACAAGCTGGGCCAGTCCTCCCAGAACATCAACGAACTGGCTACTTCGTTCACCAAGCTGAGCGCGGTCACCGGTGAGGGGGTCGGTCAGCTCGCTGCCTCGATGACCCAGCTCCAGCGCACGATGGGCACCGAGGGTGTCGCGCAGACCAAGAACTTCAACGCCACCCTGGCTGACCTGAGCCAGCGCGCAGGCGTAAGCGCTACCGCAGTCCTTCAGTTCTCCCAGGCCATCGCCCCGATCGCCAAGGTCTCCGGGATGACCCAGAAGGAGATCATGGGCGTCTCCACGGCCTTCAACAAGGCCGGGGCCGACGGGTACGCCGCAGCGAGCGCCTTCCAGAAGGTCGCTACCGACATCAACAAGGCGATCTCGACTGGGTCTCCTCAGCTACAGGCCTACGCGGACACCATCGGGGTGACCGTCGACCAGCTCAAGACCATGTCCCGGGTCGACGTGATGACCGGGTTCTTCGAGTCGATCAACAAGCAGGGCCCGCAGGCGATCAAGACCCTGGAGAAGTTCGGCCTGGAGGGGGTGCGCACCTACAAGTCGATCCAGGCCGTGGCCGGGTCAGGAAACATGCGCGCACAAGTCGCGACGGCGATCCAGGGCTCACCGACCGGCACCCTGGACAAGGCCTCTGACCGGGCCTTCCAGGGCCTGAACGACCAGATGAACAAGCTGGCCGAGAACACCAAGATGATCGGCGAGGCCTTCGGCAAGGGCGTGCTGCCGGTCCTAGAGGGCGTGGCCAAGGCAGTCAACGCGATCGTCTCCCCGATCAACATGGTGCTGCAGCAGCTAGGCAAGCTGCCTGGTGGGTTCGCCCTGGCCAGTGCTGCGGCGATGGTGATGGCCGGAACCATCGTCAAGGCCTTCACCGGGCTGTCCACCTTCGGCCTGCTCTTCGGTGCCGGTAGAACCGCTTTCCAGGGCCTGCGCAGCAGCGGGCTGGAACGGGCCATGCTCACTGGGGGAGACCTGTCCCGGTACTCCCAGGCCGAGCGTGCCGCTCTGCAGGAGAACCGCAACTTCCGGGCTGGTCGGGACTACGTAGGTTCCCCGACCCAGCAGCGGCTCTACAACATGTACGGGCGGGTCGGTGAGCGGCTGGGTCCGGTTGCCGGTCAGGTGGGCAGCAACCTGGCGGGTACGCCCACTCGCTGGCTGGGGATGGCCCAGCGCGGTACCGCGGCCGGTGTCGGATTCGTCGGGTCGATGCTGCGCTCCGGGCTGGACCCGCTGTCGTCCAACGCGATGGCCAACAACTTCAACCGCGACCAGGGCGTGCAGATGATGCCCCGGGCCGACGTGGCCCGAGCGCTGGGCTGGAACAACGTCCAGGACCGCTGGGCTCAGCTACGAGGTACCGCAGGCGGGGGCGCTGCAGCCACCAACCTGGCCCAGGGGATGAACCAGGCTGCCGACTCCACCCGTCGGGTCGGCACCGTGTTCGGTCAGCTGACCCGTGAGTCCGGGCTGCTGGCCAAGTCGCTGATCCAGGCCTCACACTCCTCCCTGGTGATCGCCGAGCGCGGTGCTGGTCGGATGCTCAGTGCGGCCATGCCAGGTGCTGGTGGCTGGCGTGGTGCCGGTACGGCGATCGCCGGTGCTGGACGTGGCCTGATGGGCGCGATGGGTGGTCCTGCCGGTCTGGCGATCACCGGTGGGCTGATGGGCGGAATGGCGCTCTACGGGCTGCACAGGTCCAACCAGGAGCAGATCCAGAACTTCGCCTCGGACACCACCAACTCCTCCCCGATGGCCGTCTACGCCGCAGCCGTCGGTGAGGCCACCCGGGCGACGAAGTCCTTCACCGACGTGATGAAGGAGGCCGCTGCTGCTGGTCAGGTGGCCAAGTACAGCGCCAAGCCGGGCGCGGACGTGATCACCGCCGCCAAGCGGGAGTCCTTCACCAACAAGGCGCTGGAGGGTGCCACCCCGGTCGAGGTCCGTTCGCTGGTCAGCCAGGTGATGTCGGCCAACCCCTCCGACAACGAGAAGAAGGCGCTGCAGGCCGACCTGGTCCGGCTCTACGGGTCCGACGCGGCTGGCCTGGCTCGGGTCGAGAACGTGATGAACACCGGCAATATGGCCAATGCGCCAGAGCTGACCGGGATGTTCCAGCAGGCCTACCGCCGTCAGGGCTTCGCCAACCAGTTCAAGCTCAACGACCAGGCGATCGCGGCCTCCGCTGGAGTGGCCAGCACGATCCAGGAGCAGATCGCCCTGTCCGGGCCGGGGACTAAGCAGGCCGGTCAGACCACGATCGCCTCGCTGAACGCGCTGACTGCCAGCCAGGTCAAGGCCGGGCCTGCTGGCCCTGGTGGCTCCGGTGCCAACAACCGCAACCAGCTGGCCCTGCGCAATGCGGCCCGCGGTTACGCCAAGGGCATCCTGGGCGAGAACGTCGACGAGGACAGCGTCAGAGCCATCGCCGATGCGCTGATGGACAACAAGGGCGACCCGATCGGTGTTCAGCGTCAGCTGACTCAGGGCGACACCAGGATCGGTGCTGAGCTCAAGGCGGCACAGGCTGCTGCTGGCCCGGGCTACAACATGGCGGCGACGACGCTGCCCAACATGCGCACCTACCAGTCCGGCTGGGCAGGTACCGCAGGCATCGACCAGATGGCCCTGAACCGGCTGCGCGGGGTGGACTACAAGGACGCAAGGCCGGGAACGCCGGGCTACGTCGATTACCAGCAGGGGAACCTGAACGCCACCGCCACCGCGGTCTTCGGTGGCAGCGGCACCGGTGGACCTGGACGGGCTGTTCAGCGGGCGCTGGCCAACGAGAACGATGTCGCAGCCCAGTGGACCGCGATGAAGACGCTGTCGGACGTCTCGATCGGGCTGACCCAGTCCTTCGGTGAGGCGTCGGTCCACCTGGACGAGATGACCGCTGCTGCGGGTGGAGCGGCCACCCAGCTCGGTGCGATGGCTCAGCAGGCCCGAGCCCGCACTCGTCAGGCCCAGTCCGAGGAGATGGGCTACATGACCACGGCGGGCCGTGGTGCTGAGCTCATGCAGAACTACCGGACCTCGCTGGCTGCGGACCTGTCCCGGCCTTCCGAGGTCACCGGAGCGCACCGCGAGGAGGACCGGGCTGCGGCCGAGGCCTTCAAGCAGGAGCAGTTCCAGCGGGTCAAGACGATGGTCAACTCGATGCGCGAGTTCAACATCTCGCGCCAGCAGGCTGAGGACGACTACCAGCTCCAGCGTGGGTATGCCGAGGAGGACTTCGCCCGGCAGCGCGAGTGGGCCTTCATGGACTACACCAAGAACCGGCTGAGGGCTGAGCAGAACTTCAACCACCAGGTCGAGACGATGGCCAAGAACACGGCCAAGACGATGACCAACATCTACGAGCGGCAGACCACCGAGCGGACCTGGGACGCGGCCAACCTGTACCAGAACATGGCCGACCAGCAGAAGAACCTGGAGGACCAGCAAAAGAACCTGGACCGGCTGCGTAGGGCCGGGATGTCCAACGCCACCATCGAGCAGATGGGTCTAAACGACCCGGCCAACATGCAACAGCTCGCTCGCCTGGCTGACGACATGGCCAATGACCCGAAGATGGTCAAAGCGTTCAACGACATGGCCAAGAAGCGCAACGCGGTCGCTGGGCAAATCAACACCGACGAGTCCAACACCCAGTGGCAGGAGATGCGCTACCAGTTCAAGCGCTCGATGGACCAGGGCGAAGAGGACTACAACCAGGCGATGACCCGCCAGGCTGAGCAGTTCGAGAACTCGATGGACCGGCAGGCCACCGCGTACGACACCGGGATGGACCGCTCTGCGGACGCCTTCAACCGCTCGATGACCGAGGTGACCGGCACCTTCGCAGAGCTGCAGAAGGAAGCCCTGGCCGGGCTGTCCGGGGCTGCCAAGGACCAGCTGACCGCGGTCCTGGACAACATCAACTCCCTGTCCACCTCGATCACTGCGGCTACGGGGACCAGCGCCCGTGAGGTCAACGCGCTGTTCCAGTCCCTGGGGATCGACACCGGCGGCGCGCTGACCACTCCTGGTGGCGGCAAGAAGATGACCGGCACGGTCAAGGTCGGCGGCCAGACCTACAACTACGGGCAGTTCGCTGCCGGTGGTGAGATCGGTGGTCGCTCCCCGCACAAGCGGGCCGACAACATCCCGATCATGGCCACGGCCGGGGAGTACATGCTTCCGGTGGATGCGGTGCAGTACTACGGCAAGGACTTCATGGACGCGGTCAAGGACCGCAAGCTCCCCAAGTTCGCCGACGGCGGCATGGTCTACAAGCAGATGGAAGCCTGGCTGGGCAAGAACCTGCCCAAGGTCCAGATCACCAGCTCTTATCGGCCTGGCGCGATCACCGCACTGGGCAACGTCTCGATGCACTCCCAGGGCAAGGCGCTCGACCTCGCACCCAGCATGAACACCTTCAACACGATCCTGTCCGCCTTCGGCAACAAGATCCACCAGCTCTTCTACGCACCCGCCGATGGCCGGACCATCCTGCGCGGTAAGCCCTGGAAGATGGACAGCGTCACCAAGGGCGACCACTGGAACCACGTGCACTGGGCGATGCAGTCGATGAACGGCCTGGCCGGTGCAGCCGGTGTGGGTGGCGGTGGCGGCTGGGACGGCACCGAGAAGGGCCTGGTCGACCTGGTTCAGAAGCTGGCCTCGGTGCAGAAGTTCTCCAAGGCCATGGACGCCAACGACCTCAACGGGGCCAACGCGATGGGCAAGGACTGGCTGGCCAGGAAGATCGCCAAGGTGGGGATGGTGATGAGCGCTGCCCCCGGCGGTGCGGTCGACTTCGACTACAACCCCACCGGTGGCGGTTCGGCCAAGGCGATCGTGCAGCAACTGGCTGCTCAGCGGGGCTGGACCGGTAACCAGTGGCGGGACCTGGACCAGCTGGTCGCGCACGAGTCCTCCTGGAACCCCAAGGCCCAGAACCCGACCTCCAGCGCGTACGGCCTGTTCCAGTTCCTCAACTCCACCTGGAAGGGCGTGGGTGGGCACAAGACCTCCGACCCCACCCTGCAGGGCAAGTACGGGCTGCAGTACATCGCCCAGCGCTACGGAAACCCGAGCAAGGCCTGGGACTTCTGGAACAGCCACACCCCGCACTGGTACGGCGAGGGCGCGGTCTTCGGGGGCAAGCAGCAGATCGGGGTGGGCGAGAACGGCCCGGAGGCTGTCCTGCCGCTTAACCAACGCGGTGTGGACTTCCTGTTCGAAGTGATGAAGCGGAACTCCTCCGACTCCAAACGCGCTCTGGTGGCGTCCGGAGGAGTTCCGCTTCAGGGCAACACCGTGAGCTACTACTCACGGATCGACAAGAGCACCCAGATCACCGGGCCGATCACCGTGCAGTCCCAGGACCCTGACGAGATGCTGCGCAAGCTTCAGGCCAAGAAGGCCCTGGAAACGCTGAAGGGTCGGCACTGATGAGCTTCCACATGATCGGTGAGAACCGGCTGATCGCCCAGGTCGTCGGAGCTGAAGCGGTCCGTACCTGCGTGGTCGGGGACACCATCTACGCGTACTGGCGGACCGCCCCCGATCTGGGTAAGCCCTCCCCCTCCGACATCATGGTGTCCACCTCGCAGAACCGGACCTCGTGGAGTACCCCGGTGTCGGTCTGGGACGGGGTGCCGGGCTACGACTACCGCCTGGGCGGAGTGGTGCACAACGGGTCCAACTTCGTCATGACCCTGGGCGAGATGGGGGTGCCCGGTGGGATCAACAACAACCTGCACGTCACCTCGCCCAACGGAATCACCGGATGGACCGCGTTCACCAGCATCCCGCTGCTTGACTTCCACTCGGTGGTCTCCGACCTGGTGTTCGCGAACGGGACCTACTACCTGGCTGTCACGATCAAGACCGCTACCAACTCCCCCTACGTGGCCAAGCTCTACAGCTCGACCAACCTGACCACCTGGACCTCGCTGGGCCTGGCCAGCCAGCTGACAACGATGGACAACGTGCACCCGCGGATCGCAGTGGTCGGTTCCACCATTCACCTGGTGATGCGCGAGGGCCCGTACTTCACCTTCAGCGGCAGCGACCGGATCCTGTACACCACCCGAGACCTGTCCACCGGGACTTGGGGCCCTACCCTGCCTGTTATTGACGGCACCGGAGATCCGGGAATCGTCTCAGCAGGGGGTGACCTGGGGATCATCTACCAGGACCAGACCCTGTACCCCGCGCAGGGCCAGTGGTCCTGGATGCTCTACGACGGGGACACCTTCGTGCGCCGGGGCACCTTCAGCCAGGGCCTGGACGCTGGCGCTGGAGCCTCCGTGTTCGCCTATGCCGACGACTTCGCGGTGGTCTACGCCACCCGGCCGGACCCGATGCAGACGGCCGGGACGCTGTACTTCCGCGACTTCAACTCGGTGGTCGATGAGCCGGTAGGCACCTTCTCGCCACGGCACACGGAGCGAATCAAGCGGGACGGGGATCGGCTGGAGAACTTCGAGGTGGCGATCTCCTCGGGCACCTCCTGGTACAGCCTGACCGACGGCTACCGGTTCTACATGAGTGCCGAGGACTTCGGGGACAAGGCCCAGGTGCTGCGCCGGGTCACCGCCTCCTCCCCGTTCTACGACGGGACCTATCTGGTGCACTCAGTGCGCGAGAACGTCCAGGAGAGCCTGGTCGTCGGCATCCTGGGCTCCTCGCAGAACCAGGTCACCGAGAACATGCTGCTGCTCGAAGAGCTGATCTCCCAGCCCTCGTTCCGGATCCGGCTGACCATGGGCGACCACGCTGAGACCTGGTCCTGCCAGAGCGCGGACTACACCATCCAGCGCGGGCACATCAACATGCACAACACTCGGGCGATGATGCGGCTGCAGGTTCCCCGGCTGCCCCAGGTCAGCTACGAGGTGATCTGATGGCCGGGTTCATCACCACCGACGGTGCCGACTACCTGATGTCGCTGTTCACCGGGGTCGAGGAGATCCTGCCGGAGTACTGGATCGGGCTGGTCACTGAGGCGGTTGGAGCTTCGGAGTCCGGGGAGAGCATCTCCGAGCCGACCAGCGGCGACTACTTCCGGGTGCCGATCAGCATCGGCCCGGAGTCCTGGACGATCGCGTACGGCACGGCCAGCAACACGGTGCTGATCACCTTTCCGATTCCCGGAGTGGACGACTGGGCTGGGATCGTCGGCTGGGTGATCTGCGACTCCGAGGTCGGAGGCCGGGTGCTCTACGCCGGAGACGCCGACATGTACGACATCTCGCTGGGGGACCAGACCTTCCTGCCGCCTGGGTCGATCAGCCTGTCGATCGAGCTGGCTGGCTGGCGGGAGGTCACGTGACCACCCGCAACATCACGATCGGCGCGTCCAAGGTTTTTCGACCGATCGCCAGAACCCGACGTCGCAACATCGCCGGGAAGCCGATCGACGACAGCCGGACCCCGCTGATCGCCTCCTCGGTGCGTCCGGTGGAGTACGTGCTCAAGGACGGCTTCCCCTACGAGCCGATGCTGCACGTGAGCAGCAACTACCTGATCAGCACCGAGGGTCTGCACGTCGACGAGGGCGTCTACCCCTGGGAAGGGGAGTTCAGCGGAGCGCACACCCGCTTCGTGGCCATGGACAACCTCTGGGACCCGATAGGGGGCCGCTGGCTGCCGCTGTACACCTCCGGGGTGGATTACTCGTTCAGCTACCCCCTGGGCGGCGTAGAGCCCCGCCTGGACACCATCGACTACACCATCGGCAAGCTGTTCTACGAGTTCTCCTCGGTGCGTCTGCAGGAGGAGACCTCGCTGATCTCCGCGTTCAACTCCGGCCTGGATGACGCCTCCTCGTTCATGATCGCGCTGGCCGGGACGATCAACTCCTCCGAGCGGGCTTCGCTGATCCGGGTCGGCGACACCGTGGGCAACTCGGTGATCGTTGAGGTGGACGAGAACTTCTACCTGCGCAACCAGTACGGCACCGCCACCCTGATTCCACTGGTCCACCCGGCTCAGATGCAGCCGTTCTACCTGGTGCTGATCAACGACCCGGAGAAGACCGAGCTACGGGTGAGCAACGGGATCACCCAGATCCACAAGGTCCGCATCCCCAACAAGGACGCCACTCGGTCGCTGAACGTGATCCTGGGTGAAGACCTGTCCGGGAACACCACGCTGGACCTGAACCTGTTCGAGCTGACCATCTTCCCGTACGCGTTCAATGGGGAGATGACCCCCGAGCAGATCATCACCGCAATGGCCGACATCTACGGAGCTTCCTGATGGCAACCCCCTGGATCGACCAGATCCGCGGCAGCTCCGGGTACTTCCGGGTCATGGTGCACGCGCCCAACGGACAGCTGGTGGACATCACCAAGTTCCGGGGCTCCCCGATCCAGATCAACTCGATGAGCTCGGTGGACCCGTTCGGGGACGCCACCGCCCAGCTGAACTTCCCGCAGGTCAGCGGGTTCGAGCGGCCCGGCTACGGGGACCTGTGGTGGATGGTGCCCTGGGTGATGGTCGACATCGCCTGGTACAACGACGACGGCTCTCCGACCACCTGGGTCTGGGAAGGGTTCATGGTCTCCGAGGAGATCAGCAACGACGGCCTGGCTCTGACCCTCAAGGGGGCCCTGTTCGAGCTCGACAACTACAAGGCCAAGCCCTGGTACCCGCAGCGCCCGGTGCCCTACGAACTGCTGATCCGGGACTCCTTCGACCCGAACATGCGGATCGGGCTGCGGACCTCTCCACTGCGGATCGACTTCCCAGCGGACTGGAGCCAGGTGGTGCCCAAGGAGCGCAGCACCAACTTCTGGTACCTGACCCCGTGGGGGATCAAGCCCGGAGCGAAGTGGACCGGGTTCACCACCCGCAACACCGGCTCCTGGGACCCGCTGCTGACCGGCTTCGTGCAGACCCTGCTCTCGATTATGTACACCGAGGGTGGTGGCCAGTGGACGGTCAAGAAGGAGACCGGCCGCACCCCGGTGCTGATGATCCGCCCGGAGATCACCGCCCCGACCGAGGACACCCTGCACGTCTGGTACGGGGCTCATAGCGTGGAGCTGAGCCTGTCCCGGGACTTCACCCAGTCCACCAACGTGATCTTCGGCTCTGGCTCCGACCTGGCGGGGAGCGCGTTCTCCGGCCAGCAGGTCACCCGGGACGGGTCGACCACCTACTACGAGCCGTTCGCGGCGCTGCCCAGCGTGTATCCGGCCACCGCGGACAACCCGCGGGTCAACGACAAGATCCGGCGCAACGAGTCCCGTCTGGAGTTCCCAGCCGGGATGAGCCAGCTGGAGGCCAAGACGGTCGCCGAGGGTCACCTGCGCAAGTTCGCTGACCCGGGGTACACCGGGCAGCTACGGCTGAGCACTGACCCGCTGCGGGGTGGGATCCCGTACAACCGGCTCCTGATCCGGGCTGGTCAGGGGATCGTGGTGCACGGGGTGCGCGGAGCCGACATGCTCTTCCACATCACCGAGTCCAACGTCTCCCCGATGGACATGACCGTCTCGCTGACCCTGGACACCAAGTACCGCGACGCCAAGACGGTCTACGAGGTCCGGGCGATGACCCGCGATGCGCTGGACCCGGTCCGGCTGCTCAAGGTCGGGGCCTACTCGGTGCAGGTCCAGGACCAGATCCTGCCCTGGAGCTACAGCCACGGGGCCGGGATCATCCCCTCCGGCGGTGGGGCCTTCGACGCCTCCAAGCTGTTCCTGACCAAGATGCCTGCCGAGGAGAAGTTCCCCTGGACCAACACCACCCGCAAGTACCCGCCGAAGAAGTACCCGGGCTACTACATCAAGATCCCGAAGCAGAGCACCGACGCCAACCTGAACTGGTCCGGGGTGACTAAGGAGGGCCTGTACTGGGCCTCGCTGCCGATCCGGATGAGCCAGTCCGGCAACATCCGGCTGACCCAGATCGCCGCCTACGACGAGAACGGCAACGTGCTGCCCTGCCGCTTCCACGTGTCCTTCTACGGCAACAACGGGACCACGGTGAAGGCGATGCCCTCGATCCCGGCCTCGCTGGATGGTAAGTACGGCCCACGTAAGCCCTACTACAAGGCGGCCATGCACTACCCGTTCTATCCGGGAGCGTTCGAGGCCAAGCGTGAGGACGGCACCGACACCAACAACCCGGCCCGGCTGGTCGCCGAGGGCTCTGACCTGTGGGTGGGCTTCGGCAACGCCTACGAGGGTGCTGGTTACTGGCCGGGACGACAGTCCCGTGGAGGGGTCAAGACCGGGCTGCTCTCCGAGGAGCAGACCTGGTCCTTCGACACCACCGGAGCCACCCAGTTCGACCGGTACCGGGCCGAGAAGACCCGCAAGGACAAGCTCGCTGGGCTGGGCTACATCATGATCTACTGCGACGACCAGGGCACCAAGCCGGTCTACTTCCTGGGCAGGCTGTTCCATGCTGAAGGAGGTGCCTGATGGCGGCACAAGGACTGTTCTCCGACTACCGGATCAACCTGTGGCTGGCTGATCTGACCACGCTCTGGCTGGGCTTGGCTTTCGATGACCCGAACATCGCCGGGGCCTACGCCTCCGAGGTCTTCGGCGGCTCCTATGCCCGGATCAAGGTGGTCTTCGGTGACCCGGACGGACGGGCCATCTTCAACACCTCGGACATCACCTGGACCGGGATGCCCGCTACCCGGGTCACTCACGTGGTGGGCTGGAACGCCCAGTACAACGGGGACATGGAGTACTCGGTTCCGCTGCCCCAAGCACAGCCCGTGCTGGCCGGGAAGAAGTTCTCGGTGCCCTCGGCTGCGCTGGCAATATCACTGCCATAAAGTAGTAAAAACGGGTCAAAAACTGCTATAATAGGGGTACGCAAGTTTTCGCGCCCTCTTTCAGGCCACGCCCGGCCTGGGAGCAGGGCGCTTTTTGCTGCCCTAAACAGAAAGGGAAGCACGATGGCAGAGCCGATGATCCCCGCTTCCACCCCGCGGGAGCACGTCTTCTACGTCACCTTCGGGGTGCAGTACCGCACCCACCCACACCCCCTGGGCATGCACCCAGACGGGTACGTCATCATCGTGGCCGACAACGAGGAGGACGCCCGCACCGAGGCCTGGTCCTTGTTCGGCACCACCTGGTCGATGATCTACGACCACTACGACCTGGACGCCCAGCGCTTCAAGGTCACCACCCACCCCCAGGGCTGCCTGGGGGTCTTCTACGCGGACCCCGAGGAGACCGGAGATGGCGCGTAAGTACCCCGACCTGCCCGACATGGACATCTACGACCGTGAGGGCAACAAGATCAGCTTCCAGCAGTATGTGGAGCTGCTTGGGGACTCCAAGAACTGGATGGACTACCGGCGGGTGGCCTTCGACCAGTACGGGGACTTCGACGTCTCCACCATCTGGCTCGGCATCAACCACAACTGGAGCCACGAAGGTGACCCGGTCATCTTCGAAACCATGATCTTCGTTCGGATGCCTGATGACGAGGACCGCAGCTCGGTCTACTGCAGGCGGTACACGAACGAGCAGGAAGCGCTTGAGGGCCACAAAGAGGCACTTGAGACGTTGAAAACACCGCACATCATCGAGTCGCAACTGACTCCAATCACAGAAGAAGAGGCAGAGAATGAAGATGAATAAGGCAGTTGCAGGCGGCATCCTCGCAGCTCTGGCGCTTGCCGGGTGTTCCGCACCCAGCACCCAGGCTGACGAGGTGTTCGTGCACAAGGGCTCCGGTATCTCCGAGGGCCACGAGGACAAGGGCTGCGTCCCGGCAGCCACCCGACAGATCAACTGGGGTACCGGGATGGGCGACGACTACTACGCCTACCCCCAGAACCAGCGGGTCTTCGACTTCCGCGGGGTCAACGGCAGCGACCGTGGGCCCTTCGAGGTGGTGTCCAAGGACGGTCAGACCCTGACCATCCCGGGCACGCTGAGCTTCGTGCTCAACACCGACTGCAAGGTCCTGCAGCGGTTCCACGACCTGATCGGGAACCGGTACCGGGCCTACATGGAGGACAACCAGACCGGTGACGGCTGGACCAAGGTG
>Ga0307285_10000115_pt1 | contig 18260 bp, 20 predicted proteins | sample ER_DNA_139_FD_194476 | JGI IMG/M metagenome (GOLD analysis project Ga0307285, IMG submission 194476) | Bulk soil microbial communities from the East River watershed near Crested Butte, Colorado, United States - ER_DNA_139 | ecosystem: Environmental > Terrestrial > Soil > Floodplain | place... | reverse complement strand
GCGCGGACCCCGGTGCAGGCGGTGGGAAGCACTATAAGCTATTGCCGCCGCTATCTATTGCAGATGTGCCTGAACATCGTCCTGGCCGACGATCCAACTGATGACGACGGCGAAGCCCAGCGCCTTCAGCGTCCGTCACCACCTAACGTAGATCGCAAGGACCCGTTCGACCACAGCGAGACCATCGCCAAGTTTGAAGCTGCCGCAGGGCGCATCATGGACTCTGACGAAGCCCGCAAGCTGCTGGAATGGCGCCCTGGCGTGGCGGCGCTCACCGCCCTGCCGCACGGCGAGGAGCGCCAGCGCTACATGCTCATGCGCTCCAAGGTGCAGGCCGACTGGATGACCAAGGACGACGGCAGCAGCGCCTCCGAAGACATAGAGGGTCTGTGATGACCGCCAAGACCGACCGGTTCACCCTGGTGACGCACGTCATCAGGCTGGAAGAGGAGGTGGCTACCCTGAGAGGCGCCATGCTTCAGTTGTCATCCAGGATGCTGCGGCTGGAGCTCGCGTTGAGCGTGCTGGACAAGGACGGGGTGGTGACCGCGGTCCTGCGCCCGGAACAGTTTCAACCGGAACAGTTTTAGTGGATACCGCCGCACCGAGGTGGCTCCCCGATGCGGCGGTCGCCTGGGCTCAGACGCGCAGGCAGCGGGCGAGGTGGTCACAGGTCCCCCAGACCAAACACCTCGCCCGTACTTCTATCGGTTATGCTGACAGGTTTCGATCAGGTGCATCAGGATGCGCTCGCGTGCCGCAGCCAACCGATCCTCCAGAAACAGTACGCCGCCCACCAGGATGATGTTGACCGACAGCAGCGCCAGGAATCCCGCCGGCAGGCTGCCGATCAGCTTCTCAATCACAGGACGACAACGTCATGGGCTTTTGGTTTTTCGGTATCTCGTTATTCGCGACCATATTCCTGATATCGCCATGGTTCGTGTTCATGGCACTGCCATACATCCTGACCGCACTCTGTGTGCTGCTGCCGCTCATTTGCGTCTTTGATTATCTTTCTCTTCGTCGGTAATCACCGGCAACGAGCCGAGTATGCCACTCACCAAGGGCCGCACGTTGCGTGGTCCCGCCTGCCCGCTCATCAACCGGATCAGTGCCGGGTTGGTCAGCGCATGGCCGGCGATAAAAGGAGCGCCCAGTCCAGTTGCGGCAGCCGTAGCAGCCGCCGCCGGGCTGCCGGTCAGCAGCTGCGCGCCAGCGCCGCCAGCGCCCCCCAGCAGGGTAGACAGGATGTAGGCTGCGGGGCTGGTGCGTGAGACGTTCGCCATCTGGCCAGACACCCGCAGGCTGCCGGCCACCGTGCCCAGGTCGTCGATCATCCTGGATATCTGCGGGTTGTGCCCGAACAACGCGGTGAAGGCCCTTGGATCGTCGTTCCGCATCCTAATCAGATTGGTCAGGAAGGTGTTGGCCGAGGTGTCGCCTGGCGCGGTCGCCTGTCCCGGCTTGGCGTTGGCCATGTCCCGCAGCTTGTGTGCCGCCAGGGCGTCCGCCGCTTCCGGCACATGCTCGCGCAACTTAGCCATGTCGTCGCCGTAGGATGCCAGCAACCGTTCCGCCGCCTGGGCTGGCCCGATGTCCTGGCGCGGATTGTTGGTCTCCACCGCTTTGGTGGCAACGCGGGTGATGAAGTTATAGCCGTCAGTGGCGTAGGCATTGGCATCTTTCCAAAGCCGTCCCACGCCGTTGTTGTTGGCTGCCCGCTCCATGTCACCGGACAGTCCAGCGTAGATGCGCGTCAACGCAGCGTCGCCGATGCCCTGCTGGAACTCTGGCGTGCCTCGCATGTCGCCGATCCGCCGTCGCAGTGCCTGCGCCTGCTCCCAGCGCACGGTCGGCGAAGCACCAGGGCGGTCGCTCTCGATCGCCTCCAGCAGCCCTTGCAGTTGCTTCCTGGCCAGCGCCTGCTGGGTGGCCGGCAAGCCAGACAGTTCACGGTCCAGCGCTCCGGACGCCAGCGCCTGCCGATAGCCACCCAGGTCGACGGTGGCGTGTCCCATCCGACTATCAACCGGGGCGAACTTAGCATTCTGTTGCGCCGGGAAACTCGCCGGGTCCTGATCGTTGAACCGCCAGTTGCGGATGCGGTCCTGCGCTACCTCGCCGGCCTGCGAGACGTTGGGCACGATGCCGCCTTTGCCGGTGGCGTCGAAATGCATCGAGGCCGAGGCGTCGTCGATCCGGTTGCCGAACTCGTCGAGCGTCTGCTGCATCCTGGTCCGCATGGTGCCCTGGCTGCCGGGCACCTGGGATGCCGCCATCTCGACGTTCTGCGTGCCTGGACTACCGGTCACCGTGCCGACCGTGGGCGCCTTCATGCCCAGCCGACCGTAAGCCTCGGCCATGTCGTTCAGCCTGCCCATGGCGGTGTTCACGAGACGCTCGCCGCCATGCACCACTGCATTGGTCAGCCCGCCCCCGGTGATGCCGCCAGCCAGTGCAGCCAACGGCTTGAGCACGGCCCATGGGCTGTTCTCGGGGATCGCATCCGCCGCAGCCGCACTAGCGCCGCCAGACACCGCGCCAGACGTCACCGCCGCTGCCTGCCTGGGCAGGGAACCGCCCCCGGCGGGCGCCACCAGCGTCCTGTTGACCAAACTGGGCGGCGCGGGAGGTCCGGGAGCGGGGCCACGTGCCCCAGGCGGTCCCAGCGGGATCATCGATGCGCCACCCTGCACCCACGGGCTTAGCGCCTTCTCCTGTGCTGACTTCGGTTGGCTGTAGAGCCATGGCGGCAGCATCGCGCCAGCCTTGTCGATGAGCTCCGATGGCGGCGTGACTGCTCCGGGAGCGACGTAGTTGATGGCGCCTCGGAACGGTGCGGTGACCAGATCGGCCAACCCGCCGATGCGCCCCTGCACAACATCGCGCACGCCGACGCCGAACTTGTGCCCGACGTCCTCAATCACCGCCCCGGCGCCGTTCTCATTCGACGGCAGTTTGGTGTAACCCGTGCTGGTGACCTTGCGTGGCCCAGGCTGCAGCGGGTCATAGGGCGCGGCAGTGGCGCTGACCGCATCAGGTGTGTCGGCAGTGACGCCGGCCATCGGGTCATACATTACTTGCCCACCTTGAGGTCGCTCAGGTTGGTCCAGCCGGGCGGCGGCGGCTCATCACCGAAATAGATATCGATCTTGCCGTCCGGACGGCGGAAGGCCTGCCCAGCGCGCACGTTCTCATGGAACCACTGCGCCCGCTGGTCGCTGGACATTGCTTTAACCTGATTCGGCACATCCGCGATGATCTTCGGCGCCTGATCCTGTGCCAACTGAAACGCCTTGGTCGGAGTCTCGCCGCCCGCGATCAGGTCAGCCGCTTTCAACCCAATGTCCCGCTTGCGCCGCTGTGCCGCCTCCAGCAGGCTGACGCCCAGTTCGCGGGTGAACGTGTCCTGCGCCAGGCGCGGGATCATGTTCTCGATGAAACTGAGATCGCGGTCGGACATGCTGCCCATCGACATGCCCTCGCGTACCTCTTTGACGGCGAGGTTGGCAGCGGCACGGTATGCCTGGATCACACCGTAGTTGCGGAGGGTTTCGGGTGACCCCCAGCGGAACTTTGCCAGGATGTCCACCAACGGTTCGCCGTTGAACTTGATGTCGGCGATCGGCTGTGAACCGTCCACCTGCCGCGACAGTGTCCGCAGCACGTCGAAGCTGGCCATCCGGTCGCCGGCTGCCTTCACGTCACCGTCCAACCCCTCGAGCGCCTTGGTCTTGCGGGTATTCAACGCTGCATTATCGGCGGTCTGAAGTTGGATGTTCCCCTTGACCAACTCGCCGTAGAGCTCCTTCAGACGCGTCCTTTCGCCCGTCCAAAAATCGGCCTGGCGTTTATCGCCGACCCCCAACGCCTCGCGGCGCTGCTTTTCTATGTCCTTTAGTGCATCGTCGTAGGCCTTCTGAGCGGTGTTGTAGGCCTCAGGCCCCTTGGTTTGATCGGTATTGAAAGCTGCCCGCGCCAGGTCAACTGCTGACTGTAGCCGCTTCAGTCCACCCTGAAGATTAGCCTCGGTCTCTGGCGATAGCGGCGTATGCCACAAAGCCTTTTCCTCGGGCGTCGGCTTGGCGATGTTCTGCGCCATGAACGCGTCCATCGTCGGCAACCCGGCCAGCGGCCCGGTGGTGGGCGGCGGTGCCGGTGCGGCTGCAGCGGGCGTTAGCGTGGGTGCTGGCGTGGCGTCGGTGGCGGTGGTGGGTGTGGCAGTCGCCACCTGGGTCCCGCGCGCCCCTGGAGGCCCTGCAGGCGGGGGCGTAGACGTGCCTCCCGTGCCGGTCTTCACCAGATCGTAGCCGCCAGCGGCGTTCTTGACCCAGTTCTGTCCCCACTTGGACGGGTCCCACGGTGCCGTGCCGCGCGCCTTGTAGACCGCGGTAAAGACGTCGTCCTGCACCGCCGGGGGCGCCGAGGCCGCGGTGGGATACTTCGCTGGGTCCCCACCGATCATCTGGAGACCTTCTTTCCACGTGCTGTCGATGAAACCATACAGCCCAGACGCGGTGGCGCCTCTGGCGCGCGCGGTCGGGTCAGCCTTGGCGACGTAGTTCAGCGCTGTTGGATCGCCGCCCGACTCCCATCCTTTGATCAGCTGGCGGTCCTTCTCCAAGTCGCCGGTAAACTGCCGAGCCGCTGTGCCCGCACCACCACCCGCCCCACCACCACCCGTTGCGCCCGCTGTGCTGACACTGCCATCGGCATTGATCACCGGGCGATTCTGCAGCTGCAGCAACGGCAGCATCGCCTTGAGCCGCTCGATCTTGTCGCGGTTCTGCTCGACGCCGAGCTTCGCCAACTCCATCCGCTGCTGGTAATCCTGCTGCGCCACCGCAGCCGCCCGCCGCTGGTCCAGATCCATCGACTGCTGCGCGCCCTGCAGCCCCGTCGCCGCCGCCGTGAGCAGATCAGGCCGCACCCGCGATGGCCCCGACGCCATCAGCATGTTCAGGCCGAAGTTCAGCAATGCCCGCGAGCCCGCCGCGTCTTCCTCGCGGCCCCGCAGTCGGTAGGTCGGCGATTGTCCGCCCGCCAGCACCTCACCGATCCGTCCCAGCAAGCCGGGCCGTGTGCCGTCATCGGGCGTCCCGCGCGGCAGCGTCGGCAGCACCGGGGCCTGCTGCGAATTCAGCGACTCGTTCAGGGCGGCGATCTGCTCTTCAAGCGTTGGCATGGTTCACCCCAGCAACCCACGTGGCCGATACGCAACCGGCGCACCGTATTGCGCCCCGGTGTAGGCATCCCGGCGTTTCAGCAGCGCCTCGACCACCTGCGCCAGCGCCTGCTCGCCGCCCATCGGCTTGCCGGTGGTGCCAGGCCGGATCGTGGTCTTAGGACCGCTGGATGGTGTCGATGGCGATGCCGCCTTGGCGGCGGTGCTGACGCCCGACAGCACTGTGCCGCCGGCCTTGAGCTTCTCGCCCAGCGTCGCCTTGTCCCACCACGTGCCGAGCTTATCGAGCAGGCCCGGTGTCTTGCCCGACCACGTGCCGGAATCGACGTAGCCCGGCACCGACGCATCCGATACCTGCAATTCCACCGGCCCGCCCCATGTGCCCGGGGCACCCGTCTCGCCCAGCAGTCCAGGGGTCGAGGCGCTGTCCCACACGCCGCCCTCGATGACAGGCCCCGCCGCTGCCGGCTCTGACACGGCGCCGCCGAGAAAGATCGGCTCTGCCGCCGTGGGGGCAAGCGTCGCCGCCGCCTCGGCTGCCGTGGTAGGAATCGCCAACCCGAGCGAGGGCACCGCAGCCGCCGCTATCTCCGGCGCCACAGCGGCTGTCCCAGCGAGTGCCCCGGCTGCACCGATCGCCTCCGGTGCCATCGCTGCCAGCGTCGCAGCCGTGGCCGCTGCCGTGGTGCCTGCCGCCGCGGCGCCGCCGATCACCTCCGGAGCCACCGCAGCAAGGATGGCTGCCTCGCCTACGCCCGCGTCGGCCATCTATGCGGTCCCCAGGTTGTCGTAGCTGTTGAGAACACTGCCGACACCGCCGGCCAAGCCACCGAGCGCCGCAACGCCGCCGATCGCCTGCCCGTAGGGGTTCGAGTAATACGGGTTCATCTCCTGCGCGAACCCCGTGTTGGATGTGCTGTATGGAATGCCCGACACCGCACCCAGCAGCGTCTGTAACTGCTGATACGGGAACGCCTGCTGCTGGGCGAACGCACCCTGCGCCGCGTTCAGCAACTGCTGCTGATACTGCTGTTGCAGCGTGCCCGCTTGGTTCAAGGCGTTGCTCTGACCCAGCATCATGTTCTGCAGCGAGGTCAGGCTTTGCGGCAGGTTCTGCGCCGCCCCGAGGCCTTGGCTCAGATTGGACGACATGATGTCCGCGCCGAGCTTCTGATTCTGCCCATAGCCACCCTGTAGCAGGTTGGCCAACGCGGTGTTGGAGGCGAGGCCCTGCTGTCCCGCCTGCAGCGCTACGTCGCGACTGATGCCGGTGGCCTGGTTCCACTGGTTGTTGAGCAGATCGCCGAGGTACTTTTCCGACCCCAGCGCCGCCTGTGACTGCGCGATGCCCTCCTGGACGCCCTGCCGGCTGCCACCGAACGCCCCCGCCTGGTTCGCCCCGGCACCGATGGTGTGCAGGTTCTGCGCCAGTTGCTGCTGCATCAGCTGGTTCGCCGGATCGATCACCGCGCTGGTGTAAGGCGACATCAGTTGCTGCGCGCCAGCCGCGACGCCCTGCGCCGTCGCCGGACCCTGGCTCGTGTAGTTGCCCAGCAGGCCCTGCGACGGCCCGTAGACCTGGCTGTTGAACCCTTGCTGCAACTGGTTGGTGTTGCCCTGGATGCCAGCGGCGGTGAGCGGTGCGACCTGTCCCGCCATGCCAGCCTGGGCATTGATGCCACTGGCTGCGGCGCCGGTCCCCAGGCCCTGCATGGCGGCGACCTGGTTATATGCCTGCTGTTGCGCCGGATCGATGCCGGCAACGGTCTGGCCACCGTAGGGTTGATACGCATTCAGGGACAGCGCGTTGGCGCGGTCTACCGCGTCCTTTGAATAGCCCTCCAGCCACGGTGGTATATACGCTGAGCTCTGTTGCACCGTGTTTGTAGAGGCCCCACTTCCGCCGCCACCGCTCATAGCGTCAATTCCCTCACAAACTTTACACCGGCAGGCTTCCAATCCTGTCCCATTGTCTTGGAGAGCCTCATCCAGCCCATGCGGCCCGTAGCCGTAGCTATGCCGCACCCCTCACTAACCGCCCAGGCGTCGATGTCCGGCTGCAGCGCAGCACACTCCTGCAGTTGGCCACTCACCAACCAGTAGTTCACGGCGCGGAGTCTGGGATACACCAGCACCTCGGTGACCACGACCGAATCGCCGTTGGTCCAGCAGCACGCCTTGCCCTCACCGATCCGGTCCAGCACGTCAGCGATAGAGTGAGTCCCGCCACCTTGCGCCAGCGCCTTCTCGAACCGCCGGACCTTCTGTTCGTTGGTCAGGGTCATTCCACCACCGGATCGCACTTCAACGTGCCCGTTGCATCGACATAGAGCAGATACGGCAGGCCGTTCTGGCCGGTCATCTGGATCGCCGTGACGTTGGGAATGCCGATCCGGTCGGCCTTGCTGTTGATCGCCTTGGCGATGTCCGCCAGCCGCTCGTCCACCGAGCCAGCCGTGGGTGCCGCATACGGCTGCGGCGGATACCGCAACTGCGTATGGATCGCTGGCGCGCGCGCGCTGCCGCTCATCGCTTCCCCCCTGGCCGTATCATCAGCTTAGGCCGTCCGACCGCCCATGGCTCGTCTGTCAGCGCCTCCAGCCTGATCCTGGCAACGCGACCACTGAACCGCACATCGAGCAGCCCATTATGCGTCACGGTGTAGGTGCCGGTGTCATACTCGGTCGTGTCGTGCATCTGCTCTTTGTGGAAGAAGCGCCAGCCCAGCACGTTCTGGATCACGCCGGACGCCGTCGTCGCATCGAGCGCCACCTGTCGCACGTGGTAGCGCTTGTCGCCCTCGCCGAGCGACACATCACCGCTCTCCAGGTAGATCTGCCCGGTGCCACCGCGCGGTTGCCCGGCATCGGTGACGCCATACTCGTGCAGATACAGCACCCCGCCACTGCCGGACGGCGCAGGCCCGCCCAGCACCGGGAAGTCCATCGCTCCTGACGGATCGGCGCAGGTGCGATGACGCACCCCGATGGTCCAAGGGCGCCCTTGATCAGCGTAGTTCACCGCAATGTAGCGGTTGCACTCGGTCGAGCCTTCGTCCGGCCAGTCCCACCATGCTTCACTGAATGTCGGGTTGGGCGAGCCGAACACCCGGCCCAGCATTTCGCGATTGACCAGGGAAAAGAACCAGTCCTGCACCTCGCAGGGCATGGGAGCCACGGTGCCGGAGTAGCTCCAGAACGTCTGCAGGCCGGGCCACATGATGTTGTTACCGATCTGCACCAGCGATCGCGGGCTCATCACGCCGCAGCCGGAGGCGATCATCGTAATGCCATAGGCATAGGGCGGGCCGACATAGGTCATCAGGTGCAGGTCGTTGGTGGTCCAGATCAGCACGCCCTGCCCGGCCTTGACCGCCGCCACGGCGTAGGACTGCGTCTGTAACTGCTTGTCGCCGGCCAGGTTGGTCACCAGCGGCGTCCATACGTGATAGTTCTCCTGCTCGCTCCAGGCGATCGCCCGCGGATCACCTCCCGCTGCCAGCAGCACGACGTGGCGCTGGTCGGTGACGACCACGCCGCGATTCTGCACGGGCGCCTCGGTGACGATCGTCGGCAGCACCGTGGGCGTGTTGGGGTCCCACTCGAACAGGTGCCCGTCCTGCGTCGGCACGATCAGCAGGATCTCGCCGAACGTGTCCATACTCCACCGGTCGCCCATCAGTGCCGCGATGTCCTGCGGACCGACGTCGGAGGCATCCCGCGCCGTGCCGTAGGTGCTCTCGCCGTAGTCCGCGAGGCCGTAGCCCACCCTGGCGCCTGGCGGCTCGAGCGGCCCGACACCAGTCGGAGTAATGTCAAAAAGCGTCTGGGTATCGAACTTGTAGGCGAACAGCTTGTCGTCGGTGCCGAACGCCGCCCATTTGATACCGCTGTTGTCGTGCCACTTCAGGATATCGCGCGCCAGTGTTGCGGTGCCGGTGTTGGGCTGGATGGCCCACCCGCCGATCGGCTGCGCCTGCCCCTGGCGAAACCGTACGCCGTTTGAGTCGAACCACCGGCCCGCTGACGCCGCAGGTGTGGCGCCCCGGAAGATGCCCGGCGGCGGCGCCTGCAGGACGCGCTGGATGGGCATGTCAGTGCCTGCCCCTCGACGGTGCGGCGAGGTGTCGCGTTGGTCCTGCGCCCGCCACAGCGCCGGTAATGGTGCGGCTGGATGCCTGCTGGCCGGCGTAGATGATCTTGGTCACCACGACGACCGGCGCCATGATGTCGAACCAAGTGCCCGAGCCTAGCGTGATGGTGTGCTGATGACTGCCGGCGCCATCGGTATAGAGGTTGTGCGCGTGGTCGCCGACCGTGCTGATGTTGTGCCCGTGGCTGCCGTCGCCAGAGATGCTGTGGCTGTGCGTGCCGGCCTCATATGTCTGGATATTATGGCTATGGCTACCCTGCACGTCGGTCACCTGCCCGCGGTAGGCGTAGCTGCCATCGGCTGCCGAAGAATACCCCCCGCCGCTAATTCCCAGCGTGCCCTCGGTCGGCACGTTGTGCTGGTGCGCGCCGGTCACGTCGGTCCAGCCAAGGTGGGCATGAAGGCCGCCGCCAGCCGTGCCGCCGTGGCTATGATAGCCCTGCACGTCCGTGCTGTGTGCGTGTGTGCCTGCGCCGTAGGTCGCGCCGGTATGCCCGTGCCAGCCCTGCACGTCCGTGGCGATGGCGACCGCCGGCAGGTAGGTCTGCGCGATCGGACGCGCCACCGCGCCACGGATCTGCGCGAAGGTGAAATTGACCGTGGCACCCATCTCATCGATGACATTGCCCGGCCCCACCGATGCGCGGCCCGATGTCGGAGGCAGCCGGAATGTCGTACTGCCGTCTCCCGCGCCCCACACCGTGCCGAGCACCGCGAACAGCTGCGAGTAGGTGGTCCTGGAGACCAGACGCCCGTCGCAGATCAGCCAGCCATCCGGCGCAGCGGCCCCGGCAAAATCCAGCACCGCACCGATCGGCATACTCATGAACAGAAATTCGTCAACAACGTTCCAGTTGTCGTTCGTTTTGGTACCCCAAGTATCTCTTGAGGCTCCGACCTCCGGAAGCGTTAGGTTCAGGTTGGTGGTGAACGAGTCGGGCATCTGTCGTTCCTTACGTGTCGGCGGTGTCGTCGTTGGTTTTGACGTAGTTACCATCCTTCGCGACAGGCAGGCGGAAGCGAAAGCCATTCGGCCCGAGGCCGGTCCAGCCATACTTTGTGCCGACACGGCGCTTCCAGTCGCGATGATCGCCATACCCTGGCGCGGGAGCGGCGCGCGGAAGCACCTGGATGCCGCCAAGCTTGTTCTCGGCGACGTAGACCGTGCTGCCGTCGCACGGCTTCCAGTCCGGATTGCCGGTCGACGATGCGCGGATGACGCCTGTGAGTACTGTCATGGTTGCCTCTCCTCGGTCGGTGTGTGCGGCTCCGGCGCCGGGTCCGGTTCGTTCCCTTCCGACTGCCATGCCAGATATTCCTGATAGTCCCGATTGGCTGGATCGAACGGGATGAACGCGCCGTCAGACATGCGCTGCACGGTCTGCATCGTCATGCCAGGAAGCTGTGCGACCAGTTGGTATTCGCTTGCCATGTCAGATCGAACCTCCGAAAATCGGGCTATGGACACCACACCTGAACGCTTCTGGCGCCGCGTAGCGGTTGGCGCTCCAGACGCCTGCTGGCCATTTGTCGGAGCGCGCGGCAATAGTTCTGGTCATGGCAGCATGTATTGGGATGGAAGACAGCGCCTTACACATCGGATAGCCTATCAACTGGCCACAGGCACCAGGTTGGCTGACGTTAAGAGGCTGCGTTCGGATAGCATTTGCGTGCTCCACATCTGCGATAATCCTCCTTGCTGTAACCCCGCGCATCTTCGGCTTGGCACGCAGGGAGACAACATCAGAGACGCCGCCGCTAAAAGTCGGTTGCTGACCGGTGACGCCAACGGCGCCAGACGACATCCAGAGCGTTTGGCGCGCGGCGATGCCAATGGTTCGCGCAAGCATCCAGAGAGCAGAAAACGGGGAAGCGAGCAAAAGAACGCCAGGGTATCTGAGGCCGACATTCCGGCGATCCGATCGCGACGCAAAGCGGGAGAGACGCTGTCTGCTATAGCCAAGACCTACGGCGTTTCGTTGCAAACGATATGGCGTATTTCCAAGGGAGAAAGCTGGAAACATATCTAATCTGTCACAAATCAGCGGATGCGGTGAAGTCACCACTAAAATACGCCGTGCTTCCAGCCGCAGTTGCGTTTGCGTAGTTTAGGATCGCTGATGTGCTCCCCGCGTTGCCCGAGGCACCGCCGCTTGCGTTGGTATAAGACGGTGCGACAAGGGCCACCGTTGGCGCCGCGCGCATAGCGACCGGCAAGCCAAGCGTGCTGCCGAACTGACCGCCAGCACCGGAGGACCCCATGATGGAGAAGTGTCCCGTTTGATAGAACCGCTGGCAGTTCGCCAGATCGACCTGCGGGTCCGGCTTCTCCAGCGGCGTGGCAACGCTGCCGATCTCCAGCTGCACGCCCCAGAGGTAGAAAAAGCCGGTCTGCACGCCAACGCTACCCGTGTTCGTGTTCTGATCGGTGGCACCAGAGAAATACAGGTTAAGGCCAGTGAAGCTATTGCCGTTCGTGCCAATCGTCTTGCCCGCTACAGAAGGCAGACTGAATGTGAACGAATAGCGCGCTGGTGTTGCTGTTATCGTAATCGACTGACCCGGAACAAAGACGCTCGCAGATGGCGACCCACCACTGCCGAACGACTGATAGACGTTCGCGCCAATCTTCGCGGAACCAGAACCCATCCAAGCCCACAGACTGAGCGTGACCGTCTTGCCGGCCAGCCGCCTGACATCCTCGATGCACTGATATATCTCGTTGACGGAGCCTGCCGTTGCGCTGCCGGTGATATTCGCCTGGACAATGAATGCAGACGCTTCATCACCTATTGCTGCACTACTAGCATCAGGGTTCGCTATTTGGTTTATGACTTGTGACCCATTGACGAAGTAGCTACCCCAACGGTCTAGCGTATATCCTGTCGTGCTAAATCCGCCCGCACCACGCTGCGCCACATTGAACAGCCCATTGTGCACCAGATTGCGCCCGACGTTGTTGGCTGCCGCCACGGTGCCGGAACCACTCCCGGCTACGGTCCACATGGTGCCATTCCATGTGTAGGTAACGCCGTTGCTGGCGGTCCACGTGTCGTTGATCGCAGGGCTACCCGGAAAGTCCAGTGGCACGGCGCTCTCCTCAGTGAATCATCGCGACCATAGGGCCACCTGCGGCAGGGACCACCACGGCGACGCTGGTCCAGTGCTCCAGCAGCACCTGCGTCACGACGGCCTGGAGGTTGCCGGACGCGACGCTGGCCCAGTGCTCGGCGACCACCTGCGTGATCTGTGCCTGCGGGCTGGTCGTCAGCCAGTGCTCGGCGGCGACCTGCGATGCGAGGGCGTTGGTGGGAACAGATGCGCCTGCGGTGAATCCGCTCGTGTAGCCGCTTGGCACTGCACCGACGAACGCGCTGTCACCGAAGTTCGCTGTGATCTGATCAGATGTCGCCTGCAATCCTGCAAACGGGAACGCCTGAAGCGCCGCGCCGAAGTTGAATATGGCGACACCGCCAACACCTGTTGCCGGATTGTATGTCGCGTTGTTGTTCCAGTTTCCTGCTGCGCCAATGCGAAACCAGATCAAGCGCGCAGTGCAATCGAGCGCAATGCACACGACATTGCCGTTGGCCAGGGATGTGCCGAACGTGAAGGCGTTCGCACCGTTGGCCCATACCTGTCCTGATGTCTTATTGATCTGGCAAGCATTGAGATCAGAAAGCGCACCTGCTGATGTCATCAGGCTGGTTGCAATGCCGAGGGACGTATTCGCGCCTGCTATCACATTGCAGGTGTATTCAAAGTAGAACTTGCCCGCGACCTGACAGTCTGCTGCACGTACGATCCCACGCGATACTGACGTGGACGTGGCAATCAGATTGCTGCCAGTCAGCGTGATGTTGGCTGATTTGTCGGTAGCTGACCATGCAGTGTTTGCCATATCAGGCGATCACCACCGGACCAACCTGTGCAACATTGACCGCCGCAGCAGTCCATGCAGCACCGGTTGCCGGATCGGTCGTGTCATGTCGCCACGCCCACTGCCAATTGGATGGCGTGAGCACAACGGTCGGTGACGCGACGGTGGTGCTGCCCGACTTCAGTTGCACCGCCATCGTGCGTGTGCCGGCGTCGCTCTTGATCGCGTATGCGCGCGTGGTGACGGCGTATGTGGTGAGCGGTGTGGATGCGATGGCGGCGATGCCGTAGAGGTCGCTGTGTCCGACTACGCTGTCATAAACGTAGCTGGTGGTGGCGTCCTGCTGGGCTTCGGATACCGCCTGCCAGTTTGCGGGTGTGGCGGTGTAGGTCCACGACATCTGCGCTAGATTTGATGGGATGGATACAACAGGATTGGCTTGCGGGAATACAGCATACGATGTGGTCGAACTAGCGCCGGTCGCGGCGGAGTTAAATGTCGTGAAAAGTCCTGTTGTGCCGTCTGTTGCCGCGCCTATCCAGTAGGCTGTGCCTTTTACAATCGCCACGCCTGGAGAAAAGGTAAAAGTATTGGTGCCAGCGACAACCGGAGTGAATGGTGCCGTAGCAGTTGCGAGTATCGCACCTGGAGCGCCGGCATTGTCGGCATAGATGGCACACTTCATGTTGACCGCGTTGCCTGCCGTCGTGAACGACACAGAGACATTCGTAACCGTGCCGCTGTAAGTAGCGGTGAACTGTGTGTATCGCGCAATACCACTAGAGGAGGCCGAGTTGTTCGTTGTTGGCGGCACGGTCTGTGTCAGCACACCGGTCGGTGTCCGCGAGAACTGCGCGCTCGCATCGGACGCGGGTGCGCGTGTGTAGCAGCGGATGTCGCCCATCCATGCAACGGATGATGCGTCGCTGCGCCAGTAGAGGTCGTCCAGGTGTTGAGCGTTGACGGTAGCTTGCTCGGCAATCGTCAGCTTGTTCGCATAGTTGTTGGCAGACACCGGACGTGTGTTCAGTGAACCAAGCGCGCGGTCGTTGGTGGTGTTCCCATTCTTGCGAACTGCCCAACTGCCGGCGGTGTTGTTAATGACCACCTCGAACTCGAACGCATACCATGTGTTCGCTACTGGGAACGCACCCGTGTAGGTGTCGAGCACTGTCCCGCCAGCCGTGCCGGATGTCAGCAGAATGGCACCATCAGAGCGAAACACGATGGCACATTGCCCAGTAGTCCCGTCCGACAGCAGCAGATACAACCCAAGCGATGAGCCAGTGATAGCGGCGCTCTGATTGAACGCAACCACAAAATGATGCACGGCGTCGTTGACGGCGCTTGTCTTGACCCATGTCGAACTGCTGGTTGCCGTCCAACGAAGAGCTTGACTACCAGCGAACCGTCCAGGCTGGAGTGAGTTATTGCCGGTCGTAGTGGTGGCATCCCAATAGCCATTGATCGCATCGGCTGGGTTCGCGTAGCAATCCCAACTTTCGCCAAATGCCCACGCCATGCTCTAGCTCCAGGTCACAGCAAGGGACAGCAGCGCATCTGTCGGTGCGCCGGTGCTGCCGGTGATGACCGCCGTGATGTTGTCACCCGCAGAGAATGTGTTCGCCGCCGTGGCTGTCGCGGTCGCCGGGGTGGATGACGACACGGCAACCGCACCGAGGCCGGTAACCGTGGTCCCGTTGACCTTGATGGCCACGTTGAAGCTACCGTTGCCGGTGAAGTATTTGAGCGTGCTGATGGTCCCGCCATACGGCATGTCCCACCACCACACCGTGTCGTCCGACACCGTCGCCGCGTTCTGCCACTGCGCCTGCAGGCGGGCGGCGTTGCGCGGCGTCGGCATCGCGACCGTGCTGGTCGCCGGCACCCACTGGGTAGATGTCCCGTCATCGTAGAACACGAACAAATTGCCGCTGGTCGCGTCCCACCACAGCGCGCCATCGACCGGCGTGGGCGGAGGCGCCACATCGGTGACAGCGCCACCAGGACCGGCACTGCCGGCAGTGCCATTGGCAGCCGCGGTGATGCGGCCCTTGGCATCGACTGTGAGATTCGTGTTGGTGTAGCTGCCAGCCGCGACGCCCGAAATCGCCAGCGCTGGGTTGGGATAGTTGCCGGTGAGATCGCCGCCCGCCGTGCCTGATGGCGGCAGCGAGGCTGGTGGTACAATCGTCGCGATCTGTGCATCGACGTAGCTCTTGTTCGCCGCATCGAACGGCGTCACCGGGGCGCCAGCGTTCAATGCCAACTGGCCGGACAACGCCCCGCCGGTCAGCGGCAGGAACAACCCGCCGACGCTGGTGCTCAGCACCGTGTCGAGCGTGTCGAAATTGGAATTGATATGGAATCCCCACTGGTCCTCGTCGGCGTCGACGGTAGGCTTCAGCAGGCTGAGGTTGGGGGTCGTGGCGTAGTCCGATCCGCTCATGCGGCCCTCCGTAGCGGCTTCTGAGCCGGTCCCCAGTTACCCGGCTGGCACATGTCCACCGGCTCCCACGCCGCCGGTTGGCATGCATCGACCGGCGTCCACACGCCAGGCACGCAGGGATCGGACAGAGCAAAGCCGATCTCGATCAGATCCACCCAGGACTGCAGCGTCGGCTCGCGCGCATAGCGTCCCCGCCCGTAGCGGCGCATGCCGTAGGGCGTGCCCACCGACGCCCCAAATGCCACCACCATGCCAGCGGGCCGGATGCGCGCCGCGCCATAGGGATGCACCGTCACGGTGTGGGTGGGCACCGCCTCGGTCAGCAGCGTGCCGGCGGCGTCGTAAAGCTGGACGGTGGAGATCAACCCCCAGCCATAAGGATACGCCAGGGGCCAGACGATGCCGTCGAGGTTGGCGACCGAGATGCCGTCGACCGTGTTGGTGAACAGCACCGCCTGCCGTTCGTAGGCGTTGCCGGCGACCTCAACGCCCCCGACGCTTAACCCCACATAGCCAGTGGCTGGCAGGGTGATCGGCATCAGGCACGCCCCTGTCTGCATTGTCGACAGTGACGATGGCCACGGTGCAGATAAGTGTTCTCCTCAGAGAACGGATGCCCATGCTTGCAATGCGTCTTGGCGGCTATCGCCGCTGGCCCCGCTTCAATCCGCCCTCGACCCTTGCCATGCATATCCCGCATGTTGTCGAGCGCTGTACCCAGGAACAAATGCTCTGGGTTACAGCAGGAGCGAACATCGCACCTATGAAGAACGAACAGCCCCTCAGGTATCGAGCCGTTAACCTTCTCCCACATCAGTCGATGCACGAGTTGATTAGAGCCTATGCCACCTCTCCCCATTTGTCCGTAGCCGGCGGTGTTTAGAGACCCGTCCCATAACCAACAGCCACTATTAGGTTCCGGCGAGACACGTTGCATAATTCGCCTTTGCCATGGAATACGCGGCGGTCCTGGTTTTGCCATGCGACCTTTATATGTCTAAGCACCCTAAAAAATGCCAGCCATCTCCTGGGTGTACGGGGCCCCACTGTACGTGCTCTGCTGCGTGTTGAGGTTAGCTCTCGTAACCGCCTGTTGATATTTTGCGTCCCAAACGGCCACCATCTCGGCGTCCTGCTCGAACACCCCGGCATGGCTCAGCACGCCATAGAGATAGATCGCATAGTGCTGTTCGAGCACCGGGTTGGTGTCGCTGGGGATCAGTAGCGGCTTGGGTTTGGCGTACCATGACATCTCGATCATCTGCGGCACCCACGTCGGGTCGGGCGTCGCCGGCAGGATCGGATGCGGCAGAAACTCCAGGCAGTCGGCCCGCAACCGGTAGGCCCACACCCACCGGATGCCGACATATGTGCCGGGATACGAATAATCCGGCGCGCCACCGGAGGGGTCAGTCCAACTGCCGCTCCACTCGTCCTTGAGCACCAGATTGTTGCCCGTGGCCGCGTCGCGGATGCTGGCCATGGTACTGAAGTCGGGCGGCAACTGGATATAGGCGGCGTCGATCGCCTGCACCGCGGTGACCTCCATGCAGCGCGCCCGCAGCGTCTGCTGCAACTCGGTCTCCACGATGTTGACCCAGCTGGGCAGGCGTGCCGCGCTATCCCGGCGGTCGAGATAGCTCAGCACGTCGTCCTGCAGTTGCTGGTAAGTCGGCACCGTTACTTCTTGTCGCGCTCTTCGCGCTCCCGCCGCTCACGGTCTTCCCGCTCGCGGTTCTCGCGCTCCTGGCGCTCGCGGCGTTCCCGCTCTTCGCGCTGCTCGCGCTGATCGCGCTCCTGCCGCTCGCGGTCCTGGTCCTGGCTCTGGCTCGCCTCACGGCCTGGACCAGGCTGCCCCCGCTCGCGTCTCTCACGCTCCTCACGCTGCTCACGCTCGCGACGCTCGCGGTCCCGGTCCTGCGGCGGATAGGGCGGCGAGGGGGTCGCCTCGGGGATCGGCTGGCCAGGCTGCTGCGGCTGGTTGGGCTGCTGCTCGACCGGGCGCGGCTGCGGGTCGGCCTGCATCGTTTGGCCGGGGCTGGGCTGGCCAGGCTGGTGCGTCACCGCCCGCTCGACGCTCAGGTCATGCGGATCGGGCTGACCGGCAATCTCGGCCTGCTGGCGGGTGGACTCGCGCGCCATCCGCAGCACCTCGCGCCCCGCCGCGTAGGCCATCTCGCGGAGCTCCGTGAAGCTATCGGCATCAGGGTAGCAGCGTGCCACCAGTACCTTGTCATAGTCGGGCGGCAGGTATGGCTCATCCACGTTGGTGGTGCCCGCCCATCCCGGCGGCGGGATCATGTCGCCCTGGTGATACTGGCCAGGGTATTCCTGACGCGGCGGCACCGGGTTGCGCCCGTGCTCGTCTGAGCCAGGGAAGCGCGGCGTCTGCACCGTCTGCACCCCTTGTGCGCGCTGTGCCGCTGTCGCCGTGGGTGACGGCGCCATTTGGGCGTTGCGGTTGGGCTCGTCTGTGGTTCCCATGGGCATGGTCAAAGCCTCCTGCCGTCGTCGGTCCTGAAGAACCGGTTATCCGGGTCGTCCAGCCACGCGTTCATCGCGTCCTCGTCGTACCAGATGCCGGTCTGCAT
>Ga0307285_10000114_pt1 | contig 18385 bp, 22 predicted proteins | sample ER_DNA_139_FD_194476 | JGI IMG/M metagenome (GOLD analysis project Ga0307285, IMG submission 194476) | Bulk soil microbial communities from the East River watershed near Crested Butte, Colorado, United States - ER_DNA_139 | ecosystem: Environmental > Terrestrial > Soil > Floodplain | place... | reverse complement strand
GGTATTCCTTAAAGTCAATCAGGCCCTGCTTGACCAGCACCGCCACCACGGCGCTGTGCATGGCAAAGGCGGTCAAGCGCTGGCTGGCATCGCCTAGCTTGTACATGGCGTCAACCACGCTGTTGGCGCTGATGATGTTGTCAGGCGCGGCGGCGGCGCTGATGTCGTTAATATTGCCCGCCATGCTGGCGCTGGCAAAGATGCCGGTCAGAATGTTGATGAGCATGGTCTGCCAGCGGCGCTGCCAGAAGTCACCAACCAGCGCGGCGATCTGCGCCATGGGGTCATCACCTGACAGAGCCTCTGCCAGATCATTGACGCCCCACGCCTTGCCGCGTGCATGCAGCACGGCGATGTCTTGGCCGGTGGTGATCTTGTCAACGCCCAGCGGCACAACGTCAGACAGAATTTCTTCAGCGCCGGTCAGGTCTTTCCAGAACGGCATGGCCACCGTGGTGCCGCCCTTCTGGCCGAACACGTTCAGCTCGCCCACCGTGGCGATGATGCCGCTTTCAAACAGCGCGGATAGTTCCGTTGACTTTTCAACAACATACGGGTTGAAGACCGACGGCACAATCACGTCGGCAATCTTGGTCGAGGCCATAGGTCAATCTCCTTGGATGGCACATGAGTGAACATGGACCTAACCCAGTCATTGACCGTGGGTTGGGGTGGCCTTGACCGCGCCCGTGTTACGCCAGCGCAGTGGGTCCGTTATATGGGGGTAGCAGCCCGTATTACGCGGCAGCTATGATGCTAGTGCGCTGTCAATCTCATGGCTGGTGCGCCCAGCGGTTTTCATGAGACGACGTGCCTTGTCTTTGTCAGACTTGATGATGCGGCCTTGTTCCGTAAGGTTGAAGGATTCCTTCACCCACGGGTTGATTTCACTGCCGCGCCCATTGCCAGAGCCATGGCTTCCAGAGCCCTTGCCTTGAACCACGAAGTGCTTGCCGTCGTCTGATTTGGACCAGTTCTCTACAAAGTGATCAATGTCAACGTCACCAAGGTCCGTGGTTACCACGGCATGGCGCTTGCCATCATCACCCTTCTGCACTTTCACCGCCCCGCGCAACAGGGCGCGGGTGGCACCCATGAACTGACTGGCAACACCGTGCTTGACCAATGCCTCAGTCAGGCCGCCGTCAACCAATGTCTCATGGATGAGCGTGTCACGCTCATTGATTTCAGTGTCTTTGGCCTTGAGGTCAGCAACGCGCTTGGCCTCAGCGTCACGCAGGCGCTGTTCGTAACGCTCACGTTCTTTCTGGAGTTTGGCCTCAGTGTCCTTGTCCCGGTTAGGGTCGGTCTTGAGGGCTTCCAGTTCAGCCACCGTATCAGCGTACTTGGCGGGGTCAAAGTCATCAGGCAGGCCAGCGGTCTTGGTTTCCAAGGCCGTTAGCTTGTCCTGAATGGTTTTCTTCTCACGCTTGACGGTGGCCAGCGCCGTTGCCAGCGGGGCAATGGCGGTATGCACGTTGAGTGAATTGTCCAGATCGAGATAGAACTTGCCGTCCTTCTCAATGTACTCAGCCTTGAGGGCTTCAGGTACTTCCTCAAGCTTCTCTATGACGGCGCGCAAAGTCACGCGGCGGTCTCCTCAGCGTCTTCGTCGGGGTCAACCTCATCTTCAGCGTCGGCCTCATCAGCCTCATCATCTGGGTCAACCGGCTGCACCGGGTCCTTGCGCTCAGTAGGCGCGCGCGGCAGGGTGTTATCCTGATCTTCCTCAAGATCAACATCAGGCTGCGGCTCCGGCTTGCTGGCCGGGGCACGCGGCAATGAGTTGTCGGCCTCAGGCTCCGGGTCACCAATCATCCAACTCTCCCTCAGAAAATTAACGACGAAAATCAATGAGCGGAAGCATAACGCCACATTCGGCGCTTGACTAGTGGTTATTTCTTAGGTTTCTTATCCCTATAGGTAGCAATCCGGTTAGGGTCATCTGGGTCATCATTGACCAGCACCTCACCCGGTTCAAGAGGCACGATGCTGCTGAGTGACCAGTCACTGAAACGCTCCATACCGGGGCGCGGCTCAGGGTTAGGCCAGTCGGGCATAAGTGGTTTCTGTTTCTTTGCCATTGTGATTTCCTTTCTAAAGCGGCAGTGTAGCATCCTTTAGATGTTACCGCCATGCTCATCCACAATCTCCACCTCAATGACATCAACCTTGGTACCGTGCACATCGAGGTTCTTGGTGGTGCTAATGTATTTGAACCGAGTGCCACGCATCGTGATTACCTCAGCCTCATCTTTCATGGACTCTTCCTGTGAATACCTTCGGCTGACATATGCCGCCTTGGTGCCTGCGGGCACACGTATCCTGAACATGGTTTTCCGGTTAGTGATGCTGGAGCGCCCGCCAAACCCCTGCGCTACGTTGGGGTTGTGTGACATGCTGCTATAGCCCAGATCAATAAACTCCGATGGGGGCGGCATGTTATTCAGGTTATCCAAATCCCCCGTGGTGCCTATGCCACGCCACATGATGGCATCACCCTGCGTGGGCTGCATCAGCTTATCCAAGCTGGCCATATGGCTCTTGGTGGTGCTGGTCACCGCCCCATAACCGGCTGTGCCCCGCAGCTGGCCGTTGATGGTACTGTTGCCAGTGCCGGTGTAATATTTTACCGAAGGGTTCTGAGCGCTGTTGAACTTCAGGCCCAGCGCCGCACGGGTTTGATCCATAATAATGGTCTTGCCAGACACACCCAAGTCTTGAACCCCCGGCACCTTGGACCACTTGGGCGCGTTCTTCCAATCAGCGGGCTGCAACTGCTCGTGATGCAGCTTGTACTTGTCAACCTGCGCCTGCTTTTCAGCGGCAGCCTTCTGCGCCGCAAACTTGGCATGCTGGTCAGCAACCGCCTTTTTCTGGGCAGGCGTGACGAACTTGACATGGCCGTCAGCCACCATCTGTTCAAGCAGCACCTCCTGCTTGTCAACCAGCGTGGTGCTAGACATGTATTTGGTCACAGTCATGCTCTTGGCACCACTGGACGTGTTGTGGATCTTCTTGAACTTCACCCACTTGTCTGAGCCCTGCGGGTAGGGGTTGTCAGCGCTAATGGTGGCTACGTCATACTTGTCCCAGTCCTGCTTAGGTACCTGCGACAGCTTGGTGATGGCGGGCTCGGCAGCCGGGGCAGCCGGGGAACCCCCGGTAGGCGTGATCTTGGGTACCAGCTTGAGGTCCTGATTTTTCATTTGCTGGTCAATATCGTCATTACTGACGTAGAACTTGGCCTTGTACTCGGCAACGGTGTACTTGTTGCCCATGAACGTCTCAACCACGTCATCGTCAGCTAGCACTTTCTTCTTGGTGACGTGGATGGCACCGCTGGCGATATTGGCGTTGAGCTTTTCAATGGCCTCTGCCTCAGAGTAGCCCTGTTCGGTCCATTGCTTCTTGTACTTGGTCACCGTAAACTTGTTACCCAGCCCGGTGGTCACCTCATCATCATCAGCGGCAGCCTGCACTGGCTTGGGCTTGGCCGTCACGCTTGGCCCGGCCTTCATGGTGGTGACCGGCTCAGCTGCGGCGTTCACCTTCAGCTTGCCGCTGGCAACATGCGCCTGCACCTGACTATCCGTCATGCCGGTGATGGTCTTGTATTCCTTTAGGGTGTACTTATTGGCGCTGGATTGGCCCGTGCCGGGCACCACAGGCGTCAATGTGTCAGTATCCTTGAGCGCGGGCGGCTTGGGCTTGACAGTCCACTTACCGCTGGCAAGGTGCTTGTCAATATCCTGCTTAAAGGTGGGGTCGTTATTGGCCTTCATGTTGGCAACTGTGTATTCGTTACCAAACTGGCTAACCACGATGTCATCATCCGCCAGATCAGCCAGCTTGGGCTTGGCCGCGCCCGTGGCCGGGTCAACGCTGGCCGCCACCTTGGCCTGCGTGGTCAGCCCTTGGTCAAAGGCGGCATCCTCAAAGTCCTGATAATTCTTGGTGCCTGCGGTGAACGGGTTCTTGCTGATGACGCCAAGGCCCTTGTCACCCTTCTGCATCTGCGCCGCCAGCGTGCCGGGGCTCAGCTTACCGGCCTGCATGTCAGCCAGATCAGATGGGTTGTGGATTGATATGAACCCTTTCTTGAGGTCATGGGTGAGGTGTTCCTGCGCAAATTTCTTGCCGCCCAGCGCCGCCTGAAACTCGCCTACGGTCATTTCATCCTTATAATTGCTGAACGCCGCAGCCGCCTTGCTGCCGGGCTTCTTGGGATTACTCCCGGCCAACAGCTTGATCTTGTCGTGCGGTTGCACGCCACTGGTCTTGCTGGTGATGGCGTACTCCGCCAGCGTCAGCTTGGGCGGCGGTGGCGGCTCAGGCTCAGCCAGCGGCTTGGGCGGCAGCGTGGCTGGGTCGTGTATGGTGATGAAGCCCTTCTTGGTGTCGTGGCTCAGGTGCAGCTGGGCCTGCTTGGGGCCCACCAGCGCCTTGAACTCACCGACCGTCATGTCATCCTTGTACTGCTCAAAGTCAGCGTGTGAGGCGCTGCCAGCCTTCTTGGGGTTGCTGGTGACGTGCAGCTTGATGACATCCGCGCTTTTGACGTTGCTGGTCTTGCCGGGGCCGAACGGCTCAGCCTTGAACTCCTCCGTACCGGGCTTGAACGTGAAGCGCCCGGTGGTCTTGTCGCGCTTGTGCTTGTTGATGTCCCATTTGATCTTGGCAAAGTGCGCGCTCTTGCTGATCTTGGGCTTGAGCTTGAGGCCGGGCATCACACCTCCAGTATCTTGACGGGCACGCGGTAGCCCGTGGCCAGACCCACCCAGATACGGCTTTGCCCGGCCATCAGCCGCAGCGTGTCGCTGCCCTTGCGCTTCAGCACGATAGGCGGCGTGGTGACACCCTCATTCAGCATGCGGCTGCGGATGGCCTCAGGGTCACGCTTGCGCGCCTTCAGGCCGGGCGCTACGTCAGCGAACGTTGGCAGCTTCTTGGTGTTGACGGTGGTGTATTGCAGGCCATCATATTGATCATCAGAAAGATAGGTCAGCGGTGCTGCCTTATAGCGTTCGTTAAAGTCCGCCTGAGACTTGATGCCCGGTGCCCAGTTCTTGCCGCCGTACTGTAAGTATTCCTTCTCATACTCCCACGCCATGCCCGCCTCACCCTCATCAGCCACCTTGCTGGCGGGCAGCGGTACAAGCTCTTCCGCCTTGTACCTATGGTTGTCGGGCATCTTGACCGGCAGCTTGGCTGGTGCATCAGCTGCCGCACCCTTGGGCATCAGCGGCGGCGCGGCGGGGCTGGGCTTGGCGCTGCCGGTGATGTGCTGGTTCATGATGGCCTTGTCGCGCGCCTTGTTGAGGTGGGCGTCCAGCTGGTTCTTGGGCACCAGCAGAACGGCTTCGATCTCAGGCCCATCATCAAATGGCGTGCCGCCCTCACGCACCGCGTGGTAGTAGCGGGCAATGCCGGTATCGCCCTTGAAGTCACCAGCCAGCCCGGTGATGCGCACCTTCAGACCGGTTTCCTCATACGCCTCCTTGATGGCATTGGCCTGCGGTGACAGGCCCTCACCCTTCTCAATGGTGCCTTTGGGGAATGTGTGCTGGTACCCTCCATACGCGCCCGTGGGCTTGGCCAGCCAGATACGCCCGTCAGGCTCCTCCACAATCACGCCAGAGCCTATCTTGCCGCTGCTTGGCATGGGTGGCTCAACCAGATCAGGCATCTGGCCTTCAACCTTCTGCCAGCCCTTGATATCCTTGGGCGGCTGCCAGCTTTTGAGCTCCACCCCGTTCAAAGTGGCATCTTCAGCGCTTAATGCTGAGCCTTTCTTGAAGCTGGTGACCGCCGTGCTGGCCACAGGCGTGGCTGTGGGCGCGTTCTTGACCACAGGGGGTGTCTCAGTGCCCACAGACGGTTTCTGCGGGCTGGCGGGGCTGGCTGGGGCCGCAGCGGCGGGTTTGGGGGCAGCTGCGCCCGGCTTGGCGGCACCTGCCTCTGGTTTGGGTGGCGGCGGCGGCTCAGGTGGCTCCCCGGTTGCCTTGACAGGCATTGTGGGCTCAGCCGGTTTGGTCTCAGCAGTGACAGTGGCAGCCTTGGCCTCAGCCCCGGCCTTGATGCTGGCCAGCCTGCCGCTGGCGGTGGCGTGGTTGATCTGGCTGACCGGGGAGGCACCGGCTGTGCTGAGCTTGCCGTAGGTCTCACTATCATGGAACGTCACGAACCCCTTCTTGCGGTCATGGGCAAGATCCTCAGGCAGACCGCCAGCCTTCTTGAAGTCAGCTACTGTCATGCCATCCTGATAATGGGCAAAGCGCTCGGCGCTCATGCTGCCGGGCTTCTTGGGGTTGCTGGTGACGTGCAGCTTGATGCGGTCGTCGCCCTTGATCTGGCTGCTTTTGGCGGCTGAAAACCAGTCAGCCTTGGCGGCGGGCACAATGGGCGCGGCTTGGCTGCCTGCGGCACCGGGCACAGTGCTGCCGGGCATGTCGGCAAACTTGCCTGACATGTCGCGCTTGTGCTTGCCTTCCTGAAACTGAGCGCGCGCATGCATCGCGCCGCCGCTCATCTTCAGTTTCTTGCTGCGCTTTGACATGGGCTCAGGTCGTTACAGGCGGCGGCACATAGAAGCTATTGGCGCGGGCATCCCAGATGCTGGCCAGAGCGTACTCGATGTCACCATCCGGCACCGGGTTACCCTGCTCAAGCGCCGCGCCTATGGCCGGGTTGGTGGCCACGTGCTGCGCCAGCAGCGCGGCGTTGTCGTCACCCCGGAACACACGGTTGGCGTACTGCACCCGCGCCTCATGGTTGGGGGCGCTTTCACCCTCTGACGCCACGTTCTGCGCCGTGCGCAGCGCCAGATAGCTGACGCGAGTGTAGAAATCAGGGTCGGCAGCGGCCTGTACAATTTCCAGACTTGGCATGTAATTATCCTCTATCTACGTGCTGTTGCGTCAGAACGTCAAAGATGAGTGGTCCCGCAACCAGCTTTTTCTTGGGTGCATTGGCTATGTTCTGGGCATGCGTGGGCTTGGGCGGCGGCGGTATGGCCTGCACTGACCATGACGTGCCGTCAAACACCGCGTGCTGCGTCTTGGGGTTGGGCGGGCTGGGCGGTGACTTGGGTGTGCTATGGGCCGGGATCAGCCACTTGCCGGGCTCAAGCGGGTTGGGCTCAGCATCTTCCGATGTGTTGAGGAATACTCCGGTAGTCTCATGGTAGTGGTAGACCAGCATGTTACTTCCTCAATACTTGATGCAGCACAGCAGCGCTAAGTTGCGCGGGCGCGTTTCCGTCAGGCCGCCCGTCTGCGCCGCAATGGTGCCTGCCGGTGTGCCTGCGCTGATCGCCGTGATGTCGACTGTATGCACGTGGTTGGCGCTGTTGTTGCCGGTTGTACCAGACACCGCCACCGTGTGGGTGTGGGCGGCACCTGACACGTCGGTATCCTTATTATCAGTGAAGGTGACACCAGCGCCTAAGCCAAAGCCGGTGCCAGTGACGATATTGGGCACGCGGGAGGGCATGTTGTGGACATGGTTGGCGCTGCCGGTGCCTGTGGCGCTTGAGCTATCCGCAAAACTATGACTGTGGGCAACGCTGTTGACGCCCACCGTCAGGCCATGGTCATGCGTGGCCAAAGCGATGCCAGTGAAGGTATGGGTGTGGCTCAACGTGCCCTGTGCCTGCGCCGAGCCGAACACGCGGCTGGCGTCAACACCTCTGGCATCATCAAACGCCCGCAAAAACTCACCACGCAGATCGGGCAAGGCAAAGGTGGTGCTGCCGTCACCCACGCCAAAGGTGGTGCCTATGGCCGTGAACAGCGTGGCGTAGGTAACGCGACTAATCAGCGCGCCGTTGGCCTTCAGCCAGCCGGTCGGGGCGGTGGCGCGGGCAAACATGGTCACCGCCCCGGCAGGCGCGGCATACTGCACAAAGGCAGTGGTGGCCATGCTGGTGTCGTTGTCAGTGGAGGCCGGTGTGGGGCAGACAGGTGTGCCGGTGAAGACCGGGCTGGCCAGCGGAGCCTTCAGCACATCCACCGTAGTGACAAAGGCCGTAGTGGCCAGCTGCGTGGTGTTGGTGCCTAGCGCTGCGGTAGGTCCGGTAGGTACGCCCGTAAAAGCGGGATTGGCCAGCGGGGCCTTGGCCCCAAAATCAGCGGTGAGGTCATACCACGTTGAGTTGCGTCGGGCATACGCCTTGCTATCCGCAGGCGCTTCAGCCACCGGCCCTGCCGGACCAACGGGGCCCTGAACGCCCTGAATGCCCTGTGAACCTTGCAGACCCTGCGGGCCTGTCGGACCAGCCGGACCCGTTGGGCCTACCGGACCCTGTGAGCCGGTTGGGCCTGCCACGCCGGTATTGCCTATGTCGCCCTTGTCACCCTTAGCGCCGGTAGCGCCGGTCACGCCTATGGGGCCCTGCGTGCCGGTGGCACCCTGCGCGCCCGTGGCACCGGTTGAACCGGTATCACCCTTGACGCCCTGTATGCCCTGCGCGCCCGTGGCACCGGTAGCGCCGGGCGCACCGGCAGCACCGGTATCGCCCTTAGGGCCCTGTAGCGGGCCAACGTCAGTCCACACCGTACCGGTCCAGACCCAGCAATGGCCGGTGTCCGCCGTGATCCACGCATCATTGACCGCGTGGGTGGTGGGCAGGGCGGCAAAGTTGGCCACCGTGCCCTTGAGGTTCATGCCGATGCCCGCAGGCCCCTGCGCACCGGTAGAGCCGGTGTTGCCGGTATCGCCCTTTGGCCCCTGCGGACCGGTTGCGCCCTGCGGCCCGGTCTGGCCTACAAAGCCCTGTATGCCCTGTGGACCCACTGGCCCTTGTGGGCCTTCAATGCCCTGCGGTCCCTGCGGGCCAAGCGCACCTATCTGCCCTGTCTCACCGGGCGGGCCCAGCGGCCCTTCAACGCCCTGCGCGCCCTGCGGCCCTACCGGGCCAGTGAAGCCCTGTGGCCCGCTCAGGTCGCCGCAATCAACCCACTGGCTGCCGTTCCAGACCCAGAGGTGGTTGGAGTCGTCGGTCACCCATGCGTCCATGGGGTCAAGGCTCAGCAGCGGCAGGTCCACATAGGTGGGCACATGGCCCAGCAGCACAAAGCCGCTGCCCGGCAGGCCCTGCGGCCCTATGGGGCCCTGTGGTCCCAACTGGCCCTCAGGCCCGCGCGGCCCGCCCACGTCACCAATTTCAACCACTATCGTCTGTTCAGCAACAGCCTCAACCACGATAGGCGTGGGCTCTACCGTCAAATCAACGGTGGTGGCTTCGCTTTCAATGACCACCACATCTGTGATGACCTTGTTCATGGCGTGCGGCGTACCCTGTTGCGGAGTTCAACAGTCATGGGTGCGGTGGTCTGGTTGGCGGCACGCAGCAAAGGCGTGCTGCTGTCAGTAACGTCCTGCACCACGGTGACCGGGCCCGCCAGCAACGTGCTGACCGCACCGGTTGGCCATGTCAGCTGAAGATCCCACACCATACTGCCGATGGGCAGGCTGGTGCTGACAAGCGGGCTCAGCGTGGCTTCAACAAAGTTGGGCAGCACGACTTCACAGTCTATGTTGAATATCTGGTCGCCACCAGCTTTGTTGCGGATCTCAGCCTTGGCCACCACATCAGTCAGGTCCATGGGCACGGTCTTGGCCTCATCAGTCCAGAACTTGAACTGCCAATGGTAGCTGTCACCGTGGTAGATGCTGAGCGGGTATTCCCCCGGCATGCTCATGGCTGTACCTCATCCTCAGGCGGCGGCAGGTTATCCGGGGGAGTGATTTCTTCTGGTGCGAACAATTCATCAAGCTCAGCCTGACTTACCGGACCATATTCATCAGTGCCGGTGCCCTCACTGAGGTCAAGAGCGAGCGGCACTTCTGTTCCCCCGGCAGCATCATCCTGTTCGGGCATTGACGCAGCTTCTTCCTCAGCCACCAGCTCTTGTTCCTCCTCAGCGGTTCGCTCCTCCGATGCAATGCGGCCACGCTGAAGATTGTTGTAGAGCGTTTCATAGCTGATGACCTTGTTCATCCACAATTCTGTCAGTTTGTTGGCCTCTTCGGCCGTCATGTCATTGTCAAGGAAGCTCAGGTCTGGTTTGACGATGATTTCATTGGGGTCTTCGCCCACCAGCAGGGCGCAATAGCGCAGCGCCTTCTCAAGCGCCGCCGCTGACACCTGTGCCACGCTGATCAGGGTGGCGCTGCCCGCGCGCGCCCGTATGCGCAGCGCCTCACCGCTCTCAGCCGCCTTCTTGTCACCCACCGCGAACATGCGTGAGCCCGCCTCAGCGGCGTTGCTGCGCTCATCCTCAATTGCCGTCTTGTGGGCGGCTATGCCCGCGCCGCTGGGGCCCACATACTTGGCGTCACCACCCTCAGGTATGGCTATGCCCACGCCAGCGCCCACGTAGTCAGGCACGTCATCCTTATCCAACCCTATGTAGAACAGGGTCTCCTGCCCTGACATGAACAGCTGGTGCCGGTAGTCGGCATCCAGCCTGTAGATGGCGCTGGCAGAACGGATCACGCCTATCAGCGGTATCTGGTCGGGCGGCAGGCTCAGGTCACGGCTGCCCGCCACCACTAGGGGTATTTCACCCAGCGGTTCACCGCCGCGCGCCTGCGGCACCACCACAGCTGTGGCCACGCCCTCAGCCACGTCTTGGTCAGTGGTGTCATCATCCTCAGTGAGCGGGTCACCATCCTCATCAAGCACCTGTACCTGATAAGTCTCGTCAACCACCTCTAAAACGCGGTAGCGTTTCTTGCCATTCCATGAATAACCTGTGCGAACACGGTAGTCTTCTTCCAGCACAAAGAAGTTGCGGCTCTCAGACCAGTTGATCAGGCTCTCAGCCTTGTAGAAGGCTATCCACGGCAGTTCACCGCCCTCAGGCGGCAGGTCAACCAGCAGCGCCACCCGGCCAACCGTCAAGATTTCCTCGGTGATCTTGCGGTGCAGTGCCTCTAATGTGAGCCCATCGGGCGTGGCGCTTTCCCACATGTCCGCCAAGGGGGTGCCTTCATCAAGGCCCTCAATCTGCGCCTCTGACTGATGGATGATACCCAGCATGCCCTGAATGGTGGGTGCCGCCATGTCAGGGAACTGCGCCCGCATCTTGTAGGCGCTGTACATTTCCTCCGGGGCAACGCTGCCCTTGAAGCCGCTGGGCATGGGCAGGTAGATGGTGCCCTTGCTCTTGACCGTGGTAGCCCCGGCAACGGTGTCACGGCACTCCTGCCAGTCTTCCCAGACAATGGCTAGGTCGGGGTGCTTTTCCTTGACATCCCCCTGAATGCGCTCCTTGGGCTCTACCACCTTGAGCTTGGTCGCTGACTTGGCCATTACCAGCCTCTCACCGTTGCGCCGGTTGCTATGACCGTGCCCTGCGCGGGCACGCCGCTGGCTCCGGTATTGTACAGGGTCAGGTTGAGCCCGGTCACCCCGCTGACACGATACTTGCCCGCGCCCACCGTGACGTAGCTGCCCACCGCATAGCCGCTGGTGCTGCTGACCGGTACTATGACCGTGTTAGCCACCGCTGGCTGCGTGAACTGCGCCGTGGTCTTGGCTACCGGGCTGAACACCGCGCGCCGCTTTTCGGTGCGCCGCGCATAATGCGTCATATCCGGCCTTGGCTTGGTCAGGTATCCATGATGATGATGCATCAGTGATGCCCTCCCTTCAGTGCCATGACACCGCCTCTGGCAGACTTGCCGAACATCAGGTCAGTGATTGCCCACACCGCAGCATCCAGCCTGTCCGGGGAACCCGCCCCTTCATAGCCGCGCTGCGTCATGAAGATCATCTGGTCCTCAAGCTTGTTCAGGTTGCGTCCATAAACGTGTCTCACCCGGCCTTGTTCATAGAGCGCCGCGATAGGCTCAGCCCGCACCGCTTTGCCCCGGCTGGCATGTACTGGCCTGTAAGGCACTCGCCGGTCAACAGTGCGTATGGTATGCTCAACCATTGCGCCGCCGAAATTGGCTTCCCCAACAATCATGTCAGCGTCGTTGTTGTTGTAGCTGGTGACCACCCGCTTGGCCCAGTCAGCCGGACCCCAATTGACGGTGGCGTCCTCCAGTACGTAGATCATGCCGTCATCACCCAGCCCGGCACAGACGATGCCCACATCATCACCCACCTCATCCTCATGGTCACCGCCACGCGCATGCTTCTCCACTCGGCGCATGTCTATGGCCCCGCTGGTGCCGCTGGGGTCAACGCCTACCACCACGCGGCGCATGTCAGGCAGGGTCTCCCAGCTGGCCATGCCCGCCGCCGTGGGGTTGGTGGGGCTGCGCATTTCCAGCATAGCGCGGGTCCACAACGCGCCGGGCACGTCATCAAGCACCTCAGCGTGCAGTTCCTGCCTGCCCAGCCTTGTGCCCTCATAGCGGGTCTTCATCTTGCTTATGAAGGCCGGGCTCAGGTTCTCATAGTTCTCGTAAGTTGAGCCACGCGTCACATAGGTGTCAGGCGCATCCAGTAGCTCACGGATGACCGGTATGGGGCGCGGCGTGGTGGTCACCAGCTGCTTGGGGTCACCTATGCGCAGGCCGAATTGCAGCATATCCCACGTTTCTTGGGCATAGCGCCACTTGGCAAGCTCGTCTGACCATGCGGCCTCATGCTCAGGCCCGCGCAGCTGCTCAGGGTCATCGGCGCTGTAGGTATGGGCCACCGCCCCGTTGGGCCACACCAGCTTACGCAGGCTGGGCGTGTAGATGGGCCGGAACTCAGGCGGGTGGCACCTCAGAATGCCACCCGCTGATTGCACCATGACATCGCGGGCATCAGCTGCCGTTTCTGCCACGAGTGCCATGTGCCCGCAACGCCCGTGCGCCAACGGGGTTGCACCGCACATCATGGCGCGCACCCACTCCGCACCCATGCGGGTCTTGCCGTAGCCACGGCCCGCCATGGCCAGCCAGACGTTCCAGTCACCGGGCGGCTCCTGCTGTGACGGACGGCCCCAGAACCCCCAGTCATACTCCAGCACGGCCATTTCTTCGGGGGTCAGGTTGAGAAGGAATATTTCCCTCTCATGTGCAGGCAATTCCTCTATCAGCCTTGAGGCTAGGGCGACGTTGACGTTCAATCTGGGCCCTCATGAGGGTTGGCCGCCTCAGCCGCTGGCACCTAGGACAATGCTGGCAGCGAGGCGGCCCCGGATGCGTCAAGCCCTGCACGCTTGATAGTGCACCCTCGCAAGCAACTTACATTCCAAATGTGTCCATGTAAATGCCCCTGCTTTACTTCGTACGTAAGCGATAATACTTTGGTGCCATGAAAACCGATTTGCGCCTGACAATCTATCGCATGCCTGATGAAACTGAGGGCCACACCCTGCGTGCCAGCCACGTGCTGATGCTGGGCACCACGCCCTTGATCAGGGCTTATGTGGACCTGCCGCTGACACCATGGTCACCTGAAATGGAATGGCCTGAAGACATGTGGTCACTCGCCCTGTCACTGGAGCGTGCCTTGGACACCAAGTGCAGCTACCGTGACATCCGTGGTGAGGTGGCCAAGCCACCGGTCAGCGCCAACAGCGTCAGGCTCAGCAGCGGCGGCGTCAGGCTGCGGGTCTAGGCAGCTTACGCCAACGCACGTCGATATGGCACTGATCCAAGTCATTGCGCCAGCTGTTGATGCTGACCAGCGTGTTGCATAGCTCGCCTATGGCGTGCGGCCCGTCCCATGGCTTCTCAAGGCAGCCCAGCAGGCGGCCCTTGGGTGTGTAGATGGCCACCTTGATCGCGTATGTAACGTCAGGCTCAGGCGGCCCATGCCCATCAGCATCAAGCGGCGGCGTCTCAACGATGCGTAAGGGTTCTACCACCCCGGCACCACGGTGAACGCCTTGGCCGTGGCAATGACCGTGCCGGGCGCGGCGTTATCCGGCGCGGGCAACAGGTTCTTCAGCGTCAGGCTGTTGCCAGCGATTGCCGTGATCTCGTATTTGCCGCCAGTGGCGATGGTCACGTACTGGCCCACCGCCAGCCCGGTGGCACTGGTCACCGTCACCGCCGCCACCGTGGCCCCTACGGCGGGCTGGGTGAAGCCTGCGCTGGTTGTGGTGGCAGCCGGGATGACCGGTCGTAGATTGTTGTAGTCGTTCTGCGCCGCCGTCAGCGCCAGCGCCTTGGTGGCGTAGTCAGCCGTCTTGGCCTTCAGCCCATACTTCTGATGGTTGAAGCGACTCATGCGGTAGACCGCGCCCACTCGCCTGATGGCGTGCATGGCCTTGCCCTTGTCGTAGTAGGCGGGCTCCATGCGCTGAATGGTGTCGGTAGCGGTGCGCAGGGTGACGGGCATCAGCTGGCTTCCTCTTGCTCTTGGGCAGCCCTACGGCGGGCATTCAGGCGCTCGGTCATCTGATTAAGCTTGCGGCGCACGTTCTCAGCCGCCGCAGCCGGTGTGGTCACCTCAGGGTCAGGTGCCGGGGCGGTGAACACCATGGCCTTTGGCCCATAGCGTCCGGGGTCGGTCTTCTCAGCGTAAATCTTGCCAGCGTTGACGCGCACCCCGGCATCCCATGTGCCAGCCTTGCCATCCTCAAGAATGCCATCAACCAGCAGCTCAGCCTGAATGGCCTTGGCCCTGCGGTAGCGAGCGTTGATGTCAGGCTCCTGTTCAAGCCACAGCAGAAACGTGCCGGGCAGCGGATAATCTCGGTTGTTTGAGCAAACCGCGTTCAGCGTCTCACCATTGGCAATGCGATCAATTATAGCGAGAGCAACATCAGGATCAAAATCCCGTGGCCTGCGCCGATAGTCTTCCTCAGCCCACCGGGGCTGGTAAATGGTCACTTGCGGGTGTGGTCTGGCCATGACCGGAGTATTGCTCAACCTTGGCCGTAAGTCAAATACCGCTCAACCGGGGAGTCTAATCAGCTAATTAAGGCGCGTAGGAGTGATAAGTGATAGGTTGGTGATAAGTGGCTAAGTGCGCGCGCGCGTTTTTTAATTTGATCGTGCCTATCACCTTATCACATTATCAAGGGGCATATTTTTTGAATGGGTATGCCTTCCCGTGCCTGCGCGTAGAAAAGATACGTTCTGTGATAAGCGACTTGACGCCCTGACACGACCATGCTAGACGACCACCAGCCGGGCCTCCCGGCCAACCACAAACCTGCACCAACCTCAAACCCTAGGACCAAACCATGAAAACCGCCTTCACCACCTACGCCACCAAAGCCGCCGCTGACGGCCACCATGACCTCGCCAAGCGCCTGCGGGCTGAAGGCCGCGCCTGCGGCTACCTGATCCGTGAATGCCTGCGCCGGGGCCTAGTCGTCTCAATCAATGACGGCGGTGAGTGGTGCCTGCTCAGATGCTCAAACTACAACACGATCATGTGCGCCCTCGCCAGCACTGACGGTGACACGGTGCACGTGCGGCACCCCGGTCAGGGCCTCAGCGTGGGCAGCTTCTACCTCGTCTACGGCAACTCAGGCCCTGAGGTGATCGCTGACTACTCTGACAACCCCGCCTGCAACGCCATCATGACCGCCATCCAGCCCCGCCTTGACGCGCTTGAAAATAACTGTTGAGGAGTATGCGACAACCTGCTAGACCAATCAGGCCGGGGCCTCCCCGGCCAACCTGCAACCTGCAACCTCTAGGACAAATCACATGAAACGACCTGTAGCACGCATTCGCATACTCGTGTCTTCAAACCCCAAGAAGCCGGGCACCAAGGCCCATTACCGCTTCAGCCTGTACAAGGATGGCATGACACCCAGCGAGTTCTTGGCTGCCGGTGGCCTGCGTGAAGACCTGCGCTACGACGAAGCCCACGGCTTCATAGCAATCCCCGCTGAAGCCAGCACCTTTGCCGCCGCCACCCAGACCAGCAACCGCAGCGCCGCCGTCAACCGCATCCGCAACCTGCTGAACAAAACCGTTGAGAACGGTTGCACCGAGCAGGAAGCCATGGCCGCCGCTGAAATGGCGGGCAAGCTCATGGACAAATACGGCGTTGACATGAGCGAAACTGAAATCAGGGAGGAAAAGTGCACCACCGGCATTCACGGCGCTCACCGGGCCCGCCCGCACCCCAGCCAATGGTGCGCCAACCAGATCGCCAAGTTCTGCAACTGCGTGGTCTGGCACCGCCGTGGCACCGGGCAGATCAACTTCTTCGGCCTCCCGGCTGACGTTGAAGTGGCCACCTACCTGCTACGGGTCATTGAGGGCGCTATGGACCGCTCATATCTGGCCTACCGCAATGCCACCCACGAGCGTACCGGCATGCGCCTGCGCAACACCTTCATGGCGGCCTTTGCCGACCGCGTAAATGCGCGTCTTGGTGACATGCTCAAAGCCCGTCACACAGAGGATTTAATGACCACCAGCGGCACCAGCCTGATGGTGGTCAAGAACGCTGTAGTGAAGGAACAGTGGGACGCCCAAGACCTGAAACTGGGCAAGGCCAAAACCGTGCGCATTGCCATGGCCCGCAGTGACGCCGCACGGGCTGCCGGGCAGGCCGCTGGCAACAAGGTGCACCTTGGCACCGCCGTGACCGGGGGAGCTAGCCAGAGCCGTATAACCCAGTAATCTCAACCACTTGCCTGTGGTGATCTGCACTGCCACAGGCAAGCCTGCAAACTAGGACAACGCCCATGACAGAACTCCACCACCTGATCGCTGACTACTGCTTGCACAACCCCATCACCTATTGCCCTCAGGACCCCCAGCTGAACCCCAAGCCATGGCCGCCGTGCCCGGCCAAGATGGCCACGCCCACACCCAAGAAACGAACTAAGCACGACTACGGCCCGCTGCTCAGCCACATCCCCAACCCCAAGCAGAAGGGATCAGCCGCACGTGATCGCTACGCGCTCTACCGCGATGGCCTCACATGGCCTCAGCTGCTGGCCCTTGGCCTGCGCCCTGACGACCTGCGCTGGGACACCGCCCATGCCCACCTGACATGGACCAACCCATAGCCCCATGACATGCGGCACAGCGTGGTGTACGCTGTGTTGCATGCCCATGTTTGCACATGACCCTTCACGACTTCACCCGCCCCCAGCGGATGAACCGGCTCAACCGCCCCCGGCCCCTAATCCACAAACGGTTGAGCCGGACCCACCCCGCGTCAAGAACCTCTATCAGGATGGTCAGGTCAGCACCGTCATCGTGGCCATGGTGCTGGGTGAGACCGGCCAGCCGCACCGCTACATGTTTGTCAGCGTCAACCGCAGCCAGCGCGGCAAGGGCTATGCGCGCTCATTGACAGCGATTGTGATGAGTGATCTGGATCACGATGGCAAGGACTGCACCGTGATCATACGAAATGTGGAACCAGACGTAAGTGTTCCCCGGTTGGCGGACTTCTTCCGCAGTTACGGCTTCACTGACATTGCCCCCGGTGAGTTTGGTGAGCCGCAGCTGTACCGTACCGCACAACCCTTCATCAACCCGCTTTAATCGCTTTACAACACGAAAAGACGATTGTATGGTTTAGCCTTCTCAACAGGAGGCCAACCAGCCATGTCTACCGTAGAAGTCTACCACGGCCCCGTTCACGTGGCGTCTGTGGAAACCCCTGAGACTGGGGAAGACGCGCTTGAATATGCCTATCAGGCCACCCAGAACATAGAAGGCTCTTGGTCGCGCCCCGGCAACCCTGACTACCGTGAATACGTCACCGTGCGCGCACCGCTGCCGCAGACGGCCCTTGGCCAAGAGCGGGGCCTGCGCTCAAGCATGATGGGCGACCGCTTTGTGCTTGAGGGCACCACCTATGAGGTGGCCTCATTTGGCTTCAAGGAGGTGGCCGGTGCCTAAGCAATGGCGACCCGCCACCGTTGAAGACCTGCTGCGCCGCATGCCCAAGCCCAAGCCTGCCACCATCAAGCAGGTGCCCGGTCAACCCTTCATCTTCATCAAGAGGACCCCCAAGTGCCCAAAATGAAGCACCAGATCACGCAGGCCCGTGAAGACGCTCTGGCAGACCGCGCCTTGAAGGCGCGGGCCAAGCTGCCGCCGCCCAGCATCACTGAAACCACCCACGCCACCGCCGCCAAGGCCAAGGCCGCCGCCGCGCGGCTGGGGCTGCCCAACACCACCGCCAGCGCCGTGCAGACCACGCACGGCTGGGTGGGCGTGGTTGTGCTGGGCGCTGACCAGCTGTGGCTGGTCAGGATAGTGACCGAACAGGGCTGCCGCGCTGAGGTCATGCCGGAGGTTGCGCCATGACCCGCGCCCTTGACCACATGGAGTGGTTCACCCTGATTGACGGGTCAAAGAACGACCTGCCTGTCATCACCACCCTACTGGAGAACCTGCACGGCTACAAGACCAAGGGCTACACGCAGACCGAGCTCAATGATGATGTCAAGCAGCTGGTGCACCTGATCCTTGCCATACGCATGCACCAGCTGAAGAACAC
>Ga0307285_10000113_pt1 | contig 18398 bp, 16 predicted proteins | sample ER_DNA_139_FD_194476 | JGI IMG/M metagenome (GOLD analysis project Ga0307285, IMG submission 194476) | Bulk soil microbial communities from the East River watershed near Crested Butte, Colorado, United States - ER_DNA_139 | ecosystem: Environmental > Terrestrial > Soil > Floodplain | place... | reverse complement strand
TAGACGAGGCCCGGGTACGAACGTTGCTGCGCTCATTCGGCGAGTGGGACTCGCTCGGTTACTTCGCCACTCGACGGGACAAGTCAATCGTGTGGAATACCGCCAACGCAGCGACAGCCCAGGCCGGCGTTTCTTACCGAGTGATCGGTTCGGTGAGCTTGGCCAGCGGAAATCCGGTGGGTGATCCCCAGCACTGGGCGTCGGCGATCGAGCAGTGGCGCAAAAAGTCCCGCGCCAATGGTTGGTCGATGGCCGTAATGGGGGCCGGCGAGCTTGGCGGCGCCGCGTACACGGAGGCGGGCCTGACTGCTTTCGAGATCGGCGACGAAGCGATCCTGGACATGCGCTCGTTCTCCCTCAACGGCCCTGGCATGAAGTCCGTACGCCAATCCGTCAGCCGGCTGCAACGCCGCGGCTACACCACAACGATGGTCCGGCACGGCGATGTCGACCCCGTGCACTTCGACGAGCTGTCCAACTCCGCCTCCCAATGGCGAGGCGACGGCGGTGACGAACGAGGCTTCTCGATGGCGCTGGGCCGCCTCGGGGATCCGCTGGACGCCCAATGCGTGCTCGTGGAGGCGCACGATGCCGAAGGCAACCTCCGAGCGTTCCTCAGCTTCGTGCCATGGGGTCGCAATGGCCTCTCGCTCGATCTGATGCGCCGCGATCCCACCGCAGACAACGGTCTGGTGGAGCTCATGGTGGCCTCCCTGGCGGATCGGGCCGCAGTGTTCGGCGTCGGCCGGATGTCGCTGAACTTCGCCATGTTCCGCGAGGCTTTCGAACGGGGTGCAGAGCTCGGCGCCGGGCCCATCGCCCGACTGTGGCGGCAAGCACTCGTCTTCGCCAGCCGCAACTGGCAACTCGAATCCCTCTATCGCTCCAACGCCAAGTACCAGCCCGAGTGGCAGCCTCGCTATATCTGCTTCGAGTACCCCTCTGACCTGCCACGTGTCGGAACGGCCGCGGGCAGCGCCGAGGGCTTTCTGACGCGGCCGTCGCTGGCGACGTTGAGGGGGCATGGGAAAGAACCAGGAGCGGGTGCGCTGGAACGGGCGGGCGAGGAGTACGCGGCTGAGGTAATCGCACATATCCCAGACGAACCGGATGCCTTCGCTGAGGCCATGTCCACCGAAGGACTGCCAGAACAGGTCCGGGTACGCCGCGAGAAGCTGGCTCGGTTACGGGCAGAGGGTGTTGATCCTTATCCCGTGACCTTCCCTCGTACGCACACGCTCGCGCAGGTTCGGGCGGAGGCCGGTGAGGTGCCGCCGAATACCCGCACCGGACGGAATGTCTCGGTCGCCGGGCGTGTCATCCTCAGTCGAGACGGCGGGAAGCTGTGCTTCGCCACGCTTCGTGACGGCACCGGCGATCTGCAGATCATGATCGCTCTTGACGCGGTCGGGACTGACATGCTGCAGCGCTGGCGGCGTGATGTCGATCTTGGTGATCAGGTAGGCGTGACGGGCGAGGTGATCACTACCAAGCGCGGCGAGCTGACGGTCCGCGCTGAATCGTTCGTGATCACCAGCAAGGCAATTCGTCCCTTGCCCGACAAGCACAAGGGGCTCACCGACCCCGAAGCTCGCGTCCGAGCACGCTATGTCGACTTGATCGTGCGACCGGAGGCCCGCGAAGTGGCCTACACCCGCGCGGCCGTGGTGCACAGCGTGCGTGATTCACTGCACACTCGAGGCTTCACCGAAGTGGAAACTCCGGTACTGCAGCTCATCCATGGCGGGGCGAACGCCCGACCCTTCGAGACCCACATCAACGCCTACGATCTTGATCTTTACTTACGGATCGCGACTGAGCTGCACCTGAAGCGCCTCATCGTCGGCGGCATGGAAAAGGTGTTCGAGATTGGCCGGCAATTCCGCAACGAAGGTGTGGATTTCAAGCACAACCCGGAGTTCACCTCGATGGAGGTGTACGAGACCTACGGCGACTACAACACCATGCGCGTGCTGACCCAGGAGCTGATCCAGGAAGCGGCGACGGCGGTCTATGGCTCACCGATAGCCCGCCGGGCAGACGCAGACGGCAAAATCACCGAATACGACTTCTCTGGCGACTGGCCGGTCAAAACCATTTGCCAGGCGGTATCGGAGGCACTAGGCGAAGAGATCACACCCGACACACCAGCTTCGGTGCTGCAGCGGCATGCTCGAGAGATCGGGCTGGAACTGGAACCGAGCGCCGGCTGGGGATATCTGCTTGAGGAGATCTACGGCGAACTGTGCGAGAGCACGACGACGACGCCGGTCTTCTACACCGATTTCCCCAAGGAGAATTCGCCGCTTGCCCGCGAGCACCGCGACGATCCCCGGCTTGCCGAGAAGTGGGATCTGGTCATCTTCGCCTCGGAGCAGGGCACGGCGTATTCGGAGCTGACCGATCCGCTCGAGCAACGGGAGCGGCTTGTCGCCCAATCGCTGCGAGCGGCCGCCGGCGATCCCGAGGCAATGCAGGTGGATGAAGACTTTCTCGAGGCCCTGGAATATGGCATGCCGCCGACCGGCGGCATGGGAATGGGCATCGACCGACTGGTCATGAACCTGACCGGCCTCGGAATTCGCGAAACGATCTTGTTCCCGCTGGTGAAGCCGCAAGCCTGAGCAACGCTGATTCGCCCTGAGCAAACGCTGACTCGCCCTGAGCCTGTCGAAGGGCCTCATCCGGGCTTTGACACGCGCCGTCCTGAGCTTGTCGAAGGGATCAGCCCGCATCCTCCTCAGATTGAGGCCGATCGTTCAATCGCGTCCGAGAGCCGGCCAGTCAGGCCCTTGTCCTCGGCAATATCGGTGCGTGCCTTGACGCCGAGATCCGGCCGGTCAGTAATAATGCCTTCGACCGCCGCGTTGACGTATTGCCGCATCTGCTGCTCGTCGTCCACAGTCCAGACGATCACGTTGTAACCGGCCGCCCAGGCCTGATGGATGAACTGGTCGCTGTAGGACTGCTGTTCGATCACCAAAAAATCCGCCTTCACCTTGGGAACGCCGCCGAAGTTGATGGGCACAATGAAGCCGACGACAAGCTCTGGGCGAAGGCGCTTGAGCTCGTCGACCACCTCTCTACTCAGCGTGTGGTAGGTGTAGGACTCCGTCACGCCAGCATGATCGAGCACCGCGAGCAGCCGCGGCACCAGATCAGGGGTCTCGCCTCCGTGCAGTTTGATCTCCAGCAGCTGCGGCAGGTTCAGCTGGATCGACAACTGAATCCACTCCTCGAGGGATGGGATCTTGGCCTCCATGCCATCGGACCGGACGGTGATCTTGGTCAGCTCGTCCTGAGTGAGGTCCTTCACATTGAGGTTCTTACCGGCCAGCCGCTGGAGATTGGCGTCGTGCATCACCACGAACTTGCCGTCTTTGGTCTCCATGACGTCGAACTCGACCCGGTCAGCTCCGGCCTTGGCGGCGGCTTGCAAAGCCGGAAGAGTGTTCTCGACACCACCTGCAATGAACCCACGGTGCGCGACAATCTCGGTTTCCTCGGTGTCGACCAACCTGACCATGGTCTGGTAGTTCACGATGGAGGTAGCTGCGAAAGCCAGCACCAGGGCAGCAGCCGCCACACCACACAGCTGCTTCCGGCGCCGAGCCGTGAAGTGCGTCGGCTCCGAGTAGGAGTTGACGGTCGGGGTATGCCGATGATCTTCCGGCAGTCGCTTTAGCCAATCGCGCATCATTGCGGTCAGCGACTGCACGATCATGATCGTCAACAGCGCCGTGATCACGAAGATACTGATCTGCCAGACACTGAGACCGAAGGCAGCCAAGAAAGGTGACGCAGCGGGTCTGACCTGGTCGGCGGCGATCGTGGGCGCCAGAGTCACCAACGCCAGCAATACTCCGACTAAGCCCGCCGGTATGACGAGGATGATCAGGAGGCCAACAATGCGAAGCGACCGCCAGCGGGTCAGCCGCCAACTGGTTACGAAGGCTCGCCAAACGCCGGCCGACGTGGTTCCCAGCAGTGGCAGAGTCAAGATCAACCGGAGGTTCAGGTAGAAAACCACAAGCGTGAAGGCGCCGTAGAGCAGGCTTCCGGTCCCGCTCTTACTCAGCTCCTCGCTGACAAACGGTGGCACCGCGACCTTCTTGGTCAAGATCGATGTCAACCCGAGCTGGCCGAGTGGCAGTAACAAGATCAAATAGATGATTATCAACAAGCCCTGCGGGTGAACCAGCTTCTTGATCGTTTCCCAGACTTGGCTTAGCACGAGCCGGAATGATGTCGAGTCGCCGTCCTGGTGGTGCGACGCAAGTATGAACAAGGTGACTAGCTCGCCCGTGATCGCGACAACCGCGACACCCGCAATCAGCAACAGCGTCAGATCGGCGAACGGATTCCGGAGTACATGAGAGATCCGGTCGTACGCAATGCTGCCCAGCCCGGTTTGTAGCAGCACCAACCCGTAGAGCAGCCGGATCACCGGGATGGCGATCAGCAGCAGGGAGACTTGCATCGCACCGACGACGAGGACGTAGAACTGGGGACGCCGCCAGGTCGTTCGATGAGCCGTGCCGATGGCGCGAAAGATGCCCATCGGCTTGGCTGTGGGTTGGGATGTTGGCCGTTCCTGAGTAATAACGCTGGCGCCCACTTGTCATCACCTACGTGGGCTACCCGTCATCTCCAGATAATCCCAAGCCCGCGCAAATAATGCGAGCCTAATCTTAAGTAGTGGCTGATGCCTCGAGGCCGGTGTAGTAATTCGTCGGCTCTTTTAGGGGTCAGCGTACGACGACGACAGTGCAGCGGGCATAGGCGGCGACGTGCTGACTGACTGAGCCGAGGAGCAAACCAGTGAAGCCTCCATAACCCCGGGTCCCGACGACCAGCAGGTCCGCGTCAGCGGACATGTCAATGAGTATTCGCGCTGGGTTACCCTCCTTGACCACTGGCTGCACCTTGACCGGTGGGTTCTCGCCGAGTTCCTCGACGATGGATTGCAAGAGCACAGATGTCGCTGCTTCGGCCGGGTCGGGCACTTCGCCGACTGATGTTGCGGCCCCGGCAAGTATGAGTGTCCGGGTCCACGCGTTGAGTGCGACTATCTCGCACTGGTTACGCTCGGCTTGATCCGCGGCCCAACGCAGCGCGCTGCGGCTGGGTTGTGATCCGTCGATCCCGACCAAAATTGTTTTCCAATTGCTCATTGAGAACTCCTAATCATCGTGAGTACCCTGCACAGCGCGGCCGCTGATCTTGTGTGGCTTGATCTTAATGAACACGTTGCGGATCCCTTCCGCCCAGGGCACCGGTCCGGACTCCCAGGCCGATGTGTGAGCAGGTAGTTGTGAGGGACCGCTTCGGCGAATCCGCGAATCAGAACGCTCCAGCCGGACTTGGTCTCCTCGTCGAAGCCGTCGATCTCGAACGCGACGTTGGTGCGGCGGACGAGCCCGGCTAGAGGGCCGACCGGGGAGGTACGAAAGATCACGCTCCCGTTCCGGAACTGATAGGTCACAGGCAGAATCAGCGGTCCATCCGGGCCGTAAAACCGACCCGACCAGCAGTGTGTCGTGCCAGGAGCTCCTTACACCCGGATTCCGACAGCGCAGTGAAATTTCCGGTGGAAGGCTGCTCGTTGGAACTTGACGTCATGGCCAAACTCCCTCTTCTCGGCGTGTTGAGCGTGTCTCAGTCATCGGCGGCTTCATTCCTCCGGCTAAGGTTTGCGCCCGTCAGGCTTCGCACAAAGGGTCAAAAGTCCCGGCAGCCGCGCCGAAAATGACCTCATTTACTGTGGGCCGCCCGCTTTGTCGCTCTTGCATGAAACTCCGTCTCGGCCACATAGCGCCAGAAATTGTGCTCGTCGTAATCTGAAAAGGAAATGGCGGCTAAGCGCGCGCCCGTGAGTTTGAATATGCAGCCCTGACGGAATCCCTAGAGGACCCATGGCGGTCTATCGAGGTGCTGATGAATCAGCCTGTCCGATCAAGTGAGAGCAGGTGCTCAGCAGCCTGTGGTCGCATCAGTGGGAGTGCGGGTCGGATGGTCGAGCTCAGCGACTCCGGTGGCAGAGACTCCCCGACGAGCCGTCAAGGACACCCTCCGTCATCTGTAGCCCAGCGCGAAAGGCCATTTATTCGGCCCCGCGGAGCTTCGCGCCGAGCCCAAGGACGTGGCTCGATGATCACAGCCGGCGCTGCGCTCGCCTTCACCCTGTTCGGCATGCGCCGAAAGGCATCGGCCGCTGCCTAGGGTCAGGCTCGCTGTTCATGCGATCCTGGTCTCGCGGACCACACGACCCTGGGCCGAACCGGTGCCTCATGGCGACGGTTGAGACATCCGCAAGGCTCGACAGAAAGCTGCAGTTATGTCCGGCTCAGAGGAATTCCCTTCTGCAACACCCAATACCGCGGGAGGCCGCAACGAGACATTTTGGGCAGCCGCTCAGCTTGGGACTCGACTTATGGAACTGGACCGTCAAGAGTGCCTGGAGCTGCTCGCGGCCAATTGAATGGGCCGGATTGCCTATACCGCTGACTTTGGCGCACGCATTCTGCCAATGAACTACGTCTTTGTCGATGACTGCGTCATCCTCCGCACAGTTCCCGACGGGGAGATCTACCGTCACGCACTCAACTCCAACTGTGCCTTCGAAATCGACAAGACTCACGAGTTCTTCGAGTCCGGTTGGAGCATCGTCGTCCTCGGGCGGCTTGAATTGGCAACCGAAGACGACTTCGCGCGGATGCAATATCGCGAGATGCCTACGCCCTGGGCTGGCGGCAACCGATACATGTTCATTCGACTTCCCTGCGAGCATGTGTCGGGGCGGAGAGTGATCGGCCACGCCAGATGAGTGAGTCTCGGCGCTCAGCATCGCTTGCTCACAGTCCTAGGTCGGTGAAGTGGGTCGTTAGTCACACCATCGGGCGACCTACGTCACTATTGCGCTGACGCTAGCCGGCAAATGCTGGTAGCGGAGGTGAAGTCTGTCATTACTACCTCGACGTATCCGGTCAAAGTCAACTTGCAGTTGGATCCCAACCTGAGCCGCACCGCTCGCTAGCAGCGAAGGGGCTGGTCATGACCTCAACTTCCGAAGAGTCGCACAACACGCCGCCGTTCCGGGAGCTGCCGCGCGATGAGTGCGAGCGGCGATTGCGACAACAGACCGTCGGTCGCGTGGCGTGGAATGCGGCCGACGGGCCGCAGCTGCTGCCGGTCAACTACGCCTACTACAACAAAACCATCGTCTTCCGGACTGCGTCCGAGGGTGTGATCTCGCAGCTGGCACACCGCACCAATGTCGCGTTTGAGATCGATGGGGTTGACGAGGAGGCCCGTAGGGGTTGGAGCGTGGTGGTACGCGGAACGGCCGAGCGAGTTATGCAGGCATATGACCTCGTCGAGCTGTGGACCAAGACAGGACCTGTGCCCTGGGCAGCCGGTACGCGCACGCTGCATATCGCTATCACACCCCGAACCATTACGGGACGCGACGTCGTCGCAGGTTAGCGGGCAAGATCGTTCCCGAGGAGCGCGATAGCTCACTTCACTATGGCGACGCCATGATCAGTTCGAGCGCTCTAATCCCAATCGCTGCATCAAGTCGTCAAGATCAGGACCATGATCAGGATCGGTGATCGCCGCGATGGTTAGTGCGCCGGCGTAAGAAGGGCCTGGAAGTAGAAGCGTTCTGCATATCCACCATTGGTGGGGACACTGACGAGCATCGGGCTCACCAGGTTGCCCACCGCAGTTCACGCCATGCGTGGAGCGCACCACCTCGTCGTGCATCCACCGATCCCGGTAGAAGACATCGCCCGCCCGACCCCCTTGCGGAAAGCGACCCGACCGTCGTCGGATTCTTCCCATCTAGTGAAAACCCGGCCGAGCTTCAACAGCGCGTCGGATGCTTAGCCATCAACTCCGGCCGGCACCGGAGGATTCATGATTTGACCATAGTGATCGGTGCTGGTGTGGCGGAAGTGACCATTTACCCTGCTCTGGATTGACTAATGTCCCCTATTGCCGGGTTGCCATTGGATTCGCCCTGGCGGCAGCGCAGTGTGTATCTTGGTCCGTTGGTGCCGCCTGCCGAGCGGCATTTGCGCGCCCCTATAGCTCAGCAGGCAGAGCGTCTCCATGGTAAGGAGAAGGTCTGCGGTTCGATTCCGCATGGGGGCTCGGACTCCGTCTCCGGTGCCACCGCGCATCGGCGGAATATGCGGTCGGTTTGGACCGTTGCTCGACCGGGAAACTGGTAGCGGAGACCACAGCGGGATAGCTCAGACGGTAGAGCAAGCGGCTCATAATCGCTGTGTCGCGGGTTCAAGTCCCGCTCCCGCTACTGGCAGCACGAGCACCAACTGGGTTTTGAATAGCTTGAGTTTGAACCCAACTACAGATCTGAGGACGCATCATGGCCAAGACCGCTGATATCCGGCCAAAAATCACAATGGCTTGTACGCAGTGCAAGGAGCGGAATTACATCACCAAGAAGAACCGGCGTAACGACCCGGATCGCCTTGAGCTGAAGAAGTTTTGCCCACGCTGCAAGGCCCATACCCCGCACCGCGAAACTCGCTGACCACGCTGAGCCAGCCAACTCCCCCGCTGATCGGACTCGCCCACGGCAGCAGGCATCCCGAGGGCAGTCTTGGCATTGAGCGGCTGATGGCGGCGGTAGCCGAGCAGACGGGAATCACCACGCTGCCGGCCTACCTCGATCTTGCCGAGCCCGACCTCGGTGGAGCGGTACGTCAGCTCGCCGACGCCGGGCACGCAAGCGCTGTTGTCGTTCCGCTGCTGTTTACGGAGGCTTTTCACGCCACTGTCGACGTCCCGGAGACGGTACGCAGCGTCACCGAATCCGTCCCTCTCCAACTCATCGTGACCGATATTTTGGGCACCAGCGATGACGTCGCGCAGCTGCTGCGCGAAAGCATGGCGTCTTCTGGCATCGACGATCGCGCCTCGGTCTTGCTCTTTGCAGTCGGATCCTCAATGCCGGCGGCCAACGAGGCCGTTGTTGATCTTGCCGTCCGGCTAACCGAGAATCGGCGAGGTCAGGTACGCGCATGTTTCGGGACCTGCTCTCCAGGCGTCGCGGACGTGATGAACGGGTTGCCAGAGCCTGTTGCCGTCGTACCGCTGTTCCTCACCGATGGCTTGCTGCTGACCTCTGTACGCGAACTCGCAGCCCAGCGCGGCTGGCAGATGGCCGAGCCGCTCGGGGAGCGCGCAGCCGAGCTGGTACTGCTCCGCTATCACAGCGCGCGCCTAATTTGAGCTGCTCGCGGCTACTTCGTCGACGCTCGCAGCTAGCACGTCCATTAGCGTTGCAGTCATGGCCATTACGGAGGCGCACGCCGGCCGCCGGTATCCACCCACCGACCCTTACCACGTCTCGGCTGCGAAGATCGCCGAGTTCGCGACAGCGTTGGGTGATGACAACCCCAGATATCGGGGGGATTCGCCGATCGCGCCGCCTACGTTCGCAGCGGTGATCTCGTCGCGGGCATGGCATCAGTTGTTTACCGATCCGGAACTCGAATTGTCGGTCGAGCGGATTGTTCATGGCGACCAGCGGTTCACCTTCGTGCGTCCGCTTCGTCCCGGCGACATCGTGATTGCGATGGCGAGCATCGACAGAGTGCGCTTGCGCGCGGGTTCGGAGTTGATCTATGCCACCGTGGACATCACTGGTCGCGACACCGAGCTCATTTGCACCGCACAAGCGACCTTTTCTCACGCTCGGGAGCCGGCGACATTGTGAAGGCGACATTGTGAAGGCGACCGTCGTAGAGGGCGTTGAGGTCGGCACAACGCTGCCGCCGATGACGATGCGTTTCACTAGGGAACGGCTGGTTCGGTACGCCGGGGCTTCGACCGATTTCAATCCGATCCATTACTCGGAGTACTTCGCCGGCCGGATGGGCCTGCCCGGTGTCATCGCACACGGGATGCTCACCATGGGAACTGCGCTTCGAATCGTCACCAACTGGGTAGGTGATCCCGGTCGAGTGATCTCTTACGCGGTCCGGTTCACCAGGCCTGTAGTCGTACCCGATGACGCCAACGGCGTCGAGGTGGAGTTTCGTGGCAGTGTTTCTGCGGTCGACGGATCGCTGGTCACGGTCAGCATCGAAGCGATCAGTGATGGGCAGAAAGTGCTGGGCGCCGCCCGAGCGGAAGTGGATCTCGGCGTACGCGTGCCGCACCGTGATCATGAAGCCTGAAATTGATATGCGCCCTGAGCTCGTCGAAGGGCGCACCGATGGGGCTTCGACACGCTCAGCACGCATCTCCCCCGACCCGAGCCTGATATTGGCCGATCACACAACGCTGCGGGTAGGGGGCCCGGCACGACAGATGATCACCGTCGAGACCGAGTCAGAACTGATCGAGGTGGTGCGCGACCTTGATGCAGTAGCCGAACCAGTGCTCATTCTCGGCGGCGGCTCGAACGTGCTGATCGGTGATGCCGGCTTTGCCGGCACGGTGATCAAGATTGCGACGCGTGGCGTCGCTGAGGATGTCGACGCATGCTCCGGCGCGGTGATCACCGTTGCGGCCGGTGAACCGTGGGATCCGCTGGTCAGCTATGCGATCGAGCAAGGCTGGAGTGGTTTGGAAACCATGTCAGGCATTCCTGGCTTGGCGGGTGCGACGCCGATCCAAAACGTCGGCGCGTACGGGGCGGAGGTCAGTGAACTGATCTCCACGGTGCGCACGCTAAACCGATCCACGGGGCAGCTGAAGACGCTGTTTCCACTGGAATGCGGCTTCGGCTACCGGACGTCGCGATTCAAGACCCATCCCGGTCATTTTCTCGTGCTGTCGGTGACCTTCCAGCTCCCACTTGGCACCATGTCGCAATCGATTCGCTATCCCGAGCTGGCACGGATGCTCGGCGTCAAGGTGGGGCAGCGTGCTCCGGCGGCCGATGTTCGGCAGGCCGTGCTAGCGCTGCGCACAGCCAAGGGCATGGTTTTGGCCGAAAATGATCATGACACTTGGAGTGCCGGGTCCTTCTTCACCAACCCGATCCTCAGCCCGGCACAAGCGCTAGCGTTGCCTGACAATGCGCCACGCTTCGGACAACCCGACGGCACGGTCAAGACCAGCGCTGCTTGGCTGATCGAGCAGGCTGGATTCACCAAGGGCTACGGGCATGGTTCGGCCCGGTTGTCGAGCAAGCACACGCTTGCGCTGAGCAACCAAGGCGGTGCCACGGCGGCGGATCTGCTGAGCCTGGCACGCGAAATCCGGGCGGGAGTGCAGGAGAAGTTCAGCATCGAGCTCGTTGCTGAACCGGTTCTCGTGGGGTGTGAGCTATGAGCTTGGCGCAGTTTGTCGTCTGGGCACCACGAAAATCATCGGTAACGCTGATGATCAAACCAGTGGGGGAGATCACCCCGACCAGAGTGGCCATGGAGCGCGACGACGAGGGCTGGTGGTGCCCGGCTGAGCCTTTGCCGGACGGTGCCGGATCGGAGGAAGAGGGCGTCGGCGAATTTGACTACGGGTTCCTGCTCGAGGACTCCGACACCGTGCTGCCTGATCCACGCTCGCGGCGCCAGCCGGACGGGGTGCACGGCTGGTCCCGGACCTTCGACGCGGACAAGTTCGTCTGGTCGGATCAGATGTGGACCGGGCGTCAGCTCGGGGGCGGCATCATCTATGAGCTGCATGTCGGCACCTTTACGCCCGAGGGGACGCTGACAGCCGCCATCGATCGGCTCGACCACCTCGTGGAACTCGGCATCGACTTCGTCGAGTTGATGCCCGTCAATGCCTTCAACGGCCATCACAACTGGGGCTATGACGGGGTGCTGTGGTACGCCGTACACGAAGGCTACGGAGGCCCGCTCGAGTACATGCAGTTCGTCGACGCCTGCCATCAGGCGGGCCTGGCAGTGATTCAGGACGTGGTCTACAACCATCTGGGGCCGAGTGGCAACTACTTGTCGAAGTTCGCGCCGTACTTGAGGAGTGATGCCGGTCCAACCGTCTGGGGCGATGAGCCCAACCTGGACGGTGAGGAGTCTGATGAAGTCAGGCGCTACATCATCGACAACGCCCTGATGTTCCTGACCGAATATCACGTGGACGGTCTACGCCTCGACGCCGTGCACGCGTTGCACGACACGCGAGCCACCCACCTCCTCGAGGAGCTCAATATCGAGGTCTCCTCGCGCAGCACCTTTCTTCGCCGACCCATGCCGCTGATCGCCGAGTCCGATCTCAACGACCCGCGGCTGATCACAGCGCGAGAAGGCGGCGGCTACGGTCTGACGGCCCAGTGGAGCGATGACTTCCATCACGCCCTCTATGTGAGCTTGACCGGCGATATCAGCGGCTACTACGCCGACTTCGACTCACTTGCCGCGTTAGGGAAGGTGTACGAGAGTGGCTTCTTCCACACCGGCACCCGCTCCAGTTTCCGCGGACGTACCCATGGACACCCAATCGACACCTGGCGTACGCCGACCTGGCGACTGGTCGTCTGCTCCGACAACCATGATCAGATCGGCAACCGCGCCACCGGGGAACGACTCTCGAGCAAGATCAGTCCCGCACGGCAGGCCATTGCGGCGATGCTGACCCTGCTCAGTCCCTTCACGCCGATGATCTTCATGGGAGAGGAATGGGGTGCCGAGACGCCCTGGCGCTTCTTCACCTCCCATCCCGAGCGAGAGCTCGCGGAGAGGGTGCGGGCCGGTCGGCTCGAGGAGTTCTCCCAGATGGAGTGGGTCACCAGCGATGTACCCGATCCGCAAGATCCGCGGACCTTCGAGGCGTCACGGCTGGACTGGTCGGAGCTTGAGAAGCCCAGCCATGCCGAGTTGCTGGACTTCACCAGGCGGCTGATCACGATACGGCGCAGCTATCCAGACTTCACCGACCCGCGTTTCGAGGAGGGCCGGGCGCTGTCCAACGACGAGGCCGGCTGGCTCCTGCTGGAGCGTGGCGACATGGTCATGGTGGTCAACTTCGGCGACCACCCAACCGAGGTCAACGTCGGTCGTACGGTTGATCCGGTGATCATCATCGGACAGGTCGAGGTCGCCGGCGACGTAGTCAAGCTCGGGCCGTCCAGTGCGACGGCGGCCGATGCAACCCAGTACCGGGTCTTTGCGCCTCCCCGGCGCCCAGCCGCGGCGGAGCCTAGGGCTCGAACTTGATCTCTCTCTTCAAGATCTTGCCGGTCGGACCCTTCGGAATTGGACCGAATCGGATGATGCGCGGATATTTGTATGCCGCGATCTGCTCCTTCACGTAATTGCGCAATTCCGCCTCGGTCGCTGAGGCGCCTTCCTTGAGAGTCACCAACGCAGCGACCTCTTCGCCGTACATCGCGTCCGGTACTCCGAAGACTGCTGCCTCGGCGACCGCAGGATGCGCGTACAAGATCTCTTCGACCTCGCGGGGATACACGTTGTATCCACCGCGATTGATCATGTCCTTCTTGCGGTCGACGATGAAGTAGTAACCGTCCTCGTCACGGCGAGCCAGATCGCCGGAGTGGAACCAGCCGCCGCGCATGGCTTCGGCCGTTGCGTCCGATTGATTCCAGTAGCTCTTCATCACGTTCTCGCCCCGAATCACGATCTCGCCGATCTCACCGTCGGCCACCTCGTTGTCGTCATCGTCGCGCAGTCCGAACTCAACACCACGAAGCGGCGTTCCAACTGACCCGGGCTTGGTCGGCCGGTCAGGGTGGTTGAAGGAGGCGACCGGCGAAGTCTCCGAGAGCCCGTAGCCTTCAAGCAATGTCAAGCCAAACGCCTGTTCGGCGCCGCGCAACACCTCCACCGGCAGCGAGGCTCCCCCCGAGGCCGCCACTTTGAGCGTCGACGTGTCGTAGCGTTCCCTGTCCTGCACCGCGAGCATCGCCATATACATGGTCGGTACGCCGAGGAAGATCGTCACGCGGTCGCGGGAAATGATCGACAACGCCTGCTCGCCATCGAACTTGGGCAGCAGAGTCAGGCACGCTCCGCCGGCCATCGCGGAATTGAGGCCAACCGTCTGCCCGAAGGAGTGGAATAACGGCAAGCCGCCGAAGACGACGTCGCCAGGAGCCATGGGTAGCACCGTTTCTATGGTGGTGCGGACATTGCTGCCGAGGTTGGCATGAGTAAGTTCGGCACCCTTGGGCTGGCCGGTGGTGCCCGAGGTGTACAAGATCACCGCCGTGTCAGCGGCTGTCACCTCGGCAATCTGCTGGGTCGGCTCGGTGCTAGCCAGTGCCTTCTCGAACTCGCCGGGCACTGTCATGATCACGTCAGTGCCAGTCGCCGCTGCCGCTTTGTCGGCCTCCTCGGCGAAGAGCGGAAAGACGACAGCCACCTTGGCGGCACAGTCGCGCCATACGAAGGAGATCTCGCCGGCCTTGAGCAGCGGGTTCATCGGTACGGCGATGGCGCCGACGCGCAGGATCGCGTAGTAGACGATCGGGAAGAAGGCCACGTTCGGCATGATCATGGCCACCCGATCGCCAGCGGTGACGCCGTGATCGCTCAGCGTCGTTGCGAATCGAGACGCGGCCGATTCCAGTTCGGCGTAGCGGAGCACCGTGTCGCCTTGCTTGATCGCCGGCAGCTCAGGATTGGTGGCCGCCTGATCACGTACCCAGCTGGCAATGTTGACGGGGGCGGGCTGCGACATCGTCGTCATGCCACGACTCTAGTTTGCAGCTGCTGGCAGACCTTGGGAACGTTCGCATCTGGAGGCCGCGTGCACCCAAATAGGTAGCAGCGTTGCGGAAGTCTGACACTAGACTCACGGCGGGTTTCCAGCGCGATCCGCGAGCAGCTTTGAATACGTCGAAATATCGCACGGAGTGGAAGTGATCATGTCTTTGTCTGACCTCAGTCACGACGAGCTGGTGGCGATGCACGAGGAGCAATCCACGGAGTATGACGCCTTGCTTGCGTCGGGGCTGAAGCTCGATCTGACGCGTGGCAAGCCGTCGCCGGCGCAGCTCGATCTGTCCAATGAGCTGCTCACGCTCCCGGGAGAGGGCAACTACACGGATTCAACCGGCACCGATTGCCGAAATTACGGCGGTACCCAAGGGCTGCCGGCAATCCGGGCGATTTTCGCCCCGTTGCTCAATGTCCCGGTCGACCAGCTCGTCGCGGGGGACAATTCGAGCCTGTCGATCATGCACGACGCGCTGGTATATGCCCTGCTGAGGGGCACCGTGGATTCGGCCGAGCCGTGGTCCAGGCAGCCCATCAAGTTTCTCTGCCCGGTCCCTGGCTACGACCGGCACTTTGCACTCTGTGAGCAGTACGGGATCGAGATGATTTCCGTCCCGCTTGGCCAGAACGGGCCCGATCTGGACCAGGTACGCCAGCTGCTCGCGGAGGATCCTTCCATCAAGGGCATGTGGATCGTCCCGATGTACTCCAATCCCAACGGCGCTATCTACACCGAGGACGTGACGAGGGCACTGCTTGAGATGCCAGCAGCCGCAGACTTCCGGATGTTCTGGGACAACGCATACGCGGTCCATCACCTCACCGACGTGGAGACTCCTCCGTTGGATGTTCTCACCATGGCAGCAGAGGCCGGGCACCCGAATCGGGTCTTTTTGTTTGCCTCGACCTCGAAGATCACCTTCGCCGGCGCCGGCGTCTCCTTCTTTGCGAGCTCTCCGTCAAACGTGGACTGGTATCTGAAGAACCTGAGCAAGCGAAGCATTGGCCCCGACAAGATCAATCATCTGCGGCACGCGCTGTATCTGAAGGGTGCCGACGGCGTGACCCAGTTGATGCGCCGTCATCGGGAGATCTTGGCGCCGAAGTTTGACCAGGTGACCTCAATCCTCAGCAAGCGCCTGGGCGACTACCAGGGAGCGACCTGGACCGATCCTGATGGGGGGTACTTCGTCAGTCTCGACGTCAACGACGGAACGGCGACTCGCGTCGTCGAGTTCGCCAAGCGCGCGGGCATATCCATGACGGGCGCTGGTGCAGCCTTTCCCTACGGTCGAGACCCACGTGACCGAAACATCAGAATCGCACCCACCTTTCCCTCTCCAGACGAGATCGCCGCGGCGATCGACGGTCTCGCCACCTGCGTTTTGCTCGCCGCCACCGAAAAACTGTTGGGCGAATCGGACTCGGCTGAGCCGCAGGCCGACGGGCATGCCCAGCACGAGCAGCGCTGACTCTGTTTCGACTCGCAAGATTCGTCGAGAAAGACCGTGACTAATGGCCGCCGACGTTCTTACGATCATCTCCTCGGGGAATCGACTGCAGCACTCAGCAAGAGAGAAGACTCTCGATGGCACGATTTCCCACTGAGCCCCAGTTCTCCGACGATTCCTGGGGCTTGCTGCTGATTCCCACCATCTTCTGCGTGGCCCTGCTTATCTCAGCTCTTGTCTGGCTCTAAGTCCGCCAGGCGACGTCGCAGCCGCACCACCATCGCCTTCGCGCCAGCTAGTGTCGTTCCACGGCACTAGTGGTGTACCGCCGATTCCAGCCGTTCGACTCTCGTGGTAATCGTCAGTAGACTCTGTGGTTTGGTGGCCCGTCACCATTGTTTTTGTGCGCCCATGTACGGCGTGTTCAGCGCTGGAAGCAGCCGGTGAGGGGGCACCGGAGGGCAATAGCTCAATTGGCAGAGCATCGGTCTCCAAAACCGAAGGTTGGGGGTTCAAGTCCCTCTTGCCCTGCAGGCTAGAGGCAACAGATCACCGCAGGAAAGGTCGTAGGGTGGCAGACAAGGAAGAGGTGGAGCCGGCCGCTGAGCCGAGCTCTGCTGAGCTGTCAGGCGCCAGCCAGACCAGCGCCGATCTCAAAGCCTCCAGGACCGAGGTGAACGGGGCCGCAGTTAACGGCAGCGAGACGGCGAAGGAAGACGGCGGGGACAACACGCAGTCTGGGAAGGTCTTGGAGCCCGCCGGTGTCGCTGCTGCTACCTCAGGCGCCAGTGCCAAGACAGGCACAGGCGGTGCCACGAAGGGTACGAAGGGGAGGAGCCCAAAGGGCGCTCCCACCAACAAGCGCGACCAGCCGGTTAAGCCGGAGCGTACGACGCCAGTGAAGTTTGTCCGACAGTCGATCGGTGAGCTGCGCAAGGTCGTCTACCCGACTGGGCCTCAGTTGATCAACTACTTCGTTGTCGTGCTGGTCTTTGTGCTGTTTGTGATCGCCTTCGTAAGTTTGCTCGACCTCGGCCTCGGCTGGGCAATTTTCAAGATCTTTAGCTGATGACCAACGAACCACGTAACGGAGACTTAGACGTGCCCGACGAACAGCAGCAGGATGCAGCCGCGCTCGAGAGCCCTGCATCTTCCGCCTCCGCCGAGACGCCAGAGAACGACTTCGATATCGACCTAGGTAGCTACTCGGCGAGTCGCGAAGATGACGTCGACATCAACCTGGACTTCGGCGGTGCTCCTGCCGACCAGGAAACAGAGGACGATTTCGAGCTCGACTTCGGCAGCGTTCCGACGACCGAGGAGGAGCCGGAAACGGTCGAGGTCGAGCCGGAGGAAGAGTCCGATGCCGGTCATGACGCGCTCGAGGCGTTTCGTGCCGATCTGAGGGCCAAGCCGGGCGACTGGTACGTCGTACACACCTACTCCGGCATGGAGAATCGGGTGCTGCAGAACCTGGAGAATCGGGTGTCCTCCCTCAACATGGAGGACTACATCTACGAGATCATCGTGCCAACTGAGGAAGTCACCGAGATCCGCAATGGCCAGCGCAAGCAGGTGAAGCGTACGGTGCTGCCGGGGTACGTACTGGTACGGATGGACCTGACTGACGAATCGTGGTCGACCGTACGTCACACCCCCTCGGTGACCGGTTTCGTCGGGCACTCCAACTCCCCAGTTCCGCTCAGCCTGGATGAGGTGGAGAAGATGTTGGCACCTGCGGTTGTCGCGGCGGCAACTGCTTCCAGCGACAGCCCTGCCCGTCGTAAGAAGAAGGTTGAGGTCGCCGACTTCACTGTCGGAGATTCGGTCATGGTGGTTGACGGGCCGTTCGCGGGCGTCCACGCGACCATTACCGAAATAAACGTGAACAACCAGCGGTTGAAGGCCCTGGTGGAGATTCTGGGTCGCGAAACTCCGGTCGATCTGACCTTCCCGCAGATTCAGAAGGTCTGAGCATGACAACGACACCCTGCCAGCTTCGGTCGCATTGACCGTCACACGACCACGACAAGGATCAAGAAAGAGAAATGCCTCCCAAGAGAAAGAAAGTCGCTGCGCTTGTCAAGATCGCCTTGAATGCGGGCGCAGCTACACCGGCGCCGCCCGTCGGTACCGCGCTCGGTCCGCACGGTGTCAACATCATGGAGTTCTGCAAGGCGTACAACGCCGCAACTGAATCCATGCGCGGCACGATCATTCCGGTCGAGATCACCATTTATGAGGACCGCACGTTCTCCTTCAT
>Ga0307285_10000112_pt1 | contig 18543 bp, 17 predicted proteins | sample ER_DNA_139_FD_194476 | JGI IMG/M metagenome (GOLD analysis project Ga0307285, IMG submission 194476) | Bulk soil microbial communities from the East River watershed near Crested Butte, Colorado, United States - ER_DNA_139 | ecosystem: Environmental > Terrestrial > Soil > Floodplain | place... | reverse complement strand
GCGCCCCCTCCACCGTCTCGGTGAACGTCGAGTTGATCTCAGAATAGGTGCCGCCCTCGGTGATGTAACCCTTCGGTGCCCGCTTCAGGTAGCGCCTCGCGGCAATGATCAACAACGGCGCCGTGACAAGCAGCGGGAGCGTCAGTAGCGGAGAGTTCAAAAGCATCGCAACGACGGTCAGCAGGGTTGTCACACTCGCGATCACCGATTCGGGCAAGCCGAAGCGGACGCTCATGCTCATCGTGCTGACGTCGCGAGTTACCCGCGTAACCAGATCGCCGGTACTCGCGCTCTCGACCTTCCCGAGAGGCAGCCCGAGCACGGTCCGCACCACGTACTCGCGGGCCTCCGAGAGCAGATCTTGGCCGAACAGCGTCGACATCCACAGCGCAAAGAAGGTCAGGATTGCCTGCAGCACGACAACACCAGCGACTGCCAACGCGAGCCCATTCAGCGTGTTCGCCAAAGTGCCGCCAGCCGAGGCTTGATCAACCAGCGAACCAAGAATGCGCGGCACCACCAGGCCAGCCAGAGCCGCCAGGGCGTGCAAAACCAGCAACGCGGTGATCATGGCGCGCCGGGTACGCAGTAGTCGGGATGCGAAGGCACCTACCTCACGCCGATCGGCTACCGGAAGTCCCCGGTCCGGGTTACGGGAGGCGGCGAAGAACTCCTCCGCCCGTCGCTGACGCAGCAGGTGGCGTTGCCGCCACGCCCGAAGCCTCGACCTGACCGATCCGCGCCTCGGCAGCAGCAGCTCCTCAGGCACTTCCGGCGCGGGAGGATTCGACCGCCAGGTCTCGGCCGACCCTCGCAGGCCGGTCTGCAGATCAGCCATCGGATGCCTCCGCCGGCTCGTCGAGCGCGCGGGCCACCGTACGCCGGTAGTCGGCGTTGCTTTGCAGCAGTTCCTCGTGCGTTCCGTACGCGGTGATCCTCTTGTGCAACAAGAACGCCACCCGGTCCGCGTGATGGAGCAAGAGTGGCGAGGCGGTGGTCACGATCGTCGTTTTGCCGCGGCGGTGAGTCACCAGCCGCTCGGCGATCAGCGCCTCGGTGTGCGCATCGACTGCGGAGGTGGGCTCGATCAAGATCAAGATCTTCGGATCAAGACCCAGCGCCCGCGCCAGCACGACCCGCTGTCGCTGCCCTCCCGAGAGGCCGCGGCCGCGTTCGTCGATCCGACCCTGCCACCCTCCGTACATTCCCGCGAACACGTCCTCGGCGGCGGCGGCCCGCAGCGCTGTCTCGGCCTCGGACAGACTGAGACGTCCATGCGGATCAAGGACGGACTGCAAGGTGCCGGCGAACACCTGGCTCGCAGTGTCGCTGACCACGATCCGATCCCGTACTTGATCAATGGGAACGTCGGCGAGATCGACGGTGCCCAGACTCACGCCCCACTTCTGTCCGGCGAGCTGTTGATCTCGCTCGACCAGCCGCGCGTGCTCGAGACGTTGCCGCTTTCGAGCCCGTCGCGCGGCGCGGCCCTTGAGACCGTCCGCGACTTCGAAGCTCACCGGTTCGTGATCACTCGGCAGGTAGCGGCCCAGCCGATCGGCCAGCGCGGCAGAGTCGTCCGGGACCGCACTGACCACGATGGTGAACTCTCCGGGCTGAGCGGCGAACCCCGACTCTTGATCATGCAGGACGCCTTCCTCGGGCAGTGTCAAGGGAGGCTGCGGAGTTCGCCACGGTGACTGCTGCTCCAGCACCGCAATCGTCTTACGCGCCGAGACCACCGCTCGGACCCATTTCTGCGCCAACTCGAAGAAGGTCTGAATAGGCCACACCATGAAGATCGCGTAGCCGAAGAAGCTGATCAACTGGCCAACGCTGAGTTCGCCGGCAACCACCTCTTGGGAGCCGAGCCAGGTCAAGGCGACGAGGAACATGCCCGAAAACAACACGCTGATGGCGTCCACCGCGCTCTGCCAGATACCGGCTGAGACGGCGGAATGCCGGGTTCGCTGAGACTGCTCGGCGTAGTTGTGAGAAAAGGTCTCCTCGCCACCAATGCCTCGCAGGATCCGCAATCCGGCAACGATGTCGGTAGCCATCGACGTCAGTTCCGAGGTCCTGGTTCGCTCGATCTCCTCGCGCCGCTGCAACGGGCGGAGTAGCGGCATCGCGAACAAAACGATCAACGGCGCAGTGACCAGCACCACGATGCCGAGCTTGAGCGATGTGGAGAGCACCAGGCCGGCGATCACCAGATACGCGATCAATGCGCCGGCGAAGCGTGACACGATCTCGGTCAACGCGCCGAACTCATCGGAGTCCCCCGCCGAGACGCTGAGCACCTCGCCAGTCGGCGTGCGCTGCGGCAGCACGTGCCCCATCTGGGTCACCTTGCGGGTGACCAGCTTCATGGTGCCGTACATGGCGACCAGCCAAGTCCGAACCACAAAGGTATGACCCAGCACGCCGGCGATGATCCCAGCGATGACGAGGCCAAACATGATCAAGCTGAGCCGCGTGACGGTCGCCATGTCGTGCGGCACGATCCCGTCGTCCACGATCTTGCCGACAATGTAGGGCCCAACGGAGCCGGGTAGCCATTCGACCACCGCGATCAATGAGCTCAGCACCAGCGCCGGCAGCTGCTGCCACATCAGCCAGCCGAGGAAACGCGATGCGCTGCGGGTATCAATGTTGCGGAAATCGCGCTTGGGCAGCCGCCTCCGCACCACCGCCGGCCCGCTTGGAGTGAGAGTGGTGTACGTGGAGGAGTCCAGCCCCGCCATGTCCGGGACCAGCGGCGGGAAGTCATGCATGACCTGGTCAGCGTAGGACGTGGCTGCTGATCGACTCCACCGGTTTTCGCAGAACGACGATGGGTACAGCGGTCCTCCGATACATCCCTATCTAGGATCTAGAAACATGACAACTGACTCGACAGCTGGCAATGAAGAGCAAGAGATGATGCCCCCCGTCGCCGGAGCGACTGATGACGGACGGGTCTATGTCGTCACGCCGCAGGCTATGGCCGTCGAGGGTCCGCCACGCGAGGAGGCAGCGGGGGACGAGGAGCCGAGATCGGTGACCGAGCTTGTCGAGCAGCCCGCCAAGGTCATGCGCATCGGCAACATGATTCGGCAGCTCCTCGCCGAGGTGAAATCTGCTCCCCTCGATGACGCCAGCCGACAGCGGCTGCGGGCCATCCAGGAAACCTCGATCACCGAACTGAAGCAGGGTCTTGCGCCGGAGCTGGCCGAGGAGCTGGAACGGATCACCTTGCCCTTCAGCGATGACACCACGCCGAGCGACGCAGAGCTGCGAATTGCCCAGGCTCAGTTGGTCGGCTGGTTGGAGGGTCTGTTCCACGGCATTCAGACGGCCCTGTTCGCCCAGCAAATGGCTGCCCGGGCGCAGCTCGAGCAGATGCGGCGGGCGCTACCGACAGGCCCGATGCCTTCGACACCGCAGCAGGAGGGTCGGCGCGAGGGCACGGGTGGGATGTACCTGTAGGCGCTGGTCGTTGAGACCTGAGCCCCGGCAAAGAAGACCAGGGGAAGTTCCTGAGAAACCCGGATTAGTGGGAACCGAGCATCGCCGGCTGCCGTCCGAGGCGAGGTCTGTTGAGACCAGAAACCTTGGGAAGAGAGCTCATGCCAACATCGATCACGAGCCCCACATCGATCACCAGCCCCGCCAATCGGAGGATCCCCCGCTGCGTCGAGCTCGCCGCGGTGTTCCAAGATCAACTGCTGGAGGAGCCGCTGACGGCCGGCGCCTCCGCAGCTCTACGGCACCGACAGCTGGCCTTGATCACCCTCGCCAAGGCCGCCTGCCGCGAATGCCCGCTGATCACTGGCTGTCTTTACCGTGCGGTCGTCGAGTATGACGTTGCAGGCTATGTCGCCGGCACCACGCCGCCCCAGCGTGCTCTAATTCGGCGGCGGCTGGACATCACAGTGGAACCGGAGAACTTCGACAGCATGGCCGGGGTCACGCGCGGGAATCGCCAGGTCAATCACAGCGAGGTCGTACGCCTTCGGAACGCCAATCCGCACGAGAGCCTTGACCAATTGGCGCAGCGACTCGGCTGCTCCCTTTCTACTGTCAAACGTCACCTACGCCGCGAACGTCGCGAGCCCATCGCGCGTACGACCAAGCCCAAGCCCACTGTCGCCGACGTGCTAGCCGTTGCCGCCACCGTCACCAGCTCGTCGACCGTCAGCCGCCGCCCCCAGGCTGCGTAGCGCGCATCCTTCTTGGGCGTTAGCATCGCGCGCTGTGAATCCGATGCCCGGTGGCGCGGGTTTCGTAAGTACGCCCGGCGGGTACTCCTATCAAGCGGATAATTGCGCGGTAACGTGCAACGGGACCCGAGCCCCGAGTCCGCCAAGCAGAAGGGAACTCGGATGAGTACCACCGCATGGATCATCATCGTGATCGTCGTTGTCGTGGTCGTGGCCGTACTGGCGTTCGTGTTCATGAATCGCCGCTCAACGGCACGCCGTGCTCGCGCTGAGAAGATCAGGCAAGAGGCAACTGAGCGGGCTGCAGAGCTCGATCGGAAAGAGGCCGAGGCTAACGCCATGGCCGCCCAGGCTCAGGACGCTCGCGCGGAAGCGGACCGGCTTGAGTCGGTGTCGGCGGAAGAACGCGAGCGCACCGCGGAGGCCCGAACCGATGTTGAGGATGCACTACGCAAGGCCGACCGTCTTGACCCTGACGCAGGCGGCCGCCGCGCGGCCGACGCCGATCCGAGGCGGGCCGCGGATTCCGCGCCAGCCAACGATATCGATGCGGATCGCGGCGTTGCCGATGACGACGTACGTGGGACTAGGCGCGATGTCAGGGACGAGGGAGTCAGAGACGACGTTGACCGCGGCGATGTCCGCCGCGACGACGTCAGCCGCGATGATGTGACAGACCCCGCAGTCGATGAGAGGAACCAGGGTCCGCGCAGCTCATCCCGCTGATCACCTCCCATGTGGGAGTTGCAAGCCCTCGCCTAACCGAACCACTCACGTAACTCCGCAGCCGGTCCACCGTCGTCAATGGTCTTGGTCACGTCGTTTGCGGCTGCCTTGACCTCATCCGGCGCATCGCCGATGGCGACCCCGCGCCCGGCCCAGCGCAGCATTTCAATGTCATTGCGGCCATCACCGAACGCCAGTACGTCGGCAGCCCGTACGCCGTATCCAGCCGCGACTTCGGCGAGAGCGGTCGCTTTGTTCACGCCATCAGGGGCGATGTCGAGCCAGGTTCCCCAGCCGACGAAGTAGGTCATCCCATGCATGCCGAGGTGGCGCGCCAAGGCTAGAAAATCCTCTTCGGAACGCTTGGGGTCTCGCAAGATCACCCGCGTCACCGGCCGCGAGCTGAGCTGCTTGGCATCCTCAATGATCAACTCTCCGGTCAGGTCGTCGCCCGGAAATGGTTCGTTGAGCCGATACCCACGGCCGATCTCCTCTACGGCGATCAAGGTGCCGGGCGCGAAGTCCTCAACCTGGGCGATCACCGGCCGTGGGTCGAAGGTGATCGCCTTGATGATCTCCTGTGGCGGATAGCGTACGATCACGGCGCCGTTCGAGCAGACCGTCGGACCCGGCGGCAGTCCGAGCTGGTCAAACACCTGCTGGGTGCCGTGCCATGATCGGCCAGTTGACAAGACCACCGGCACGCCAGCTTGCACGATCAGCGCGACGGCCTCGGCCACGGCGGGCGGCATGAAACCGTTGCGATCCACCACCGTGCCGTCAATGTCCAGCGCGACCAGACGCGGACGCCAGGTGCGATTCGCGCGCTCAGCTTGTCGAAACGCGGGCTCGTACCCTTCGACGGGCGCGGGCCTGGGCTGGTCGAAGGGCTCAGGGCACATTGGTCGGCTCTGGTGACTGTCTCAACGCGGAGTCAGAGCCTCTCGGCCTCCTAGGTACGGCCGCAGCGCCTCCGGCAGGCGTACCGAGCCATCAGCCTGCTGGTGATTTTCCAAGATCATGATGATGGTCCTGGTCATAGCGCACAGAGTGCCGTTGAGGGTCGCGACCGGTGCGGTGCCGGAGTCGAAGCGAGCCCGGATATTGAGCCGTCGTGCCTGGAAATCGGTGCAATTGGACGTCGACGTGATCTCCCGATAACGATCTTGAGTTGGCAGCCAGCCGTACACGTCGTACTTGCGTGCAGCGCTCAGACCAAGATCACCGGCGGCAAGCTCGATCACCTGGAAGGGAATCTCAAGCGCAGCAACGAAGTCCTTCTGCCACTGCAGCAACCGCTGGTGCTCCGCCGCCGAGTCTTCCGGCGCACTGAAGACGAACATCTCGACCTTGTCGAACCAGTGGACGCGAAAGATGCCTCTGGTGTCCTTACCATGGGAACCCGCCTCGCGCCGATAGCTGGGGCTGAGGCCGACATAGCGGCGCGGCAGCGTGCCTGCATCGAGAATCTCGTCCGCGTGGTAGGCCGCGAGCGGAACCTCTGCCGTACCGACCAGGTAGAGATCATCCTCTTCGAGATGGTAGACATCCTGGGCTGCCTGGCCGAGGAAACCGGTGCCCTCCATCGCTTGCGGTTTGACGAGCGAGGGTGGGATGAAGGGGATGAAGCCGTTTGTGGTGGCGGTCGTCATTGCGAGATTGATCAAGGCCAATTCAAGCTCTGCGCCCTGGCCGGTCAGGTAGTAGAAGCGAGACCCGGAGACCTTGGCGCCTCGTTCCATATCGATTGCGCCGAGCAGCCGGCCGAGCTCCACATGATCTTTGGGCAGAAAGCCTTCGGCGCCGAAGTCTCGCGGTGTACCGACGCTTTCCAGGACGACATAGTCGTCCTCGCCGCCGGGCGGCACGTCGTCGAAAACCAGATTGCCGACCTGACGCAGCATCTGGTCGTAGGCGAAGCTGATCTCGTTCTGCGCCGATTCCGCCTTCTTGACCAAGTCGGCGAGCTCTCTGGTTTGGCTTAGCAGCTCCGTCCGATCCGCACCGGCCGCCTGCGCCACCTTCTTGCCGAGCGCCTTCTGCTCGGCGCGCAGCTCCTCGAACTGAGCAATAGCGTTACGACGCGCCTCATCGGCTTTGATCAGGTCGTCCACCAAAGACTCCGACTCGCCGCGAGCCCGCTGGGAGGCCCGTACCCGGTCTGGATCGAGGCGCAGCACCTTGACATCAATCACCGGGCCAGCGTAGCCACCTCCGTGCGTGGAGACGATTCGATTGCCATCGACCGACAACTGTTGAATGCGGCTGCAATGATGAAGCGGTTATGGTCCGTCGCCGCCCCCCGACCCGATCTTCGGTCCTGATCGCGATCTTGTTGCTGCTGGCGTTCGTGGTGTGGACCTGGCTGACATTCAACTCAGCTGCGTTCATGGCCTTTGATCAACGTACTGTGTCACCGCAGCTGGATCCGGACTCGAATACCGCAGAGATCGCCGCGGCCTTTGCCCTGTTGACCTGGCCAGGCTTGGAGTACGCCGCTTTGGCGGCAATTGCGCTCTGGGCATTCCGACGCCGACTCCGCCAGCTGGCGGTGGCGCTGGTCCTGGTGATCATCTTCGGTTGGGGCGGAGCTTATCTGCTTAAGATCATCTTCCAGAGGCCGCGTCCCGAGCAAGCGCTGGACCTGCTGACTGCGACCGGATATGCCTATCCGTCTGGTCATATGACCGGTGTCATGGCGTTGTCGATCGCTGTTGGAGCGACCTTCGCTGTGACCAGGCAGACGTTCCGCGCGCGAGTTCTCTGGCAGGTCGGCTCCGGCCTGTTGATCCTCGCCGTCGCCTTCGATCGCTGGATCACCGGGGCGCACTACATCACCGACATTGTGGGCGGCGCATTGTTCGGCGCGCTCGCAGCAACGGCTGCGCTGCTTGTAGCCGGTGTCAAGGTGCCGATCCCGCATGAACTCGTCGGCGAGATCGTCCGGAGCCGCGCTGTTGCCGGTGAGCCGGCGACGGCTCCGCTGCGGCGCGCGGCGGTCATCTTCAACCCGGCCAAGGTCACCGACTGGATCACGTTCCGGCGGCACGTGGACTACGAGCTGAAGATTCGAGGCTGGGATCGGGCGCTGTGGCTGGAAACCACTAGCGAGGATCCCGGACACGCCATGACCGCACAAGCCGTACGCGAGAACGTCGACCTGGTGCTAGGCGCCGGTGGCGACGGCACCATTCGGGTGATCTGCTCCGGACTGGCTCACACCGGCATCCCGTTCGGCCTGATCCCGGCCGGTACCGGGAATCTGCTGGCCCGCAACATCGGCATACCGCTGGACGAGGTGGCCGCTCTCGGCGTCGCCTTCGATGGCGCCGACAAGGCGGTTGACCTGGTGCGAGTGAAGGTTGATGATCAGCCGCCTGATCATTTCGCGGTGATGGCCGGCATCGGCATCGACGCGGTGATCATGGAAGGCGCTGATGCGAAGATGAAGAAGGCTGTCGGCCCGGCTGCTTACTTCGTCTCGGCAGCACAGAACGCCAATCATCCCGCCGTCCACGCCACCATCGCCGTCGATGATCAACAACCGTTCCGGCGCCGGGCAAGTGTCATCGTCGTCGGCAATGTCGGCTTCTTGATGGCAAACATTCAACTGATTCCTGATGCCCGTGCCGACGACGGGAAATTGGACGTGCTGGTCGCCTCGCCGCGTACGTTCCGCGATTGGGTCAGGCTGACGACCCGCGTCTTGACCCGGCGCCGGCAGCCCGATGATCAGCTCGATCGGCTCACGGGACGCAAGGTCACGATCTCAGTGGAGGAGCGTGATCAATTTCAGCTCGACGGCGACACGGTTGGAGAGTGCTCGACGTTGACGGCTGAGGTGGTACCGGGTGCGCTGCGCCTGCGGGTGCCAAAGCAGCTCAGCGACCTGGCGACCGGCAACGGCGAGGTAAGCACTGCTGCTGGCTCGAGCCGGAGCCAACTGGAGGGTGCCCGGCCTCTCAGCCGCGCAACTTTCGCAGCCAAGTCGCGGCCGCGGCGTACTCCTGGTTAGAGGTGCCGCGCCGAATGATCGATTCCGTGAGGTCGGCGCGAGGGTAGCTGCCAAGAAAGACCACGTCGCGACAGACCCGATGCAGCCCCATCATGGCCTCAGCCATCCGCGCGTCGTCGACATGACCTTCGGCGTCAACGCTGAAGCAGTAGTCGCCAAGGCTCTGCTTGGTAGGGCGCGACTCGATGCGACACAGGTTGACACCGCGACTTGCGAACTGTTCGAGGATCTCTAGCAGCGCACCCGGATGGTCGTCGCGCATGAACAAAACCATGGTGGTCTTGTCGGCGCCGGTAGCCGGACCGACTGGAACTGGCCGCGAGACCAACACGAAGCGCGTGATCGCGTCCGGATTGTCAGCAATGCCGGGGGCAAGCGGTATCAACCCGTGCAACTCCCCCGCGACTTGTGCGCAGATCGCCGCATCGAATCGCGAGCCCGGATCGGCAACTTCCGCTGCGGCAGCAGCCGTTGAGCCACCTTCGGTGACGACGGCCTGCGGCAGCTTGTTGGCTAGCCAGTCGCGGCATTGGGCTGCCGCGTGGGGATGGGTAAGCACCCGGCGTACGTCGTCGATGTGTGTGCCGGGACGCCCAAAGAGGGTGAACTGAACGGGGAGCAACACCTCGCGGATGATGCGCAGCGGCTCGCCGTAGGTCAGGTTGTCCAGCGTCGCGGAGACCCCACCTTCGACCGAGTTCTCAATCGGCACCAGGGCGGCGGCGACATCGCCGTCCCGGACAGCCTGCAGGGCGAGGCCGACAGTCGCGTACGGCGCGGGCTCGTCCGGCAGTGCGGGCAGCGTGAGCAGCGCCTGGTGGGTGAATGTTCCAACCGGTCCGAAGTAGCCGTAGTGGTTCGGCGGGACTGCGAGCACCGGCTCAGGCTATCTCTGCCGTACCCGGCCGTTCGACCATTTCTCACCCGAGTGTCATGCGCCCTGAGCCTGTCGAAGGGCGCCCACCTCACGCTGCCTGTCGTGCCCCGAGCCGCTCCGCCGCGGTCTCGCCGCGCCGTGCCACCGGTACTGAAGACGTAGCCGCAGCCAGCCCAGAAACGGGCATTCCTGAGTAGATCGTCTCGGCACGTTCCACGAGATATGTCTCGTGCCAAATGCCGACCGCCCCGGGAGCCTTGCGTACCCGGCGATTGAACGCCGCCCAAGCAGGACGGTGAGCCGCATCCCGGTCGCTCGCGTAGGCGTACAGCTTCTCGTGTGAGCTCCAGTACTGCACCAGCAGTGGCCCGCCTGCGCCCAAGGTCAGCCTGTAGCCAAGCAGGCCCGAGTCCTTGTCTTTCGACAACTCGGCCAACATCTTGGGCATTCCGTTGAACACCGGAAGCCAGAGATCGGGGCGCCACGGTTTGTTGATCCGCATCCCGATCAGGAATACGACGAGCTCACCGTCATAGTCATGAGTCATGCGGCTCGCAATGATGTCAGCCATGAAATCCTCCACTAGATAGTGCTACTCTCCAATATTGGAGAGTAGCACTATCCAATGTCAAGTGAGGTGTGGGTGCGAATTTCTGAACTGTCGTCGCATACCGAGATCCCCGTTGCGACGATCAAGTTCTATCTGCGGGAGAACTTGCTACATGACGGCGTTCGGACCGCGGCCACTCAGGCTCAATACGACCAGAGCCACGTGGCGCGACTCCGGCTGATCCGTGCGCTGATTGGTCCGGGTGGGCTGTCCATCGCAGCCGCGTATCAGGTCATCCAGGCGATCGAGGAACCTCCTGGGTCTGTCCACGAACTGCTCGGTGTAGCCGCAGGCGCGGTTGCTGGACCGAATCTGGATGACGCACTCCGGGCGCTCGATGAGGCTGGCTTCACGCTCCCTGAGGGTGCACTTGACCTCTATCAGGACCACATGCGTCAGATCGCGGAATTCGAGATCGACAATGTGCCGACCGAGTCGCCAGCCGCGGCCGTACGGTACGTGGTCCTCGGGACTGTGCTACTCGAACCGGTGATCTTGGCACTCCGTCGAGCGGCGGAGGAAGAGGCCTCCGCTCGCCGCTTCGGCTGATCGTAGAAGATCGTGCGCGTTTGACCGGTGTCTGCGGGGGTCAAACGCGCACGATCTTTCTGCACAGCCTGGGAGACTGGCGCGCGTGGCGATCTCCCAGAGCTTCATCGCGGGTCTTCCCAAGCTTGAGCTACACGTCCACCACGTCGGCTCGGTTTCCCAACGTGTCGTTGCTGAATTGGCCAGCCGGCATCCGGGGACAGTTCCGAGCGATCCAGCCGAACTCGCCAGGTTCTTCGTCTTCGACGACCTGTCCCATTTCATCCGGAACTATCTGGCCGTCGTCGACCTCATCAAGACCGCCGAGGATGTCCGGTTCATCACCTACGAGGTCGCAGCTGACATGGCGGCTCAGCACATTCGCTACGCCGAGCTGACGGTGACTCCCTACATCTCCATCAATGATGAGCTGCCGGCGGAAGCCTTCCTGGAGGCCATCGAGGACGCTCGACAGGCTGCCCGCCGCGATCATGGTCTGGAGCTGCGCTGGATCTTCGACATTCCGGCCGACTTCGGTATCCCAGCTGCCGAGCTGACAGCCTCAGTCGCTCTTGATCATGATGTGCCCGGACTGATCGGCTTTGGGCTCGGCGGCTCGGACCTCGGCTTTCCGCGTTCGATGTTTCGTGATCAGTTCGATCGGGCTCGGGCAGCTGGGCTGCACAGCGTTCCGCACGCGGGAGAGACCGCTGGGCCCGAGAGCGTCTGGGAGGCATTGCGCAGCCTGGGTGCGGAGCGGATCGAACACGGCATTGGCGGGGTCGGTGATCAGCGCCTGCTCGAGCACCTCGCTGAGCACGAGATCGCATTGGACCTCTGCCTGACCTCAAATGTTGCGCTGCGGGTCGTCTCTGACCTTGATCACCACCCCATCCGGGAGCTGGTCGCGGCCGGGGTGCCGGTGACGATCAATACCGACGACCCACCAATGTTCGGCACCGATCTCAACACCGAGTACGCGATCGCGGCTCGGCTGCTCGACCTCGACGAGCGTGGCGTCACTGAGTTGGCCCTCGCGGCAGTCGACGCCTCATTTGCCGGCGCGGAAACCAAGGCAGCGCTACGCGCCGAGATCAGCTCTTACGCCGCGACGCGAACTCCCTGACCGACATGGCAGCACGCGCCCGCGCGGGCTGCGGCGGAGAGCTGCGTGCTGCTGCGGTCTTCGATGCCTTCGGCTGCGACTCGGAGAGCTGCGGTGCCGACGCGGTGGGTGGAGCTTTCGACTTCTTGAAGGGAAAAAGCTCCGGGCGGTCGGGCTGCCGCCACCACAAGATCACGGCGAGCACCATCGCCATCTGAATGATCGGCGATACGGTGTCCCGCATCCGAGTCGCGGTGAAGTCGAGGGCCTTCCCCATGTCGATCGCCCGTCCAGGCACGTAGGCCAGCGACAATGCAGCACCTCGAATCACCAAAATTTGGTCAAGCTTGCTGGCTGCCAGTACAGCCAGCGGCATCCAGGCCAACAGGTCGTACCAGGAGAGCGTGTACATCGAGGTGATCAACCACGCGACCGACAGCACCAACGCCGTTCGGAGCGCGATGGTCAGTGGGTCTCGACGCAGGTCAGCATCTTTGTCCAGCCCGGGCGCCGCAGTCCATGGCACAACCCGGGAGAGCATCCAGGCGATGATGATCAGGCCGATGTAGGAGATCACGCCGACGATGACCTTGGCGTGATATCCGGTCATGAAGACATCAAGCAGGCGATAAAGCGGATTGGCCCACGAGCCGACCGAGACGTACCCACCGTTGCGCAGTGACTGAAGAAACGCCGTGGGCTGCCAGAGCACGTACGCCAGGCCCATCGGGACCGCCGTGCCGAGGCAGAGCAGCAGCGCCTTCTTCGGTTCTCGCCGGTACGCCCATAGCATGGCGAGCCCCCAAAGCCCGATGCTCACCTTCGCGCACCCGGCAAGCCCAATGCCGAGACCGGCAACGAAAGGGTTCTTGCGCATGAACAACAGGCCGGCTACCGCGAACATCACCGCCAGCGCCTCGTTGTGAGCGCCGGCAACCACAGCCCAGATCAGCAGCGGATTCGCGATCGTCAACAACGCCGCTCGGCCCTGCCGGCGCGGATCGCCATGCGCCAGCATCAAGACGCCGGCACACGCCAAGATGAAGGGCACGACCGAGAACACCTGCAGCCAAAACACGATGTCGTGCATGTTTTCGCCACCGAGCTTGTTGGCGACGAGCTGCGTCCATGACGTGATCGGGCCGTACACGCTGGGGGTGTCCTGCCACGGCCGCTCGGTCCAGGACAGCACAGGATCGAACTGACCGCGGAACACCTCCGCAGGCGTGATCTCGTACGGGTCCCGCCCGATCGCCTGCAGCCGGCCGTACGCCGCGTACATCAGCACGTCGGCCGAGGTCATCGGCGGAACGCAGATGGTCAGCAGGCTGAGGACCGTGCCGAGCCCGAAGAGCTTCTTGTATCTGGGTTTCCAGCCATCAGCCATTGCCCGCAGCCCGACCCAGAGCCCGAGAGCTCCCAGAATGATCGCAGCCCAGATCAAGATCGACACGAACCACTCGTTGGGCTTGATGACCCCGGCCGGCAGATACCAGGGCGGCAGATAGGAGTGCCGGGGACCGAGAGTCAGGGTCACGGCAGACGGACCGAGGAAACCGACGAGCAATGTCAGTGCAGTAGCACCCACAATCCCGAACAGGGCGAATTGATGGTTGCGGTGCCAGATCGCGGGCCGATATCGCGGGCCCGACGGCTTGGCCGGATTACCGCGTCGGCGCTTGTGCTTGGCCGCCGTCATCGATTCATGCCTGCTTACCTCGGAGTCGCTTGAACACGCCGGATACCCCACCGGAGTCCTTCAGATCCTTGAGCCCTGCCTGGACAAGGCCACGCGCCGCCAATGCACGCGTGACGTCGCGTAATTGTGCCGCTCGATGCAGCTGAGCACCAAGGTCACTACCGGTCGCGCGGTGCCGCAGGTCGATCTCGATCTCGGAGATCTTCAAACCCGCGCGCAGCACGTCGACGGTCATACCTACTTCCAGTCCCCAACCGGCCGCCAGCGGACTGGCGAGCTCGAACGCGCGCCGGGTGATGCAGCGCTGGCCTGAGAGTGGCGCCTGCGCTGTCCAGCCGGTCAATTCCTCGATGCCCCGCCTCGCAGCATTGACCACCAGGCCGAAGCCGCCAGGAGCGCCGCCGTCGTCGGTGAACTGAGCCGGCAGCACCGCAATCGTCAGGTCGGCTTCGCCGCTGACCACGGGATCGATCAAGGGTGCGCAATTGGCGGCAGACTCGGCGAGATCGGCGTCCAGGAGCAGCAGGCTGCCCGCTTCAGGCAACTTATCCCGCTGCTCGATTACACCGAGACCGTTGACTGCGGACTCCACCGCAGCGGCCTTGCCGCGGTTGCGGCTGTGGGAGACGACAATCGCACCCGCACCAGCAGCCCGCTCCGACGTACGATCACTGCTGCCGTCATTGCAGACGATCACGATCTCAACCCCTGGAAGATCTCTCGCTGCGTTAACGGTGTCCGCGATCCGTTGCTCCTCGTCCTTCGCCGGGATGATGCACGCGACACGGGACAGGTCGGAGCTCACCAGCCAAGGCTAGTCCGGCGACCGGCCCTGGCCGTGGGCGTTTTGGCAATCGGTAATCTCACCGTCATGTCGGCAGACGGGGGGACCGCGCCCGAAGTCCGGTCGGAGGTTGGCCGGTTGCGCACGGTGCTGCTGCATCGGCCTGGTAGCGAGCTGAAGCGGCTGACGCCCCGAAACAACGATGCCTTGCTCTTCGACGGGCTGCCATGGGTCGATCGTGCTCAGCAGGAGCACGATGGCTTTGCCGAGACGCTCCGCAGCCATGGGGTCGAAGTCCTCTATCTCGGCATCTTGCTGACCGAGACGCTGGGCGACCCGGCCGCGCACACCAGAGCTGTCGAAGATCTCGTCTCAGACATTCGGCTCGGAGGTACGTTGCTGGGGTTTTTGCGGCGCTACCTCGCTGATCTTGAACCCGAGGAGCTCGCCGAGATCATGACAGCCGGGCTGCGCAACGACGAGGTGCGCGGCAGCGGCAGCCTGGTCGCCGCTCTCTACCAGCCGGAAGACTTCTTGATCGATCCACTGCCGAATCTGCTGTTCACTCGCGACTCGAGTGTGTGGATCGGGGATCGTGTCGCGATCACGTCCTTGGCGATGCCGGCACGCCGCCGCGAAACCCAGCTCACCGACCTGATCTACGCTTTCCATCCGCGCTTCAGCGGAGCTGAGCGGATTTACGGTTGGCGCGAGGAGCACCTGGAGGGCGGCGACGTCTTAGCGCTGGCCGAGGGCGTCCTGGCGGTGGGGGTTGGCGAGCGAACTCATCCCGCCGGCGCGGAGCGTCTGGCGCGTACGGCGTTCGAGCTGGGACTGGCGCGTACGGTGCTGGTCGTGCCGATCAGTCAAGATCGCGCCACCATGCATCTGGACACCATCTGCACCATGGTCGACGTCGATGCCGTAGTGATGTACCCGAACGTTGCTCACCAGCTGTGTGCCATTTCGGTGCGTCCCGGCAGGGGCTCCGACCTCTCCATCGCCGAGCCGGCACCCTTTCTCGAGGCTGCGGCTCGAGCGATGGGGATTGATCGATTACGGCTGATCGACACTGGCCTCGACCCGGTGACCGCCGAGCGCGAGCAATGGGACGACGGGAACAACACGCTCGCCATCGAGCCCAAGGTCGCGATTGCCTATGAGCGCAATGTCGAGACGAATCGGCGCCTCGTCGAGGCCGGGATCGAGGTAATTCCCATCGCTGGGTCCGAGTTGGGTTCGGGGCGCGGCGGGCCGCGCTGCATGTCCTGTCCTATCGCCCGCGACGGGATGTCCTGACGTGCCCTGAGCCCGTCGTAATGCGCCTCCAGCTAATCTCAATGTGCTCTGAGCTTGTCTCAATGTGCCCTGAGCTCGTCGAAGGGCACGCCTCGACAAGCTCAGCGCGCATCCTCCGCGAGAATCGCCGCAACGCGATCTGGGAAGTCGGTGGTGAAACCGGCTACTCCAAGATCAAGGCAGAATCTGACGTCCTCCGGCTCGTTCACGGTCCAGACGTGTACGTCGTGATCCTTACGGCGGGACCGAGTGACGAACTCCGGATCCTCCTTGATCAACGCCAGATCCGGCCCGACGACACGTACCCCGTCCGGCAGCCTGCCATCCCGCCACCGTCCAAGATCATCTTCGATGAGCAGGGTGCGTTCCAAGCCCGGCAGCAGCCAGCCAAACCGCTTGACCGCCTTCACTGAGAAGGACAGCAGCCGAACGGGCGCACCAGGGTGGTCCCAGCCGAACTCGGTAAGCATCGCTGCAACCCGTTCGTCCACCTCGCGGCCGCGATCATTGGGATGCTTGGTTTCGACCACCAAGCTGACGGGCACATGATCCTGCCGCGCATCCCTGACCATGATCATCAACTCTCGCAGCGTCATCAGCTCGCGTTGCTCGGGTTGTGGATCGAGCACCTTCCGAGAACCGAAGTCGAGCTGTTTCAGCTCCGCAACCGTGCGCTGGTACGCCCGTCCGGTGCTCGTCGACGTCCGGTCCAGAGTCAGATCGTGCAGGCACACCAGCTCATCGTCGGCGCTGAAATGTACGTCACACTCCAGGCCGAGTGCGATGCCTGTGTCCGAAGACCAGTCGATGGCGGCCCGATAGGCTGCCCGCGTCATCTCTGGATGTCGCGAGGAGAAGCCGCGATGCGCGATCAACACCGGCGCGGCCGTCACATCGACACCTGACACATCGGCGAAGCTGTCACGCTGCGACGACGCGACGGTAACGCAGTAGCAAACCGCTGACCAACATCACGAATCCACTCACCGCGATGGCTGCCACCGAGGAGCCCAGCCAGCCGGGCGGGACGAATCCAATGCGCCCGTCGAGCCACGTCCAAAAGTCTGCCCATCCAGGGACGGTACCGGGGTAGACAAGCTGGTAGGCCACGAACCCGCACGCCCACGCAATGACCGGCGCAACACGCAGCGGAGACGTAGTCGAGACATCCCAACGCTGCCTGCTGACAAAGAAGAAGTCCACGGCCGCGACGGCGTACAGCGGGACGAAGACCGAGCCGATCAAGAAGAGGAAGGACTGGTACTGGCCGAAGTTCAGCAGGCCAGCCAGCAGCGTTGCCGTGACGCCGATGATCAACGCGATGATTCGTCGATCCAGCTGGGGAACGATGTTGTGCACCGACATGGTGGTCGAGTAGACGTTTGCGAATGCCTCATCCACCTCGTCGACCAGCAATATCGTGATCGCGATGGCGCCAGCCGGAAGGGTGACCAGCGCAGTGATCACGTCGCTGGCGCCGAGGTTGACCACTGCGAAGACGCCCAGGGCGTAATAGGCAATGGCCGCTAGGCCGTAGCCGAGGGAGGCGCCCCAGAAGGCCGCCCGGCGGCTCCGCGAGTGCCGGCTATAGTCCGCCGCCAAGGGCGCAAAGGAGATCACTCCGGCGATGGCAAGATCAACTGCCGGCCAGAATCCCAGTACCGAATTCTGCGGAATCGACTGTCGCGGCTGCAGCAACACCTGAACGAACAAGAAGACCGAGGCCGCCAGCACCAGCCACACCATGACCTTGCGGAGCAGCCGTACGCTGCCCAGCGGCCGGATCGCCATAATGGTGGCGGCCGCGCCGGCCAAGATCACAAACGGCCAGCGCCAGGCGTCGCCGACAACCGCCACCGCTGCGGTGGAGATGACGATGATCTCCATGGTCGCCCAGCCGATGTTTTGCGCGATGTTGAGGATTGTTGGCAGCACCGAGCCGCGGCGACCCACTAGGCCTCTAAGGGTGACCATGGCCGGCGCGCCGGTGCTGGTGCCCATCACAGCCGAGGCGCCTAGAAGGATTGCTCCGATGCCACAGCCGACGACGATTGCCCATAGCGCCAGCCCCACCGACCCCGCAGTCGTGGCAATCAGCGCTCCGGTCAGTGGGCCGAACAAGCTGATGCCGAGGTTGCCCCACAGGGCCAACTGATCGGTAAATCCCAACGGCCGCGGCGGCTCTGTGGTGAGGGTGAGCGGTGCCTCGGTAGCGGGCCGCTCGGCGGTCGCGGTCGGGCTCGTTGGAGTTGATGTGAGCGACATTGCAGCTCCCTACGACGGCATTACCCGGTCAGGTTCGGTCGGTCGGCGGACCCGCGCTGTCGTACGCACTCCGCCCTCTCAGCCCACCAATGAGGTGTGAGCTCCCGAAGGTTTCGGTTAGTTTCTCACGCTAACACCGGCGCGAATGCCCAGCCGCCGCGAGGCGGGTCGAACACATTGGGGCGGATTATTCCGCGAGTTTGCGGCAGAATCCGCCCCGGCAATGGGGTCAGGCCTCGACCGGGAGCCCGCTGCCTTCCCACGCGTGGAGGCCGCCGTCAAGGTTGACTGCCTCCCGGCCCTGGGCGTTGAGAAACTGGGCGACCCGGGCCGAGCGGGCACCGACGGCGCAGACGCAGACAATGCGATCGTCGAGCTCGTCCATGCGCTGCATCAGCTGATCCATCGGAATGTGGACCGAGCCTGCGAT
>Ga0307285_10000101_pt1 | contig 20125 bp, 21 predicted proteins | sample ER_DNA_139_FD_194476 | JGI IMG/M metagenome (GOLD analysis project Ga0307285, IMG submission 194476) | Bulk soil microbial communities from the East River watershed near Crested Butte, Colorado, United States - ER_DNA_139 | ecosystem: Environmental > Terrestrial > Soil > Floodplain | place... | reverse complement strand
CGCGGCCGGTTGCAACGATTGGGCGCACAGGGCGTCCAGGCCCGCACGTTCCACTCAGCTGCTCTGCGCCAGGCCCAGTACTTCTGGCCTCAGGTCTACGGCGGCGACCTGCCCCAAGTGCTGGGCAACAGGATGCCGCTGGTTGCCGAAGCTGCGAGCCGGCTGCGGGTCAAGATCGACACGCCCGGCTTGCGTGACCTGGTCGCTGAAATCTCGTGGGCCAAGGTGAGCAACGTCAGCGCTGAGGACTATCCCCGGTTGGCTGGCGAGCACAACCGCCGCATCGCCTCTTACGACCCGGAGACCGTGTCTCGCATTTTTGCGGCGTACGAAAAGGCCAAGCGCGATCGCACCCGGATCGACTTCGAAGACATCCTGCTGTGCGCTGCCGCGCTGATGTCAGAACACCCACAGATCGCCGAGACGATCCGGCGGACCTACCGGCATTTGGTGGTTGATGAGTACCAAGACGTAAGCCCACTGCAGGAGGCGCTGCTCAACCTGTGGCGTGGTGAACGGGCTGAGTTGTGCGTAGTGGGTGATCCGGCGCAAACCATCCACTCTTTCGCGGGAGCCCAGGCCAGCTACCTCACGGGATTCGGTCAACGCTTTCCGGACGCCACGGTGATCCGGCTCGTACGCGACTACCGCTCGACGCCCCAGGTTGTGCGATGCGCCAATTCGATCATGGCAGCAGCCGCCAGCGAGGAGCCAACGAGAGACGGCTTCAAGCCCGTCACACTTCAGGCACAGCAGCCTTCCGGACCAGACGTTGAATTCGTCGAGTCGACCGACGAGTCGGCTGAGGCTGCCGGAGTCGGCGACTGGCTGGCTCAACAAGCCGAGGCCGGCGTGGACTTTCGCAACATGGCCGTGCTGTTCCGCATCAACGCACAATCACCGTCCATCGAGCAGGCACTCGCCGATCGCAACATTCCCTATCTGGTGCGCGGAGGCGAGCGCTTCTATGAGCGGCCCGAGGTACGTCAGGCCCTGCTGACACTACGGACCAACGCGCGGACGATGGCCGGCGCTGAGCAGGGGAGCGCGGTGGAGCAGATGAAGGCGATTCTTCTCACCTTGGGCTGGACGCAGCAGCCGCCCGAAGGTGGCGGCGCACTGCGTGAACGTTGGGAGTCGCTGGCGGCGTTGCTGAGCGTGGCAGAGGACCTACAAGCCGAGGCAAATGCCACTGCTGAGCTCGCTCCGCGGCCCGAGGATGGTGAGCAAACCCTCACCCTCCAGGCTGTCTCAGCCGAGCTGGACCGTCGCGCTGAGGCGCAACACGTTCCAGTGGCGCAAGGCGTCGCGGTCTCGACATTGCATTCGGCAAAGGGCCTGGAATGGGACGCGGTGGCGTTGCTTGGCATCCATGAAGGCTCACTCCCATTCATCCTGGCCAGCTCTCCGGCGCAGATCACTGAGGAACGACGGCTGCTCTACGTCGGTGTGACACGTGCCCGGCGACTGCTGCGAATCTCCTGGTCCAGAACCCGCAACGGCAATGGGCAGACGCGTCCGCCCTCGCATTTCCTCCAGCCGGTGCTGCCCGATTCTCTGCGGGCACCAGCCAACCAGCCTCGCCCGCGGCGGGCCAGCCGGAAGTCAGCGCTCTCGCTGCACTGCCGCTCCTGCGGCCGATCGCTCGCGGAGGCCGCCGAACGCAAGATCGGTCGGCATCTCGACTGCCCGGCGACGTTCGACGAGAAGACGATGGCCTTACTCCGCGAGTGGCGTCGCCAGGAGGCGGCCGACCAGAAGCTGCCCGCGTACTGTGTCTTCACCGATGCCACGCTGATAGCCATCGCCGAGGCGCGACCCCGCAGTGCAAGGGATCTGGTTAAGGTGCAGGGCCTTGGTCCGACGAAGGCAGACAAGTACGGGGAACACCTGCTCGCGATCATTGCTGCCGAAGCGGACCGGACGAGATCATCTACGTGAAGGCGGCTTGCTTGGCGCGATCCGGAGCGAGCGGTAGCGAGCAACCGAACACCGTCCACGTTGGTAAAAAAATGTTTGCATGACTTTGCGATACTCCCCTAGGGTTTGACGAGGACCTTTTGCTCTGCCTGAGTACAAGGCCCCCCATCGCCAGCCTGGACGTGTGAGAGGAGGGGTTGGTGCATACCTTGCAGACCAGCGGCCCAATCACCGCTCGACTCAGCATGCCTGAATTCCAGCTGTCTTCGCGCGCGTTCATGCCTGCCACGCCAGCGGTTGCGCACATCTCGCCCCATGGCACGCTCCATGCTCACCGCATCCAGCCGATCACAAGCCGAATCAGCTGGCGCCGAAGGGGAGAGCTCTGCATGCAGGGTAGCGCTGCGACAGCCGACGTACAGGGCGGACGTGTCGCCGGATTCGGCGATTACGACGTCACCGATACCAAGTTCTCGACCCGTTTGGGACCACCCTCCTGTAGTCCGCCGGTGTAGACCACACCGCCGCCTCCAGGGCCGTGACTCCCAGACATCCGGGACTCACGGCCTTCGTGTTTCCCGGCCAGATTCGAGGAGCCAGCAATGAGCTGGCACTTCATGATCAGAAAAGTAGGCCGACATGTATCACGCAGGAGGTGGCCCGATGGTCGTACCCCGGGGCATCGCCGAGCTGCCCTGTCGATTGGTGGATCCGGATCTGTTCTTCGCCGAGGCGCCTGCCGATGTCGAGGAGGCAAAGGCACTGTGCTTGGACTGCCCGGTTCGGGAGGCGTGCCTGGCTGGCGCGCTGAAGCGGCGTGAGCCGTGGGGCGTCTGGGGCGGAGAGTTGTTCATTGCCGGCGTCGTCGTGGCCCACAAGCGGCCGAGGGGTCGTCCCCGGAAGTACCCGGTCGCCGACCCGTTTGCTCCGGTGGCGAAGGACGAGGCAGCGGCATGACTCATGACGGGATGCGCCGAGCCAATAAAAATTACGGCGATTCTCCCGTACGGCGCAGCAGTGTGCCGATAGCATCATCGCGGCTTGCATCATCAACACGCGGCACAGCCTCGAGGCTCCCCTTCGGGTCGGCAGTGGAGTCCTGGCCTCCCCAGCCAAGCGCGTGCCCGCGACCCAGCCCCCACGCTGTGCCGCGCGCTGATGATGCAAGCCGCTTTTTACTGTTCGGCGTAGCCGGGAAGAAACTCTCGGAGCACCTCGCCGAACGCTGCTCGCGCGTTCAACTGAGAGAGGACAGCTAGCCCACCCAGCCAGACCCGGTGGATCAGCAGATAGCTGGGCGGCAAGTTCAGCTTCATTGCCACCCCGCCTGAGGCATGTGGATCACGCACGCGGATGAACTGCTCGCGCATCCAGTCACGATTGAACTGGAACTCCGGCACCGCGGCCGGCTCCACGAACGGGCTCAGATAGTTGAGGAGATCCTCAGCGTCGATGTCGGAGGCAACGAAGCCTTCCTGACGCAGCCCTTCGACTACCTGATGGGCGTCGCCTTTCTGGGCAATCCTCAAGATCCGGCCCATGGCTGGGGGAAGGCCGTCCGGCAGGCGCGCCACCAGCCCGAAGTCGACGATGCCGAGTCGGCCATCCTTCATGAGCTTGAAGTTTCCGGGGTGCGGGTCGGCATGCAGCAAACCGACCACGCTCGGCCCGGCGAAGAGGAACCGTACGTATTGCAAGGCGGCCGCATTGCGCTTCTTTTCGGAAAGATGTGCAGCTGAGGACAGTGGCGCACCTTCGACCCACTCACTCACCATCACCTTCGGGGTACTCGCCAGCACCTGTGGTACGCAGAACTCCTTGTTGCCCGCAAAGCCGACTGCTGCCTGCTGCTGGGAGGCCGCCTCGAGGGTGTAGTCGAGTTCCTCGCTGACCCGGGCGGTGAGCTCGTCCACCAGCGCGCTCACATCCATGCCCCCAGCAAGTGGGGCGAATACCTTGGAAAGCCGTCCGATTTGTCGCAAATCTGAGCGCAAGGCCTCATCGGCTCCCGGATACTGAACCTTGACCGCGACCGTACGCCCATCGGCCCAGGTCGCCTGGTGCACCTGACCGATGGAGGCCGCCGCTGCTGGCAGCGGGTCGAAATCGGTCAACGATTGGCGCCATCGTGGCCCGAGCTCCCGCGCCAGCACGGCGTGCACTCGTGATGTCGGCATGGGCGGTGCTGCGTCTTGCAGCCGGGCCAGATGGGCCCGGTACGGCGCCGCCACGTCCTCCGGTAGCACCGACTCGAAGAGGCTCAGCGCCTGGCCGAACTTCATGGCGCCGCCCTTGAGCTCCCCGAGTACCCGGAAGAGCTGCTCAGCCGCACGCTGCTGCAGCTGCTCACTCACTTCGTCGGCAGGTGTCCCGCCCAATCGTCTTCCGAGTCCGAGAGTTGCGCGGCCAGCAAAGCCGAGGGGTAGCGAGGCCAGTTTCGCCCCGCGGCGGAATGCGGAACGAGCCAGCGAATTGCCATCGCTGTCGGCCGCCAAATGCCGCTCGGCGCCGTTGGTCGGCTTGGCCGGCTGGTCGTTCATGGCCCCCATTCTGTCTGGCCGAGCCAACCGCAACCGCAACTGGGATGGGCTGCCCAGCTACGTAGTCGTGTCACGAAATCGGGCCAGCTGAGCTCCAGTGTCGCGCCGGCAGACTCTGGAAGCTCCCCGTGGAGATATGCCAGGGCCTGCGCCGCCGCAACTGACGACGCCCAAGCAGCAAGAGCTGGCGGCGACTCGATGCGCAGTCGCGAGAGTTGGCTGAGTACTACAGGCCACTGTGGATCGGCATCGCTGCGAGCTAGGTCGGCGCAGCTCAGGCACGAGGTCTGGCCGGCCAGGACCAGCGGCCCAACGCTGACCCCATTTCCCCAGCAGCGCACTACCAGATGTGGCTGGTCGATACGCAGCAGATGATCGGTGATCACTCGATCAAGCTCTGGGCGGTCACAGCTCACGATGGTGAGATCCAACGGGGCCGCCTCGGGTTTGGACCAATGACTCAGAGTGCAAACGGTGGTGCCCGACTCTGCGAGCGCTGAGCGCAGTGCCTCCGCCTGGGAGCTCAGCACTCCAGCGGACGGGTAGAGCGCCGGGTCGGGCGGCTCATTGTCGTAGACGTAGAGAGTGCCCAGGCCGGTGGCCACCAGCACCCGGGCGATTTGATAGCCCACCGGTCCAGCACCGACAAGCCGTACCTGCAACGACGCCAAGGCATCGGTGTATGGCGCGGCGCCACGCTCGGTCAGCAGGCCGGCCGCGGCGAGCGCGTCTAGTGCCCACGTCACCTGCGGCTTCGTAAGTCCCGCGGCTCGAGCCGAACGATGAACAGCGCTTGTGGACTGCGAGCCGTCCAGCAGAGCGAGCAGCGCGCCGAAGCCCTCGCCCCGGAAGACCAGTGCGGCGTGGGGATCAACGCCGACTTGGACCTCGTCTTCGGCACGTTGAAGGACTGGCGCGTACGGCACGAGCTTCGGATTCTCCAGCGGCGGATGCGCCTTTGATTTCGGTGTGCTCACCCAGCCAGTCTGTGGGCAGCAGGCCAATGCGAACCCGCTATCCACAGCCGAAAAGGGCGGCTGTCCGGCGCGATACGCAGCGAGCAATCAAACAGGGCGCTGATTACCGTTGTACTGCATAGCGGAGCAGCACGTTATTGGATCCGTTGAAGCGGCGAGCATGAAGTAAAGCCAGGTCAACCGGAGCCTCGAAGATCGGCGTTCCATCCCCTAGTGCGGCAGGACTGATCATCAGGTGAAGCTCGTCAACGAGGCCCTGCGCGACCAGACCGTTCCACGTCCTTCGGCTGCCGAAGATGAGGATGTCCCCACCTCCGCGCTCTTTCTCCGCCGATAGCCAGTTCGCTGCGTCGGACGGTCCAATCACGCTGGTCACCTGGTGCCACGGGTTGTCAACGGGCACCGTGTAGGTGTCGCTGACAACCGCCTTGGGAAGGCTGTTGTAGATGCGGCTCAGCTCTCGGTTGTCGGCACTGAGTGCACGGTTGTCGGGATCAGCAGGGGCATCAGCGATGCTTGGCCAGTAGGAGCTAAACCCTTCGAACGAGGTTCGTCCCAGCAGGACAGTCCCCGCAGCTCGGATCCGCTCGAGGTTGTATGCGTCGAAAGCCTCGTCCATGTTCAGGACCATGACGTCGCCTTCGGGGGCTTCGTAGTAGCCGTCCAGGGACATGATGTTGCTGACGATGACCTGGCGCACGCCGGGCTCCTTTCCGGATGTAGATGAATGCTGTCACCGGTTCGGAGGGCACCTCATCTGATGCGAACGTGCATCAGGGACGGCCGCTGGCGACCGTCCCTGAGTGGTTGCTCTTTGCTGCTAGGCCCTGCCAAGGATCCGATTGAGGTTCGTACCGCACACCGGGCACTTGGCCTTTGCCATCCGGGTGCCCTTTTCGTTGACGTGTACCTCGCCGGAGGCCTCCCGCTTCGCCTTGCATTTCACGCAGTAGAACTCGCCGCTGTACGTCTCCGCCATGACTTCTCCTTGCTCGATGTTCGTCCGCATACTGCACACAGCTGCGGGACCTCGCGATGCGTCACTGACCGTTTACAGGCCAGCTGACCCCGGGCGACCGTCACCTCGACAAACGCCATACCGCTTGGACGCCCGTAACTCTACGCGAGCGAGCAGGGAGCGCTGGCGGACCATGCAAGAAAAAGGACGAAACCTCCAGGGACATCGGGATCGCTAGCCTTCCCCTGCGAGCGTGCCGACCATCTGGAGGTTTCGTGCTCGGAACGCTATAGGCACCAACGCGCCCCGTCAAACGGTTGTGGCAAAGCCACTTTCCACCGAATGTGGACAACGTGTGGAAACGATGTGCACTGCTGCCTACCGGTTTGTGGACCACACTCGTCATGCGCGGGAACCTACGCGTGAGCTGTGTGGAAACCTGTTGGAGCAGTGGTCTGCTCTACTTTGCCTAGCTATGTACAAGCCAGTCTCAAGCGATGATTCAGGTTCCGAGGCGAGGTAGGTTGTCTCGTGCCGTCCAAGGCTCGAGCTCAATCGCTCGCAACCGTTGATGGCCAGTCGCGGCGGAAAGGGACATCGTGACGCAGCCACCGTTGCCGCTGCCCAAGCGAGGCGGGAAAGTCAAGAAAGGTCGCCGGCCGCAACGCGCGAACAGCAGTGAACCTCGGCAGTCGGCCGCGGTTCCCAGCCCCCGTGTCGAGGTTCGGCGCAGCAGCCGCCGTACCCGCACCGTGACCGCCTATCGGGAACGCGACACCATCGTCGTCTTGATTCCACAGCGCATGTCGAAGGCGGACGAGCAGACGTTCGTCCGGGACATGGTTGAGAAGGTCCTCGCCCGCGAGGCGCGGTCCTCCGCCCCGCGGGGTGATGAGGCTCTTGCTTCCCGGGCGCGCGAGCTTGCAGCGGCCTATTTGGCACCGGCTCTCGACCAGGTGCCTGAGCCGATCGCTGTTTCATGGGTGACGAATCAGCAGCAGCGCTGGGGCTCCTGCACACCGAGTACCGGCCTCATCAGACTGTCTCACCGCCTGCAGCCGATGCCCGTGTGGGTCGTTGACTACGTGCTGCTTCACGAGCTGGTTCACCTCGTGGAGCCGACGCACTCCAATCGATTCTGGGGCCTGGTTGGCCGGTATCCCGCGGCGGAGAAAGCCAAGGGTTATTTGGAGGGATACCTCGCGGCCCAGGGTCGGGAGGCCGAGTCCCCCGATGTCGACTGAGCCCGCCGCTCGTCGCAGGGTGGCGGTCGTGCTGGCCCGCTATGACGCCTCACGCGCGGCGCCCGATGGCATTGATCCGGCCGCCTTCGCCGCAGCCTGCCTGCTTGACTCCTACGAGGTGGTTGCCGATCTGATCGGGGTCACATCAGGCATCGCCGGCCCACGGTCGGTGACCGAAATGCTCTGGCCCGGAGCTCTGCATCTAGCGACCGACATCTCAGTGCCCGCGATGGCGCGTCAGCTGAGTGAGGCGGCCGAGGAGCTTGTCGTACTGCCGGCGGACGTGCCGGACTTGCCCGGGCTTGTGCTGGCCAAGTTGTTCAAGGTCCTTCACCGGACAGACATCGCGATCGCGCCGGAACAAGCCGGAAGTGGCTGTGCCGCAATAGGAGTGTCGCTGCCGCTGGCCGACTGGATCCCTGAGGACGCGTTCGACCTTGACCACAACCCGTTCGCGCGGCTGAGCGCTATCGCCCCACGCCGCAGCCGATGCACACTCACCCCGACGTGGCACCGACTGCGGACGCCGGCGGACGTGGCGCGGCTCGACCCTGGTCTCGAGGGTTGGGAGGAGACGAGGACTCTGCTCGCAAGTCGGGCACTCGCAGGTGATTGATGGACACTCCGCCAGCTGCCTCGACTCACTGGGACGCTGGGGAAACTCTGGCCGATCGCTTTCGGGCACATGCCGCCGACGCCGAGCACCTCTACGGGTACGCCATCCGGGGCATGGCCGAAGATTGGGAGGCTGGCGGCCCTTCGCAGCTGCTCCAAGCTGATCCAAGTCGGTCGATCGGCGCACTTCCGCCAGTCGGCATGCGTCGGCTACCAGCCGAGTCGTACGCCAGCAGCCCGTACCAGCGCTCTGACGGAGTCGTCCACCTCCGGTAGTTGATCATGGGCGAACCAGCGGACGGCCAGCGACTCATCCCCAAAGTCTGCGCTGAGTAGCTGATGAGCGAGCACCAGATATTGCACATCGAGGTGGTAGGTCGGCCGTACGGTGCCACAGGGCACCTCATGCTTGGAAAGCAGCAGCGGACTTGGCTCAAGCGAGAGATCCTCCAGCCCGCTCTCTTCACGCGCCTCGCGCGCTGCGGCTGCCTCCAGGGTGGGATCGGTTGATTCGATGTGACCGCCCGTCTGCAGCCATCGTCCCAACCGCGCATGAAGTGTCAGCAGCACCACGCCCTCAGCAGCGGCACAGATCAGGGAGCTCGCTGTCAGATGGGCACCAATGCACGCTCGGGACCAGCCGTCGCTCTGTCTCGCAAGATGATCAAGATAGTGTCGCCGCAATCGATCTTGTTCGCGGTTCGGTGCCGCCCAGGTCTCCAAGGTCCGGCGACAGCTGAGCTCCAGACCATCCGTTGGCGACTCAGCTGCTCGGATTCTCGTCGCCCTCGTTGCTCTCGCCCTTGAGCAGCTCCTCAAGGGCAGTGTCGAAGTCCGCGTTTTGCTCGCCCTCGGAGTGGGTCTCGCCGGCGACAAAGCCCAGCGGATCGTCAAGATCGGCTGATGTGGGCACGAGGTCAGGATGGGACCAGACCGCGTCGCGGCCGTCCACCCCGCGGGCGTCGCGCAGCGCCGCCCACAAATTGGCAGCATCCCGCATGCGGCGCGGCCGCAACTCAAGCCCCACCAGCGTGGCGAACGTCTCCTCGGCCGGACCGCCCGTGGCGCGAGCCCGGCGCACAGCCTCGGCCAGGGCGACTGCAGACGGCATTCGCTGAGCGGTCGCCTGCGTGACGACCTCGTCCACCCAGCCCTCGACGAGCGCCAGCATGGTCTCGAGTCGCTCCAGAGTTGTCAGCTGCTCAGGCGTCTTTTGCGGCTCGAACAGCCCACCTTCGAGCGAGGACGTCAGCTCCTCAAGGTTGCTGGCATCGAGCTGGCCGACGGCCTGCTCCAAAGCCGAGGTGTCAATGCTGATGCCGCTCGCGTACTGCTCAACCAGAGTCAGCATCTGCGATCGCAGCCATCCTGCCGCGGCGAAGAGTCGCTGCCGAGCGCATTCCCGTAACGCCAGATAGAGGGTGACGTCTGCGCTCGACTGTTCCAGACCCTCTCCGAAAGCCTTGATGTTGGTCGGCAGCAGCGCCACGTGTCCCGGTTCACTCAGCGGTAGGCCGATATCGGTCGCACCGACCACCTCGGTCGCGAGATTGCCCAGGCCCTGGCCGAGCTGGAGTCCGAACATGCTCGCCCCCGAGGTGCGCAGCATGGGCCGCAGCATTTTTTCCATGCCCGCCATTCCTGGCAGGCCAGCAGCTTCCTCGGTGCTGCCAAAGCTCAGTGCGCCTTCCATGGCATCAGCAATGTGCAGGGCAACTGGCTCCACGAGCCGCCGCCAGACCGGCATGGTCTGCTCGATCCATTCTGCGCGGCTCCACGCAGCCACCGTCGTACTCACGCGCGGGAATCTGGTTGCCTCGTCAAGCCAAATCTCGGCGAGCGACACTGCTTCGGTGATGGCACGCTGCTGCGCCGCGTCAGGGCTTGGGTCTGGACCAAGTGAGGCGGCGGTCTTCCGCGCGGTGTCCTTGGTGACCTCCCAGTTCACGCCCGACCCGGCGTCGGTTGGACCGCCTGTGAACATCGAGCCTGCGCCGCCGAGCATCGCAAAGGCGCTCTGCAGCTGGGCCGCGAGGGCATTCATGTCACCGCCGGCAAGCGAGGAGAAGAAGGCCTCGAACGGGTTGCCGGGCTCTTCGCCACTCTGAGATCGGTCGTCGGGGCTCTTGCCTGACCCTCCCGATCCGCCCAAACGGTACGGCTCGGGCTGATTGTCTTGGGGTGGCGTCTTATCGTCCTCGGGTTGATCGGCCGAATCTGGTGTTCGATCCTCGGCCATGCTGACTCCTGACACGTTGCCGGACTTATTGGAGCTACTCGCGCAATGCCGACGCTCACAGCTCGGAATTTGTGGTTCATTCCACCGTACGCGGCCGGCTGTGTCTTCGCGCAGAAGCGACCCACTGATCGCTATTAGCGCAATGCAAATCCCTCGCTCCGGGTTGATTGCTCGCGGGTCGCGCTCGGCAGGCTGGGGGAGGTGGCGGCGCGTACTATGGTCGAGGCATGCCATCGAGGATCCGCCAGGTCGGCATCAGCGACTCGCCGCTTAGCGTCGACCAAGCGCTGAGCCTGGTTTCGGGCCCCGCGGTCGGTGGCATCGCGCTCTTCGTCGGGACAGTTCGCAACTCTGACCACGGAGCCGACGTTGTCTCGCTCGACTACACCCAGCACCCCAGCGCACTGAACGTGCTGACCAAGTGTGCGGAGGAAACCGCTGATCAGCACGATGTTCTCGGGATCGCGGTCGAGCATCGCGTGGGTCACCTGGAGATTGGCGACATTGCCGTGGTCGTGGCTGTCGGCGCAGTTCACCGCGGTGAGGCACTCGCGGCGTGCGCACATTTGATCAACACCCTCAAGGCGGAGGTACCGATCTGGAAGGAGCAGCACTTCGCGTCTGGGGGTTCGGAGTGGGTAGGACTGCCAAGCGACGAAGAGTCAGCCGCCGCGCCAGGCACCTTGCCCCTCCAGCCCGTTCGGTCGGGCGCCGGTTCGGATAGGCCGTGACCCGTCAGACCTGGACCGCATTCGTCTCGGCGCTAGCGTTCATCTGCTTGGCCGTGTTGCTCGTCGTCGTTCCGGTACCGTTTGTCAGCTGGAGCCCTGGCGGCACACGCGACACCCTGGGCAACGTTGGCAATGAGCCGATGATCAAGGTTCAGGGCATCGACACCTATCCCACAACGGGCCGGCTGGACATGACGATCGTTGCGACCACTCCCGCTGATGCTCGGCTCAGCCTGCCGCAAGCCCTGCTGGCGTACTGGCTGCCGTATCGCGACGCGCTGCCGCGCGACGCCGTCTACGCGCCTGGCAAGTCAGCTGAGCAGGTGGAGAACGAGGACGCCGACATGATGGAGACAGCCCAAGATGACGCGGTGGTGGCTGCCTTGCGCGCCGATGGGCGGCCGGTCACCGAGATGCCGGCCATTTTCTCGGTGACGGTCGGAGGCCCTGCGCACAAGCTGTTGCTTCCCGGTGATCTGGTGGTGTCGGTCGACGGCATTCCCACTCCCGACGACGATGCGGTGCGCGAGCGGATCCGCGCCCACCAAGTGGGACAGAAGGTGAGGTTCGTGGTCGTCAGGGACAAGGTTCAGACCGACGTCACGGTGACGACAGTCGAGTCGACCGTCCAGTCGGACGTCCCTGTGGTGGGGATTACGCTGGCGACCGGGTATCGCTACGACCCGGAGATTTCCTTTGATCTGGGGCAGCAGATCGGCGGTCCGAGCGCTGGCTTGGTGTTCGCCCTGGCCATCTATGACAAGATCACCGACGGCCCCCTGCTGGCCGGCCAACATGTGGCCGGCACCGGAAAGATCACCCCCGATGGGGATGTCCAAGCCATTGGAGGCATTCAGGAGAAGATCTCCGCAGCCCAGAAGTCGGGCGCCACGGCCTTCTTCGTTCCCGCCAGCAATTGCCACGATCTCGACGGTGTGGGTACCACCATGAAGCTGATCAAGATCGGGACGCTCAGCGAGGCAATCAAGGCCGTCCAGGCTCTCAACAGCGGCGACACAGCCGTGCTTCCACACTGCTGATGAGCCATCATATCGACCCGGGAGACTTGGGATTTCGAGATGCCTGCGGAACACGCGCATACGCTGACGTGAGTCAGGTGCAGACGCACAGCGGAACCGCTCGGACCAGCTGGGTCGTTGCTGAGACGACGAGTGATGTAGGAGCGGTTGAGGAGAGATGAGTGTGAGCAGTCTGCGGGTCGGCCGGCGACGGAGCGCCATCTTGCCGACGTTGGTCATTGTCGCGGTCCTGATCGTGGCCTTTGCGGTTTTCACCAGCGTGTGGACCGACCGGTTGTGGTATGGCTCCTTCGGCTACGCCTCGGTCTTCAGCAAGATGCTGCTGACCAGAATCGGCTTGTTCGTGGCTTTCGGGCTCATCATGGCTACCTGCGTCGTCGCCAACGCGGCCATCGCCTACCGGCTGCGGCCGCGATTGGGAGCGCAAGTACCGACCAGCCCGCTGCTGGAGCGCTATCGCGAAATGCTGGAATCCAGGTTCGTCTGGGTGCTGGTCGCCCTAGGCACCATCGTCGGTCTGTTTGGTGGCGGTGCGGCCAGCGGTCGCGCGTTGGACTACCTGGCCTGGCGGAACTCGACCCCCTTCAACATCTCTGACCCGCGCTTCGGCCTCGATGTTGGGTTTTTCGTTTTCTCCTATCCATGGTGGCGGTTCGTCCTGTCGTTCATCTTCGCGGTCCTGGTCTTCAGTGCGATCGTGGCCGCCATCGTCCACTACACGATGGGTGGCTTGCGGTTCAGCGGCCCACGCCGGGGCGGCAGCAGGGCAACCCAAGCTCACCTCTCGATCTTGGTGGGTCTCGCCGTTTTGGTGAAAGGCTTTAGCTACTGGCTCGACCAGTACCAGCTGGCGATCGAACGCTCCAACCGGCTGTTCACAGGCATCTCCTACACCGCAGACAATGCGACGGTGACCGCCAAGATGATCTTGGCCATAATCGCGGGAATCTGTGCGCTGCTGTTCTTCGCCAACGCTGCGCTGCGCCGCTGGATGGTGCCGACCATCGGGCTGGTCTTGTTGCTGCTGTCGGCAATCGTGCTTGGGCTCGTCTATCCAGGGGCGGTGCAGTACTTCAGCGTCCGACCCGACGAGCCGGACAAGGAACGTAGCTACATCAGGGCCAACATCGAGGCGACGCGTGCGGCGTACGCCGTGGACAAGGTGGAGATCACCGACTACTCGGCAAAGACGGCGGCCACCGCCGGTCAGCTGCGGAGTGACGCGGAGGCATTGCCCGGCATCCGTCTGATCGACCCGAACGTCGTCAGTCCGACGTTCGAGCAGCTCCAGCAGGTGCGTGGCTACTACGCGTTCCCCAAGAACCTCGACGTGGACCGCTACACCATCACCGGCAGGGAGACCGACGCCGTAGTAGCTGTCCGAGAAATGGACCTGAGTGGCGTCGAGGACAACTGGAACAACCGGAAGACCGTATTCACCCACGGCTACGGCCTCGTCGCCGCGTACGGCAACCGGCGGCAACCCGGTGGTGAACCGGAGTGGATTGCCAAGGACATCCCGCCGACAGGGCAGATCGAGGAGCACGAGCCGCGCATCTACTTCGGGGAACTGCAGGGCCAGCGGCCAGACCAGTACTCGATCGTCGGCGCACCCGCAGGAACGCCACCGATTGAGCTGGATACGCCGGGCGGCGGCGAGGGCGGAAACCCGAAGACCTACACCTACACCGGCAAGGGTGGGGTCAACATCGGCAGCATGTGGAATCGACTGCTCTACGCCGCCAAGTTTGCCGACGTCAATATCCTGCTCTCGGATCGTGTCCACCCGCAATCCAAGATCATCTACGACCGCACGCCGCGGCAGCTGGTGCAAGGCGCCGCACCGTGGCTGAAGGTCGACGGCGACACGTACCCAGCGGTCGTGGAGGGCCGGATCGTGTGGATCGTTGACGGCTACACGACCTCGAACACCTATCCGAACAGCGAGCGCGTGAATCTCAACGAGGTCACCTCCGACGCGCAGACAAGCGCCGGCGGGACCGTGGTGGCCCAACCGCAGGACGACATCAACTACATGCGCAACTCGGTCAAGGCAGTCGTCGATGCCTACGACGGCAGCGTCAAGCTGTACGCCTGGGACGACACCGATCCGGTGTTGAAAAGCTGGTCCAAGGCGTTTCCGAACGTCGTGCAGCCGAAGTCGGCGATCTCACAAGACCTGCTGGACCACCTGCGCTACCCGCAAGACTTCTTCAAGGTGCAGCGTCAGATCTTGGCCCGCTACCACATGACGAACCCCGACAACTGGTATCAGCGGTCGAGCTTGTGGGACGTACCTAACGACCCGGTGGCCGGCGCCTCGACCCAGACCAAGGAGCCACCGTTCTACCTGTCAGTGAAATGGCCCGGCGATGACAACGCGATCTTCTCCCTGACCAGCTCGTATGTACCGTTCAAGCGCTCCAACCTGGCCTCCTACATGGCCGTGAACGCCGACGCCAGCAGCCCTGAGTATGGGCGGATGCGCATCCTGCAGATGTCGGACACCACCCAGATCGACGGGCCGGGGCAGTCGTTCAACGCCATGACGACGAATGAGACTGTGGCCGACCGGCTGCGTCCGTTCCTGAACCAGGGCTCGTCCACTGCGACCTTCGGCAATCTGCTGACGCTGCCGGTCGGCGGCGGCCTGCTCTACGTGACGCCCGTCTACACCCAGCGGCAGGGGAGCACCGGCTCATATCCGGCGCTGCGTTTTGTGATCGTTCGGTTCGGTCAGTCGGTCGGGATCGGGGACACGTTGCAGCAAGCGCTGGATCAGGTGTTCCAGGGAAGCTCCGGCGGAAGTACCGGGGAAGGCGGCAGTGCCGATGGGAGTAAGCCGACGGGCAAGGCTGACAATCCGGCCGCAACCAAGGCGCTCGATGATGCGCAGGCAGCCTTCGAGGCTGCGGACAAGGCACTGACGGCGGGCGATCTTGCGACGTACCAGAAGAGGATCCAGGAAGCCAACGCTGCGGTGAAGCGGGCGCTGCGCGCGCTCGGTCGCTGATCTTGCTTCGCATGACTGTCGGCGCGGAGGCCAGCGGACCCGGTCGGTGGGGACTACAGCTGGGTCTCTTCGAAGTCTGGCGTTCTGACTTCGAGATCGGGAAAGCCGGTGGCGCGCAGCGGGTCGGCCAGACGCTCGGCATCCCCGACCACCACGAGGGTGAGCTCATCCGGATTGACGACCGAGCGGTATGCCTCGGTGGCGGCGTCCGGAGTTACCGAACGCAGCAGCGCGAGGCTGCGGTCGACGTAGTCTTCGGGAAGTTCGGCGAGAATCTGGGTTGCGGCCTGATCAGCGACCCCGTCAGCGGTGGCATAGCGCAGCGGGGAGACGCCGGTGAAGTACGCGACGGCATCGTCGACCTCCTGGCTTGTGAACGGCGCCTGGTCAACGGTGATCAGCTCGCGGGTAATGGCCAGGGCGTCGGCCACGACCTCGGTTCGGAAGGAGCCCTGGACAGCGAACGAACCGCCTGTTCGCAGCGGGCCGAAGTTCATCCGTACGCCGTAGGTGTAGCCCTTCTCCTCCCGAAGTATCGCGTTCAGCCGTGACAGGAACGCGCCGCCCATCGCATAGGACGCGACACTGATCGCGGACCACCGAGGATCCAGCCGGTCGATGCCGAAGCCTCCGAGCCGGACATCTGCTTGGACTGCGCCAGGCCGGTCGATGAGTACCATTCGTCGAATCCCCGCAGCCGGTTCCTCGGCGACGACCCGTCGCTGGTCGTCGTTGCGCCAGGATCCGAGGGAGCGCTCGGCTCCCGCGATCGGGTCTTCGGCGAAGTCACCAGCCAGGATCAGCGTCGTCCCGGCCGGTCCGAAATGATCATGATGGAAGGCGCCGACTGCTTGGGGGCTCACCTGGCGTACCGTCGCCGGTTCCCCACCGTTCATCCGTGCGGCTCGCCTGGTCTCCTCGAATATCGCAGCCCGGAAGGCAATGCTTGCAATTTGGGAAGAGTTGGCCTGGGCTTGTTCGATCTCGGCAAGTCTGAGCTGCACATGGCGGTTGACATCGCGGTCGGCGAGCGACGGCTCGGTCACGGCCTCGGCAAACAGCTCGAGAGCACGATCGAGATGCGATGCGGGAACGTCGAGCACGGCCTGCAGCCCGGACAGCGAGAGATCGACTCCGAAACCTGCTCCCTCGGTCTCCAGAAGCTCGGCGAACTCGTCTCCATCGTGTCGCAGCGTGCCCTCGTCGAGGGTCCTGGCGCAGATGGTTGCGACGCCCTCGATGTCCCGACCTTCCGCATTGAGCGGGACATCAAGCACCAGATGAGCCGAGATCACGTGCTGGCCGGGAAGCTCGAAGATCATCATCTCGATGCCATTACTGAGCCGAGCGCGCCTCGGTGTCGGAAACGTCCAGACCGCAGCAGGGGCGATCGCTGGGCGCGGCAGGAAGTCCCTCATGATCGCTCCTGCCGGTAGATCAGGGCTGCCCGCTGTTCCGGCCGGAACCATTCACGCATCGCTGTCTGGACCTCGTCCTTGTCGATGGCGGTGATGTCGGCGATCCGAGAGTTGATCAGGTAAGGATCGCCGTGCAGCGTCGCGTATTCGCCCAATGCGTCAGCGCGAGAGTCGACACGCGCCAGCTCGTGCAACCAATGGCGCTCGAATTGGGCTTTGGCACGCCGCAGTTCGTCCTCAGTCGGTCCGTCGGTGAGCAGCTGGTCGATCAGCTCTACGGTTTCCTCCTCCAGCTGTTCGGGGCTGATGCCGTCTCGAGCGCGGGCATAGCTGAAGCCGAACGAGTTGCCACCGATCAGTCCCATCGTCGAGGCTCCAGCGCTCTCGGCGTGCTCGGTACGACGTATTAGTTGCTTGTGCAGCCGCGACGTCTGACCGTGACCCAGGATGCTGAAGGCGAGGTCGACTGCGTCAAAATTCCTCCCGCCAAGCGCGGGTAGTCGCCAAGAGAGATAGAGCGCGGGGGCCGGCACCTTGCCTGAGGTTTCTGTACGCGGAGTACCGGACAAAGGCCCAAGCGGTCCGGCCTCGGGTTTGGTGGGCGGCGCGCCGGGGGTGAGCTGCCCGAAGTAGGTCTCGGCGCGCTCGAAAGCATCATCTGGTTCCACATCGCCAACGATGGACAAGACGGCATTGTTGGGCACGTAGTGGAGCCGGAAAAAGGCATGGATATCTTCCAGCGTCGCGGCGTCAAGGTCCTCCATCGAGCCGATGGTGGTGTGACCGTACGGATGGTCGGCCGGGAAGGTCAACGCATTGAGCAACTCCATCACGTCGCCGTACGGAACGTTGTCGTAGCGCTGCCGCTTTTCTTCCTTCACCACCTCACGTTGGTTATCGAGGTTCTCCTGGGTCAGGGCGTCCAGCAACGTGCTCATCCGGTCGGCCTCTAACCACAAGGCCAGGTCGAGGCCGCCGGTTGGCAAGGTTTCGAAGTAGTTGGTCCGATCGAACCAGGTCGTGGCGTTGACAACGGCACCAGCCGCCTGCAGCAGAGCGATGTGCTGACCCGACGCGACATGCCCCGAGCCCTGGAACATGACGTGTTCGAAGAGATGGGCAAATCCGGTGCGACCCTCCTCCTCGTCTCTGGAACCCACGTCGTACCAGATGTTGACTGCCACCGACGGTGCGAGGTGGTCTGGACTGGAGATGACGCGCAGCCCGTTAGCCAGGGTGTATTGGACAATCGGGTAGCCGAGCTGGGTGGGCGCGCCCGAAGTCATGCCCCACATCACAGCACACCGCTCACGTCCAACTGGCCGCTGGGGGCCTAGTGGAGAGTTAGCTGATCACGCCAGCGACTCTCGCGGGCTCGGCGTACGCCCGCGCCAGGCTGCTGATCGTTGCATGCGCGTTGAGCCCACTGGGATTCGGGACAACCCAGACCCGGGCTCCCGCGAGCACATCAGGCTGCTCCCCTCCAGTGGCCTTGGGGTCGGCAAAGGCCGCGCGGTAGGCGGTGACGCCAGCGATCGCAATAACAGCAGGATGGTGCAGTGCGACGAAGGCCTCCAGCCGGGCACGCCCCGCCCTGAGTTCGGCGGGGGAGAGTTCATCGGCCCGGGCGGTCGCGCGATTCACCAGGTTGGTGATCCCTATACCGCGCTCCATCAGGTAGGCGCGGTCCTGCTCTGACATTGGTTCACCTCGGTCAAGATCACGATCAACGATGCCGGCCAGTCGCAGCGCCGGGTAAAAGCGGTTGCCAGGATGTGCAAAGTGCGTCTGCGTGGCGGCCGTCCACAAGCCAGGATTGATGCCGACGAAGAGCAGCTTCAGTCCCGGACCGACTAGATCGGGAACTGCGGCATTCCGAAAGGACTGCAACTCCGCTTGGGTAAATCCCACGGAGGTCACGGTAGTGCGGATCTGTCACGATCATGGCCGTGTTGCTCGCCAATCCGATACGCCCTTTTGCGGGTGTCGAGACCGCAACCGCAGAACTCACCCATCTCGGCAGCTAGCCTTTGGCCGTGACTGAAAGCGCGGGCCGGAGTCCTGAAGCCGCGCGTGACGCCGGACGCCGCTTCCGCAGGGTCCTGGTGACTCTTCTTCGCGCACTGGGATCCACGGTCGCGCTCGTTGCGATTTACTACCTGCTGCCCCTGGATCGCACCTCGACAAGTGTGGCGGTTGGGATGCTGGCAGTCGGACTCCTTGGACTTGTCGGACTGGTCGCCTTTCAGGTCCGCGCGATCATCAGGGCAACATTTCCAGCGCTGCGCGCGGTCGGAGCGCTTGCGACGAGCGCTCCGCTGTTTCTGCTGCTGTTTGCCGCGACGTACTTCGTTATTGGACAAGTTTCTGCGGCCAATTTCAGCGAGCCGCTCACGCGTACCGACGCCTTGTACTTCACCGTCACCGTATTCGCGACGGTCGGGTTTGGCGACATTACAGCCACGACCCAGGGCGCTCGTGTGTTGGTCACGGGGCAGATGGTCGCTGGCATCGCGATCATTGGGCTCGGGGCCAGGATTATTGTTGACGCAGTCAAACGCGGGCAGCAACGGCGGCCGGCACCAGGGAGCGACGCCACGTCCGAGGCAGATAGCCCCCTGGAGTAAGCCGCGGATTGCATCGGACCGCTAGCGACGCAGACTAGGCGGAGATCTGTAGTCGGGGTCGTCAGCGTGAGGACAACTAGGCAGGCTCTGGCGTCTTAGGACCCGGAGCCGGGAGCACAATGGTGATCACGAAGGCGACGGCGACAGCCACCACGACCTGCGGTGTCACTATCACGCCGTCGACACCCATCAGCACTACGGCGATCAGCGTCGACGTCAACGGCAGCCGCAGCATGGCGCTGCACATGGCCCCAATGCCCATGCCGATCCCTGCCGCCAAGTTCATGCCCGGCAACCCACTTGCGGCAATACCGATCGCCGCGCCGATGAACAACGAGGGGAAGACCGGGCCTCCACGAAACGCGCTCAACGAGAGTCCGTAGGCCAAGGCCTTGCACACGATGAGCAAGATCATCACCGCTATCGAGTAGTCGGTGGCTTTTTCGACCAGCTCGGGCAGCGCGTCCTGTCCAGAAAACAGCACTTGGGTGAAACTCTGTCCGGAGATCAGCTGATACACCATCGCGGTACAACCGATGAGTAGGCCGAGTGCCGACGTCACCAACACTCGGTTCAGGTGCACGATCGGACGAAGCCAAAGTGCGACCGAGCGGATCAGCCACCCCAGCAGGGCGGCTGCCACTCCCATGATCACTGCCCAGCCCAGGCTGGCCAACGTCGGTGGCACCGCGGGCGGCACGGACGTCAGCGCGAGGGAAAAGCTGCCGAGGCCGGTCCAGTTGTCCAGACCGACGAAGACCAGCGCCCCGATGCCCGAGGCGAGCAGACCTGGCAGCGCCACA
>Ga0307285_10000098_pt1 | contig 20381 bp, 20 predicted proteins | sample ER_DNA_139_FD_194476 | JGI IMG/M metagenome (GOLD analysis project Ga0307285, IMG submission 194476) | Bulk soil microbial communities from the East River watershed near Crested Butte, Colorado, United States - ER_DNA_139 | ecosystem: Environmental > Terrestrial > Soil > Floodplain | place... | reverse complement strand
CAGCGCGCGTGCGATCTGCACCCGTTTGCGTTCCCCTTCGCTGAGCGTGCCGAACGTGCGATTCGCCAGACGATCGATGCGCAGCTGGGCGAGTAGCTCTGAAGCTCGCTCGTGGTCGAGCTCGTCGTACTCCTCGCGCCACCGGCCGACCACCGCGTAGGAGGCCGAGACCACGACATCGTGAACCCGCTCCCCTCGCGGGATGCGCTCGGCCAGCGCAGCAGAGGTCAACCCGATGCGCGGTCGGAGCTCAAAGACGTCCACGGTGCCGAGTACCTCGCCGAGCAACCCCGCCACACCGCTCGACGGATGGATCTGGGCCGAGATCACCTGCAGCAACGTGGTCTTGCCCGCCCCGTTAGGCCCGATGACCACCCAACGGTCGGACTCATCGATCTCCCAATAAATATTGTTGATCAAGGTGGAGCCGTTGCGGACGATGCTCACGCCAGCGAGTTCCACAACAGCCGCCATGGGTTCAACCTACAGTTCTGCGCTCGCCCTTTTGGGCTTGGCGAGCGAGCGAACCGAGGCAATTCAACGGCGCGATACTAGGGTCATGGAGTCGTTGCCCTCGGTCCGCATGACCGCGAACCTGAACTCGATGATCAGGGGGGAGCAGTCGATTGAGCAAGCTGAACGGGCGATCGTGGGCGATGACGTCGCCCATCACGTGATCGATCCAGAGGCAGCTTTGGGCTTGGATCCGCTGCAGGCCTCCACTCTTGACGAAGCGTTGGAGGCGCTACTGGCCGCGGAACGTGACGGATGGTTCCTCGCTCTGCCCGTGCCCGGATCCCTCGCCCCTCTTCGAGGGCCCGCACCTTTCAACATCGCCGCCGTGGAACAAGGGCAGGCGGTGGTGGCCAGCAGTGCAGGTCTGGGTCTCGTACCGATCCGTGTCGGGCACGCGGTGCAGTGGCGGATCTTTCCGGCGGAGCGGCCGCTTCCACCGAGCAGCCCGTATGACGCGGAGCGCGCGTTGAACGAGGTGGTCATCGACGCGGCCGCGACCTTGTCGCGACTCGATGTCGGGTCAGGCGTACGACCGGCACTGCCAGCTCCGGCCGTGCTCGCACCCGGCTACAGCCCTCATCAACGGGCCACCGCCGAGAGGGCCTCTCAGCTCCTGGCGGCATGTGATGCGGCCCTGTTGCACGACGGAGCGAGCATCTCCTCCTTTGAGGCCGATCGCCGGGCGCAGGAACTGCGCCGAGTACGCGCCAAGGCGGGCGAGGCACTCGGTTCAGCGGTCAGCTGGCTGCGCTGACCCAATCGCGCAATCAGACAACCTCCACTACGCTGCCCCGCATGTCCCTGCTTCCGGCCTTGACTGGTTCGTTCTCCACACCCGCGGCCGGAAACCCGACCGTCGCAATCATGGAGGCGGCGTACCACCATCACGACATCGATGCCCGGTACCTGAACTGTGATGTGGCGGCAGACCATCTCGGGGATGCCGTTCGAGGCGCGACGGCGATGGGGTGGATCGGGTTCAACTGCTCGCTGCCGCACAAGGTGGCGGTCATCGAACTGCTTGATGAGCTTGCCGATTCGGCCCGTCTCATCGGCGCGGTGAATTGCGCCATCCGAAGCAACGATCGATGGATCGGGGCAAACACGGACGGTCAGGGCTTCCTGACCTCGTTGCGCTCCGTCGCCGAACCGGCTGGCCAGCGAGCCCTCATCCTGGGGGCTGGAGGCGCCGCGCGGGCGATCGCTGTCGAGCTCGCACTCGCTGGCGCTTCCGAGATCTGGGTAGCAAACCGCAACGTCAGCAAGGCATCCGACATTGCGAATCTGGTGAGCTCCGCAACGTCCAGCGCTTGCTCTGCCATCGAGTGGCAAGCAGACCTCTCAGTCCCCGAGTCGGCGACTCTCGTCGTCAACGCGACCTCGTTGGGACTGCCCGGCTCCGGGGAGGTGCGGCTGAGTTTCGACGCTATTCCGGCCGGCCTGGTGGTGTGCGACGTCATTCCCAATCCGCCTGACACCTCTTTCCTGCGGCGGGCGCGGCAGGCTGGTGCTACGACCGTCGACGGCCGCGGCATGCTGCTCAATCAGGCTGCTATCAACATCAAGTTCTGGACAGATGTCGATCCAGATCGTGATGTGATGGGAAGGGCGCTCGACCAAGCCATCGCCAATTGGGCACACCCGTAACACCTGACCGGATCCGTATCCTGTGGTCATGCAGGCACCGACTCCGCCACTGGGCACGTTGTTTGCGATCGGCGGGGCTGAAGCCAAGCTTCGGCGCCGGATCGTGCTAGGTGCTTTTGTTGCGGCAGCGGGCGGCCCAGATGCGCGGATTGCTGTCGTTTCGTCGGCCTCCTCGCTCGGTGCTGAGGTTGTCGGGGTCTACCGGGAGGTCTTTGCCTCCCTCGGCGCCCGAGAAGTCGTTTCTCTTCGTCCCGAAAGTCGCGCGCAGGCCGGAGAGTCTGATCTTGTCGAGCCGCTCGGCAAGGTCAGCGGCATCTTCATGACCGGCGGTAATCAGCTCAAGCTCAGTTCCTTGATCACCGGTACGCCCTTCGGGGACGGGATTCACGAGGCTTATCAGCGCGGCGTGGCCGTTGGCGGCACCTCAGCCGGTGCCAGCATCCTGGCCGAGCACATGATCGCGTTCGGCGCCGGCGGCGCCACGCCGAAGCAGCGGATGAGCCAGTTATCCGCCGGCCTCGGCCTGATCCAGGGCGTCGTGATCGACCAACATTTCGAGCAGCGCAACCGCTATGGCCGGCTGCTGTCCCTGGTTGCCCAGTCTCCTTCACTCCTCGGTTTGGGAATCGATGAAGACACCGCGGCCGTGATTCACGACGGTAGCCGGCTGGAAGTCGTCGGCCGAGGCGCCGTGACCGTGGTCGACGGACAGCACGTCGTCTCCAACGCCTTCGCAGCCAAGCGCACGGCTCCCCTGCTGATCTCAGGCGCTGTGATTCACGTGTTGCCGACCGGGAGTCAGTTCGATCTGTCGAACCGGACCCTGATTGCCCACCAAACGCCTGTACTCGATCCCGAGGTGGTGGAGGCGCGAGCGGCTGAAGCTGATTTACGCGAGGTTGCTCGAGACATCGCCGCGGAGGGCGTATCGCCAACCAACTACACGCGTCGACTGCGCCGCAACCGGCGCCACTGAGACGATCAGATCAGGAGTCGAGTCCGATCAGGAGCTGACCGCTTCGTCCTCGCGCACCCGCGGCAACGGCTGTCCGGTCTCCAGCAGCGTCTTCATGCTGTTCAGAATCCAGACCCAGCCGTCTTTGACGTTTTCCCAGGTCAGCGGGCTGTTTTCGAGGTTGCCGTGCACGAGTCTGACCCGAGTGAGTCCATCGCCGGCATTCTCGATCGTCCACTCCACGCGACTCGGCGGTTCGTGGGCCAACTCCGAGTCGTAAAGGGTGTGCCAGGTTTGCACAAACCGACCAGGATTCCGGTCAGTGGGCGGCTGCATTTCCTCGATCATGCCGTCGATGGCTGCCCGCCCATCGGTGCCGACCGTACGGTAGGGCCTGCCGTGACGTGGCGGTTCGACGAACTCGGTGGTGTGGAAGTAGCGCCTGGTCCACTCGGAGTCGGTGATCGCCGACCAGACCTGTTCGGGGGTCGCGGCGATGTATATCTGGTAAACGTGCGCCGTGAGGCTCATGCCGGTTCTGCCCTTCGGGAGGTTTGCGTTTCCTGATCGAGGACGGCCTGCCCATCAAGCGCCACAAGGGCAGCCGTGAAGCGGGCCGAATACTTGCTGATCCACCGGTTGGCGACTTGCTCGATGGGCACGGGATTGAGGTAGTGCCGCTTGGTGCGTCCGTACCGCGTCGTGACCACGAGATTGGCCTCGGCGAGTACGGAGAGGTGCTTCATCACTCCGAAGCGGGTCATCCCAGGAAGCTCGTCGCACAGCTCGTTGAGCGTCTGCCCGTCGCGGCCGAACAGGCTGTCCAGCAGCGCCCGCCTACTCGGGTCGCCGAGCGCACGAAAGACTTCACCACCCGTCTCCATGACGGTCACAATATGTGACCATTTAGTCACATGTCAAAGGACCCCGAAATTCGGCGAAAATGCTGGGCATGAATTCGTATCTCGATCGGCTCTTTCAGGTGTGGACGGACCCCGATCGTCTGGACGAGATGGAAGTCCGCCTCGCCGAGTTCTACACCGATCCCGTCCGTGTCAATGGCTCAGACCTCTCGTTGTTTGATCTGGCAACGAGGGCGCGGGCGCTTCATGCGGCCTTTTCTGACCTGCGTTCGGAGACGCTGCAGGTCGTCGCAGAAAACGACGGCCTTGCCGTCGCATTTGTGATGCATGGCCGGCACACTGGGGCGTACGAAACGGCGCTCGGAACCATTCCGCCCACGGGATCGGACGTGCAGATCCGCACCATTGACCTGCTCACGATCAACGACGGAAAGATCTCGACCGTTTGGGTGAACGCCGATGATCTTGGCACGCTGCGACAGCTGGGCTGGCGCGGAGTGTAGCCACCGGATGACTGCCCCGGCTCATCAGTGGCAGGATCACAGAAACCGATCCTGTGAGGAGCGTTCGTGAGCCAAAGCGTTGCCCCATCCCCACACCCGGATCTCAAGATCATCTCTAGCAGGGTCTTCCGTGGTCCGAACATCTGGCACTACGAACCGGCCATCCAGCTCGTCGTCGACCTCGGCGTGCTAGAAGACTTCCCCACCAACAAGCTGCCCGGCTTCGCCGACGCACTGGTGGAGCGACTGCCTGGTCTGATGAACCACAGCTGCAGCCGTGGCCGACGGGGCGGTTTCGTGGAGCGGTTACACGAGGGCACCTGGGTCGGCCATGTTGCCGAGCACGTCGCTCTGCAGCTGCAGCAGGCGGTGGGCCACGACATGCGGCGCGGCAAGACGCGGCAAGTGAAGGGCGAGCGTGGCCGCTATAACGTGATCTACGCCTACTACGACGAGTCGGTCGGGCTCGCCGCTGGTGAGCTGGCCGTCCGGCTGATCAACCATCTGATCATCCCCGATCCTGATTTCAACTTCGACGAGGAGCTGGAGCGGTTCATCGTCCGCGGCGAAAGGACCGCTTTCGGGCCGTCCACCCAGGCCATCGTCGAGGAAGCGGTCAGCCGCGACATTCCCTACCTGCGGCTGAATAGCGCGTCGCTCGTCCAACTCGGTCAGGGAGTGCATCAAAAGCGGATTCGGGCCACCATGACGTCTCAAACACCGTCGGTCGCGGTGGACATCGCCAGCAACAAGGAGCTCACTTTGTCGCTACTGTCGGCGGCCGGGCTACCAGTGCCGCGATCGCAGTCGGTGCGTACGGTCGACGATGCAGTCCGGCTCGCGAATCGGATCAGCTACCCCGTCGTACTGAAGCCACTGGACGGCAACCACGGTCGTGGCGTCATGCTCGACCTGCGCAGCGACGCCGACGTGCGGCGTGCGTTCGATGTCGCAGAGTCCGAATCCCGCAGCGGATTGATCATCGTCGAGACATACGTCACCGGACGTGACTACCGCTGCCTGGTGATCGACGGCAAGATCGCCGCCATCGCCGAACGAGTCCCTGCCCATGTGATCGGTGATGGCGTGCTGACGATCAACGAACTCGTCGTAGAGACGAACGCCGATCCGCGCCGCGGCGTCGGCCACGAGAAGGTGTTGACCCGGATCAAGATCGATCAGGCCGCGATTGAGCTGGTGGCAGCTCAAGGCTTCACGATGGACGACGTACCGCCCGACGGGACGATGATCAAGCTAACGCTCACCGGCAACATGTCCACCGGTGGCATTTCCATCGATCGCACCTTCGAGGCTCATCCGGAGAACATCGAGATTGCCGAGGAGGCCGCCCAGGTAGTCGGGCTGGACATTGCAGGCATCGACTTCATCGCGCCCGACATCACCCAGCCCGTACGCGAGACCGGCGGCGGCATCTGTGAGGTCAATGCCGCACCTGGTTTCCGAATGCACACTCACCCGACCATCGGGGATCCGCAGTACGTGGCGAAGCCGGTGATCGACATGCTGTTCCCGCCGGGTAGGCCGAGCCGAATCCCGATCGTCGCCGTCACCGGGACGAATGGCAAAACCACGACGTCGCGGATGATCGCGCACATCTTCAAAGGCATCGGCAGGAAGGTGGGCATGACCTCGACGGACGGCGTCGTCATCGATGAACGGTTGGTCATCCGCTCGGACGCCTCAGGGCCGCGATCAGCGAAGATGGTGCTGCAGAATCCACGTGTCGACTTCGCAGTCTTCGAGGTTGCGCGGGGTGGCATCCTGCGCGAAGGCCTGGGCTACGAGCGGAACGATGTCGGCGTCGTGTTGAACGTGCAGGCCGATCATCTGGGTCTGCGTGGCGTTGACACGCTCGAGCAGCTCGCCGATGTGAAGGCTGTCATCGTGGAGGCTGTGCCGCGCAGCGGCTTCGCAGTGCTCAATGCCGATGATCCACTGGTTCGCGCCATGCGTCGGCGCTGCTCGGGCCGAATCGTCTGGTTCAGCATGGCGGAGCCCGGCAGCGACATCCGAGATTCAGTAGATGATCACTGTCGTCGCGGTGGTCGCGCGGTCGTGCTGGAGCATAGCGATCTTGGCGACATGATCATGGTCAAGGAAGGTCGGCGCTCCATGCAGCTGGCGTGGACCCACCTCCTGCCCGCGACCTTTGGCGGCCGCGCCACCATGAACGTTCAGAATGCCATGGCGGCTGCTGCGGCGGCATTCGCGGCAGGCGCTTCGTTGCACGACATCCGGCAGGGCCTGCGGACCTTCTCGACCAACTACTACCTCGCTCCCGGTCGGCTGAATGAGGTCAGCGTTGAAGGTCGCACGGTCATCGTCGACTACTGCCACAACGTTCCCGGGATGGTCATGCTCGGTGATTTTGTGGACAAAACCGGCGACGTCTTGGAAAGCACCAACGATCTGGGACGCGTATCCCGCATCGGCGTGATCGCCACCGCGGGGGACCGCCGAGACGATGACATGCGCGCGTTAGGGAACGAGGCAGCGCAACATTTCGACGTGCTGATCGTGCGGGAGGACGCGAATCCCCGCGGCCGCGCTGCTGGCGAGGTTGCTGAGCTCGTCGTGCAGGGAGCGCGCCAGGCTCGGGCGGAGGGGGCTCGCTGCAAGCAGATCGAGACTGTCCTCGACGAACTCGCCAGCGTCCGGCACGCGATGTCGCGATCCAATCCTGGGGACTTGGTCGTGATCTGCGTCGAGCAGCACGCTGCGGTGATGGCCCTGCTGGAGTCCTACGGTCATCACGCGCAGCCGGGGGCACGAGCTGACGATGATCGAGAATTCAGCAACGCCGTGCCTGACCCCGACTACGCACCAGATGCAACTCACGACGAGCCTGAACCAGTGGCTATGCAGGAGCTCCCTTAGCCTGCGAAGACGTGCCGATCCGACGTGAGGTATAGGCTCCGCCCTCTTCCAGGCCCCATGTGATGATCTTGAATGGGTGGATCCTGATCACTTCACGGCTGTAGTACGGCCTAGGCGGTTCGAGATCGCTAAGAGGCTCCGCCAGCCCTCGGATCTCGATCCCGCGGGCGATCCACGGCTTCACGGAGGCAAGATCATCTATCACGAGGGCAACCCGCGGGTAACTTGTCACATTCGCGAACTTCTTGGTTCGCCCCATTCGCTGTCCCCAGATGTCGAACGTGTTTAGCTCGTCGTTGAGAAAGAACCCAACCGGCGAGTTCTGAACAGTTCCGTCCGGCGCCACCGTCGCCAGCCGCGCAAGCAGCTGGCTTTTCAGATATGACTCCTCTGCTGGTGTAAACACATTTCCTCCTGGCTGGAGCTCCAGCATGCAACATCAACTTCGCTCGAAGTCAAGGCGTTGCGGCGGCCCGCAGCACTTTCGTGCGCAGCGCTCCGGCGTCATCGCGTGTTGCCTGGTGATCAAGCAGCCAACGATCGAGCTCCTCACGATCTTGATGCGTCATGATCGCAATGACGTCCTCACGACGCGCTTGATCAACCAACGACACCAGACCACCAAGCTCGCTGTCGTGTGCCTGTTGGATCGTCATGCCGGCGTGCGCGGCGCCTTCGGTGATCAGCCCGCTGATCTCGGCCATACTCCGACCCCGCAAGTACTCACCCTTATTGACGATCTCAACGACATCGGCACCTAGTGCAGCGATCTCGCCGAGGCGTACGAAGACCTCATCGCCCCGATCACCAGCGGTACCGACGCCCAGTAACAGGCGCCCGTGCGGAGGACGGATGCCGCTCATGATCTCCAGCAGCGCCTCCAGGCCAGCCTCGTTGTGCGCCAGGTCGATCACGACGCTGATCGCTCCGCTCGGGACCGGGAGAGTCCAGATGTTCATCCGGCCGGGGTTGTTCTCGTTCGGATCAAACGATCGCAGCCCGTCGGCTACCTGCTCGACCGAGAACCCTAACGCCAACGTTGCCGAGGTCACCGCCAGAACGTTCTCCACATTGACGCGGCTCAATCCGGCCAAGGTCATCGGGACATCGATGACCTCGACGACCTGCAGCGGGTCGGCACCCGGCGCGAGGACACACACCCAGCCGCCGAGCAGCGTGGTGATCCGGCCGCCTCCGGAAAGCACTGTACGGCCGCCCGGTGAGTTGGGATCACGCGTGAAGACCCAGATTTGAGCTTTGGTGCCGAGCCGCATGGCCAGTGTCCGAGGGTCGTCGGCGTTCAGCACGCACCAGCCGCTGGGTTTGGTGATCTTGGTAATGACCGCCTTGACCTCCGCAAGCTGATCAAGGGTGTCAATGCCCCCAAGTCCCAAATGATCGGCGCTGATGTTGGTGACCACCGAGACATCGTTGTACGCGACGCCAACGCCGCGACGCAGGATCCCGCCGCGCGCCGTCTCGGTTACAGCCAGCTCAACCCCCGGGTGACGCAGCACCCGACCGGCTCCACTCGGACCGGAGAAGTCACCCGCCTCCACAAGCCGCCCGTCGATGTAAACGCCATCGGTGCTTGACCAACCCACCAGCCTGCCGGCCTGTCGGGCAATGTGACCGATCATCCTTGCCGTCGTGGTCTTGCCGTTCGTGCCGGTGATCGCGACCACGGGAATCTGAGGCCTGATCAGCTCGGGAGCCGAACCGAGCGGGGCAGCGGCCAGTGCGGCGCCCTCGACAATGATCATCTCGGCGACCGCCCGCGGGCCCGCGGTAACCCTGTCGAGCACTCGCGCGAGGCCGTAGGCCAATCCCTCGGCCCGGCCCGCGTTGCGCCACGGATACGCCACGACAAGCCCGTTCACTGCCTGCCCGGTCCGGGTACGCACCGCCAGCCTCGTCGCGCCTCCTGCGCTAGCGAGCCGCCGGACGATCTGGGTCACGAGTCGTATCGCAAAACGCTGCCGAAAGACCGATCCGGCGGCTCCGGGGCGGGTACTGCCCAGTCCCAGCTCGACTCCAAGATCACGAGCCGCTGCCACCTCCAGGCCGAGCAGTTCGCCGAGATCCAGTGTCACCTTCGCCGCGGGCCGAGGAAAGTACAGGTTGGGCCCGTCAAGTAGGCGCAATTCGACCAGCGAGCGGGCATCGGACGCGCTTGCCATCAGGTCCCGTCAAGCGCCCGTCGAGTGCAGGCCGCCGTCCACGTGAATCATCTCTCCGGTGGTCCGAGGGAAGAAGTCACTGAGCAATGCCACCACTGCCTTCGCAGTGGGGGTGATGTCCTTGGGATCCCAGCCGAGCGGTGCTCGCTGACCCCACACCTCGTTGAAGGAGTCGGCGCCGCTGATCGCCTTCTTGGCCAGGGTTTCCAGCGGGCCCGCAGCAACCAGATTGACCCGAATCCCTTCCGGTCCGAGATAGCGCGCCAGGTAGCGACAGGTGCTTTCCAGCGCGGCTTTGGCGACGCCCATCCAGTCATAGACCGGCCACGATACGGTCGCGTCGAAGGTCAGCCCGACCACTGACGCGGGATTGGCGAGCAGGGGTTTGCAGGCCATCGACAACGAGGCCAACGAATAGGCGGACACCTGCAGAGCGGTGCCGACATCTGACCACGGCGTGCCGAGGAACTTCCCGCCTAGTGCGGTCTCGGGATTTGCGAAGGCCAGCGAGTGCACCAGCCCATCAAGATGATCTACGTGCTCGCCAAGCTGCGCGGCGAGCCCGCGGAGCTGATCGTCATTGGTGACGTCGACCTCTAGCAGCACCGGCACTGGATCAAGTTTCTTGATCACTCGGGCGGTCAGGCTCATCGCCCTGCCGAAATTGGAGACCACAACGGTTGCCCCCTCCGCCTGAGCGATCTTGGCAACATGGAAGCCAATAGAGGTGTCCAGGGTGACGCCGGCAACAAGGATGCTCTTGCCCTCGAGAATGCCCACAGGTGTTTCCTTCTGCTCCTAGTGCCCCATGCCAAGGCCGCCGTCGACCGGGATCAGCGCACCTGTGATGTAACCGGCCGCCTCGCTGCTGAGGAACTCAACCGCCCCAGCGACATCGTCCGCCGAACCAAATCGGCCCAAAGGAATCTGTTCTGAGTATTTCTTCACCAGGTCCTCACCGAGCTCGGCAGTCATGTCTGTCTCGATGAATCCAGGCGCGACGACATTTGCTGTCACGCCGCGCGATCCGAGCTCGCGCGCGAGCGAGCGGGCCATCCCCAGGAGGCCGGCCTTGGACGCCGCATAGTTGACCTGTCCGGCCGAGCCGAGCTGTCCGACCACCGAGGAGATGAAGACAATGCGCCCGAATCGCGCCCGGATCATCGGCCGGGCCGCCCGCCGCGCTACCCGGAACGCCCCTGTCAAGTTGGTCGCGATCACCTGATCCCAGTCCTCATCGGACATCCTGAGCAACAAGGTGTCTCGGGTGATCCCAGCGTTGGCGACCACTACCTCGATGTTGCCAAGATTCGATTCCACCTGAGCGAAGGCCGCTTCCACCTGAGAAGGATCGGTGACGTCGCACTGCACACCCAGCACCTCGCTAGGGACCTCGCCGCTGCGGTAGGTGGCTGCAACCCGATGGCCAGTTTGAGCGAATTTAGATGCGATGCAATATCCAATTCCCTTGCTGCCGCCGGTCACCAGAACGACCCTCGATGGATTCACGGGGTCACGCTACCGACTACTCCAGCTCGCCTGCGAGCAGGCGTAGGCTGACGTGGTGACCGATCGCGAGATGGCGCACACGCCGACCATGGCGGACACGGGTCACCGTGGCTCAGGCACCCTGATCACTGACGCGCGGATGAGCACCAGCGAGGAAATGTCGTCTCGGATTCGCCGATACACGATCACGATGGCCTTCCGCGCCGCCTGCTTCATCAGCATGGTCTTCGTGGAAGGCGTCTTTCGTTGGGTGTTGTTCGCTTGCGCGGTGGTGTTGCCGTTCATCGCCGTGGTCGCGGCGAACCAAGTCGACCAGCATTTCCGCACAGGCAAGAAGCGAGCCCCCAACGCGATGATGAGTGGCGGACCGGAGCTCACCGCCGGTCAGGATGAGGGACAAAGCGGCGAGGTGATCGACGAGGAGGACGACGGGCCACAGCGACCGAATGAACGCGTCGCCTAGCGGTGTCGACCCGCTCCCGGCAGGGCCTGATGGTCTGATATGTGCCGCCCGAGGCTGCCGGAAGCCTGCCTCGTACGACCTGCAGTGGAACAACCCGAAGATTCACAGCGTAGACCGGCGAAAGCACTGGCTTGCCTGCGATGATCATCGCGAATCGCTGTCGCAGTTCCTCTCGGCCCGCGGATTCCTTAAGGAGGTACTGGCCCTCTAGTGCCGTTCCGGGGCACTAGCCGCCGATCGCCGACATGGGCCGGTCGGGTTGCAGGAAGCTCGGGTCATTGATGCCGTGGCCAGGCTGCTTTCCCCGTACGGCCGCCACCCACAGCGCGGCGAGTTCGGCGTCGCTCGCGCCGTTGCGTAGCGGCGTACGGAGATCGGATTCCGTACGGGCGAACAAGCAATTCCTGATCTGGCCATCGGCGGTAAGCCGGACCCGGTCACACGCGCCGCAGAACGGTTTTGAGACCGCCGCAATAATGCCGACCGAGTAGTCGGTGCCGACGACCCTGAACAGCTCAGCCGGTGCGCTGCCACGGGTCAGCGCATCCTCTGGATCTTCGATCAGCTGGACATGCTGACTGAGGCGTTGCGTGATCTCGGCTGCGGTGATCATGTCGGCGCGTTGCCAGCCGTGCTGTGGATCCAGCGGCATCTGCTCGATGAACCGGAGCTGGACCCCCTCGGCCATGGCCCAGCGCAGCAGATCGAAAGCTTCATGATCATTTATACCGCGCATCAGCACGGTGTTGATCTTGATCGGGTGAAGGCCGGCTTGCCGCGCAGCAGCGACTCCGGCGAGCACGTCGGGCAGTCGTCGACGACGGCTGAGCCGGATGAACGTATCTGGATCAAGGGTGTCCAGCGAGATATTGATCCTGCGCAGGCCTGCCGTGGCCAGCTTCTCCGCGCGCGCGGCCAGGCCAATCGCGTTTGTCGTCAGCGCGATCTCCGGCGCCGGCGTGAGGGCTGCAATTTCAGCAACCAGTAGCTCGAGGTTCTTGCGCAACAGCGGTTCCCCGCCGGTGAGCCGTACGGTCGTGATGCCCAAGCGTTCGACGCCAATGGTGATCAAACGCACAATCTCGTCATCGGTCAGCACCTCGGCGCCCGGTAGCCAGTCCAATCCCTCGGCAGGCATGCAATAGGCGCAGCGAAGATTGCACCGGTCAGTAAGTGACACCCGCAGATCCGTGGCTATCCGACCATAGCCATCCGCAAGTGCCTGTTGACCACGCTGCACTGGTTCCGCGGGCGAGGAATCGGCATTGCGAAGCCGCGGGGAAGGGATCAGCGTCGTCATTCTTGGAGTCTAATTTGACCGTTCGTCGACCAGCGGATCCGCTCGGCGTGGGTGTAGACATTCATGGACTTGCCACGGATGAAGCCAACCAGGGTCAGCCCAGCCTCCTCAGCCAATTCGACGGCCAACGAGCTTGGCGCTGAGACTGCAGCGAGCATCGGAATGCCAGCCAGCACAGCCTTCTGGGTGAGTTCAAAAGACGCCCGTCCCGATACCGTCAAGATCATTTGGTGGAGCGGCAGCAGCTGCTCCCTGATGGCCCAGCCAATGACCTTGTCCACGGCATTGTGCCGACCGACATCCTCCCGGACGCAGATCATCTCCGAGTCGAGCCCGAGCAGCCCCGCCGCATGCAGTCCACCGGTCTGGTCGAACGCCCGCTGTTGTTGTCGCAGTCGGTCGGGTGCCGAGAGAATCAGCGCAGCCGGTATATCTGGCCCAGCATTCATCGGGTATGGGGATTCGCGCAAAACCTCCTCGATCGTGGTGGTGCCGCAGATCCCGCACGCGCTCGTTGTGAGGACATTGCGCCGCGCCGCCGGTGCTGGCGGGTGGGCAGACGGGGCCAGAGTCACGTCCAGCACGTTGTAGGTGTTGACACCATCAGGGCCCGATCCGGCGCAATAGCGTGCGAGTACGACATCTGACCGCTCGGCGATCACGCTCTCGCTGTAGAGCAGCCCGTGGGCCAGATCGATGTCGTGGCCGGGCGTGCGCATCGTGACCAGATACGACTCACCGTTCAGGCGGACCTCCAGCGGCTCCTCCACAGCGAGGGTGTCGTTGCAGCGAATCGACTGATCCGGTCCAGGTCCCAGCCGTAGCACGGTGTGGCGCCGAGTTACTCGTCCCATAGCATCATCCTCGTATGGAACTCAAGCAGTGGCTTACCCACCTAGCTACCGAGCTGGACATCAGCGACATCCCGCTGGACGACGATGCCGTGCACACCCTGCTGGACCTCGCTCGGGACTCCGCGCATGAGGTGGAGCGCGTCGCTGCACCGCTGACCACATTCCTGGTCGGGATCGCGGTCGGCCGCGGCGCCACGCTTGAACGTACGGCGGCTACCGCTACAGCACTCCTGCTGAATACCGACGCCTCCGGCTAGCCTGGCTGAGTGCGCCGCTTGTGGCTCCGCTGGGCATTGCTGATCATCTTCGTCGCCGTGCTCGGCATCGTCTTCGTCAACCTGGGTGAGTGGCAGCTGGACCGACTGGCTCAGCGCCGCGAACGCAACGCGACGACGATCGCCAACGAGCAAAAGCCGATACGGCCGTACGAGGAGATCTTCACTCGCACGATCACCGACGCTGATCAATGGCAGCGGGTCGAGGCCCGCGGCACCTTCGATGCAGATCATCAGTTCGTGGTGCGTTACCGCAGCAATGGCGATGCCGAGGGCTACGAGATCGTGACTCCCCTGCATACTGCAACCGGCACCGTGCTGGTAGATCGCGGATTCATTCCCCGCGGACACGGCGCTCAGATCCCGTCGACAGCCCCGGCGCCACCAGCTGGCGAGGTGACGTTGGTCGGACACGTACGTCGCAGCGAGAGGGGTCGACGGGCCGCGACTACGCCCGTCAACAATCAGATGCGTCTGATCAACTCCGATGCCATCGCGGCCACGCTGCCCTATCCGATTTCTTCGGGGTACATCGGCCTGCTGACCGTGCAGCCTGAGCAGCAGGGCGGCTTCCAGCCCATCCAGCTGCCGGAGCTCTCCGAGGGCCCACACTTTTGGTACGCGGTGCAATGGTTCATGTTCACCGCCGTCGGTGTAGCGGGCATTGTCGTCTTCATCAGGGGTGATCTGCGAGCCCGTCGCGAAGAGCGCGAGGAGGCATCCCAAGCTCAAGCCCAACAGGACGGTGTGAGGATCTGATCATGGACCTTGGCCTGGCTGACCGCGCATTCGTCGTCACCGCCGCGAGCGGCGGACTCGGCCGGGCGACAGCACAGCAGCTCGTCTCAGAAGGCGCACGCGTGGTGCTGGTAGCGCGGCGAGCCGAGGTGCTCGCCGAGGCGGTGAGTCGGATGGGGCCCGACCGGGCAGTCGCGCTGGCGGCTGACTTGACCGATGCCAGCACCGCCGAGTCGGCCTGTGCGCTGGCATTGGATGCCTTCGGCCGGCTGGACGGGGCGCTGATCAGCGTTGGTGGACCGCCGGCCGGTTCAGTGCTCGACACGAGCGAGGAGCAATGGCGTGGCGCCTTCGAATCGGTCTTTCTGGCCGCGCTGCGAGTCAGCCGCGCCGTAATACGGCACGGCACGGCGCCTGACCTGTGCATCGCCTGGGTGTTGTCGACCTCGGTGAAGACGCCCATGCCGGGACTCGCGACGTCTAACGGGTTCCGTCCTGGTCTGGGCATGCTGATCAAACAGCTGGCGGACGAACTCGGTCCCCAAGGGAAGCGGGTGGTCGGCCTCATGCCCGGTGCTATCGACACTGAGCGCGTTCAGTACCTCAACTCCCTCAAGGATGATCCCGCGGCCGCTCGCGCGAGCACAGAGGCCTTTATCCCGTTACGGCGATACGGCACACCAGAAGAGTTCGGTCGAGTGGCGGCCTTTGTGCTCTCCCCCGCCGCGTCCTACCTGACTGGCTCGGTGATCCCGGTCGAGGGCGGGGCCCAGCGCGGGCTTTGATCGAACTGAGTCCGGTAGAGCTCGGCATACAGCCCACCTTCAGCCAGGAGCTCATCGTGCCGGCCGCGCTGCACAATCCGGCCCTGGTCGACGACGATGATCAAGTCCGCGTTTCTGACCGTGGACAGCCGGTGGGCGATCACGACACTGGTACGCCCCTGCATCGCCATATCGAGCGCCTGCTGGACCGCAACTTCTGACTCTGAGTCGAGATGCGCGGTGGCCTCGTCGAGCACCACGATCGGCGGTGCCTTGAGCAGCAGCCGGGCGATGGCTAGCCGCTGCCGCTCACCACCGGACAGCCGATAGCCGCGCTCGCCGACTACCGTGTCCAGCCCGTCAGGCAGGCTCTCCACGAGCGCCTTGAGTTGCGCAGCCGCCAGCGCCTCCCACAGCTCCGCCTCAGTGGCCTCGGGCCGGGCGTAGCGGAGATTCGCGCGAATCGTGTCGTGGAACATGTGGGCGTCCTGCGTCACATAGCCCACCGCAGCCCGCAGCGAATCCTGCGTCAGCTTCTTGACGTCGGTGCCCGCAACCGAGACCGTGCCCGATGTGGCGTCGTAGAGCCGAGCGATCAAGTGCGTCATGGTCGTCTTGCCGCCGCCCGATCGGCCGACGAGAGCCACCGTCTGGCCGGCAGCAACAGTGAACGACACATCGTGCAGGACCTCACCACTCGGTCGTTGATCGAGCGAGGCAATCGACTCCAAGCTCGCCAATGAAACCTGATCAGCGGTCGGGTAGCTGAACGAGACATGCTCAAAGCTGACCGAAGCCGGGCCCCCGACGGCCTCCGCATCCTCGGCATCGCGAATCATGGGAACGAGGTCGAGCACCTCGAAGACGCGGTCGAAGCTGACCAGGGCGTTCATGACATCGATACGGAGATTGGTGAGCTGGGTGAGCGGCCCGTACAGCTGGGTGAGCAGCCCGGCCAAAGCCGTCAAGGTGCCGATGGTGAGCACGCCGTCGATGGCCAACGACCCACCCACGCCGTATACCAGCGCGGTAGCCAACGCCGCGACCAGCCCTAGCGAGGTGATGAAGAAGCGCCCGTTCATCGCGATCTTGACCGAGACATCGCGAACGGCTCCGGCACGCTCAGCGAAACGATCATGCTCTTCGACGACCCGGCCGAAGAGCTTGACCAGCAAGGCCCCGCTGACGCTGAACCGCTCGGTCATGGTCGCCGACATGTCACCGTTGAGCTGCATCTGGCGACGTGTCAGGTCGGCAAGCTTCCGGCCGACGATCTTGGCGGGAATGAGGAAGATCGGCAACAGGATCAACGCAGCGAGGGTGAGCTGCCAGCTCAGCACGATCATGGCTGCCAGCACCAGGATCAGACCGATCAGGTTGGACAGCACCGTAGAGAGGGTGGAGGTGAAAGCTTGTTGTGCGCCGATCACATCTGAGTTGAGCCGTGACACCAGCTTCCCGGTTTGGGTTCTGGTGAAGAACGCGACGGGCATCTCCACCACATGGTCGAAGACCTGGGTACGGAGGTCGAAGATCAAACCCTCACCGATCGTCGCAGAAAACCACCGCTGCACAACGTTCAGCACCGCCTGCAGCAGGGCCAACGCTGCAACCGTCACGCTCAGAATGATCACGACGCGGCGGTCACCCTGCAGAATGCCGTTGTCGATGATCTGCCTGAAGAGCAGCGGGGGTGCCACGCTGAGCGCGGACATCAGGATGACTAGGACCACGAAAACGCTGATCAACACCCGATAAGGCTTCGCGAAGCGCAGCACGCGCCAGACCACGCCAGGGCTCAGCTGATGCTCGGCGACGTCGGGATCCTGCGACATCCGCCGCCACAGCATGTACATCGACATGGCTTTCCTCCGGGGCTGGGAACGCTCAGCGCCCCCAGGCTATTCCGGGCCTCCGACAGACAAGGCCGCTAGGAAGGTCCTTAGCCCGCCGAGCATAGGCGCAGCGCAAAGGCCCGGCCGCAACGTCGCGGCCGGGCCCTGGGGGAAAGTTGCGGTCAGCGCTTCCTGGCAGGAGCCTTCTTGGCGGTTGTCTTCTTTGCGGGGGCCTTCTTGGCCGCCGACTTCTTGGCGGGAGCCTTGGCCGCCTTGGCGGTTGTCTTCTTTGCGGGGGCCTTCTTGGCCGCCGACTTCTTGGCGGGAGCCTTGGCCGCCTTGGCGGTCGACTTCTTTGCGGGAGCCTTCTTGGCCGCCGACTTCTTGGCGGGAGCCTTGGCCGCCTTGGCAGGAGCCTTCTTCGTAGCTGTCTTCTTGGCTGCTGTTGTCTTCTTTGCCGCGCTGCTCGACGCTGTCTTCTTCACTCCTCGGGTAGCACCGCCGCGGCCGCGCAACTCAACTCCGGCTTCCTTCAAAACGCCGTGCACGAACCCGAAGGAACGACCGGCATCGTCCGCGATCTTGCGGATGCTCTCGCCCGCGGCGTACCGCTTGGCGTACTGGGAAGCAAGCGTTGTCCGCTGCGCCCCGGTGATGCGTGAACCTTTAGCCAATGCCTTGGCCACTGCGCCTCCCTGTGTCTTGATGTCATCGCGTTAGGCGACGACTTAGCCGGACTATTGTCTGCCACACCAATGTTTGCCAGACCAGTGATCGACAATCCAAGATCAACGATCACCCATTTCTAGCACGTTTCGACTAGGTTTGGGCAGTTTCTGACTGATCAAATTATCTTCAGGATTGATCACGCCAAGGAGCATCCAGATGATCTCTGGCCCTGCCGGGACTGATCACTGCGCGCATTGAGGTGCGAATGATCAGTGAGGGCGTGATCAGGCCAAGGCCACGAGATCTGTGTACTCAGGACTCCAGAGATCTTCCACGCCATCCGGCAACAGGAGGACACGATCAGGATCGAGCGCACGTACCGCACCCTCATCGTGAGTGACCAGCACGATGGCGCCTGGGTAACGCTTGATCGCTGAGAGCACCTCCGCGCGCGAGGCAGGATCAAGATTGTTTGTCGGCTCGTCAAGCAGTAACACATTGGCGCTCGAGCAGACCAACATCGCCAATGCCAACCGGGTCTTCTCGCCGCCCGACAGCACGCTCGCTGGCTTGTCGACGTCGTCACCGCTGAACAGGAACGATCCCAGCACTTTCCGTACGTCGGTGTCGGCAAGCTCGGGCGCAGAAGTCTTCATGTTTGCCAGCACCGACCGACCGATGTCCAAGGTCTCGTGCTCTTGTGCGTAATAGCCGAGGCGAAGCCCGTGGCCCGCGACGACAACACCGGTGTCGGGATCGTCCAAGCCGGCCAGGATACGCAGCAGCGTGGTCTTTCCGGCACCGTTGAGGCCGAGCACGACGACGTGGCTGCCTTTGTCGACGGCGAGATCAACATCGGTGAATACCTCGAGCGATCCATAGCTCTTGCTGAGGTCCGACGCGGTAAGCGGGGTCTTTCCGCAGGGCGCTGGATCCGGGAACTTGATCTTGGCTACTCGGTCGCGGGCGCGCTCGCCATCAGTCTCGGCCAACAACCGCTCGGCTCGCCGGACCATGTTGTGCGCGGCCATGGCTTTGGTCGCCTTGGCGCGCATCTTGTCCGCTTGGCTGAATAGCTGATCGGCCTTGCGCTGCGCGTTCAGCCTCTCCCGCTTTCTGCGCTTCTCATCGGTTTCCCGCTGCTGCAAGTACAGCTTCCAGCCCATCGCGTAGATGTCGAGCTCGGCGCGGTTCGCATCGAGGTGGAACACCTTGTTGACGCATCGCTCCAGCAGCCCGGCGTCGTGGCTGATCACGAGCAACCCGCCGGAATGGGCAACCAGGAAGTCGCGCAGCCAGACGATCGAATCGGCGTCGAGGTGGTTCGTCGGCTCGTCGAGCAGCATGGTATGGGCTCCAGAAAACAAGATTCTGGCCAGCTCGACGCGGCGCCGTTGACCGCCCGACAGTGTCCCAATCGGTTGATGAAGTACCCGCTCCGGCAACCCCAGGTTGCTGGCGATTCGCGCCGCCTCCGACTCCGCTGCGTAGCCCCCCGCCGCTGCCAGCTCTGCCTCAGCCCGCGCGTACGAGGCCATCGCCTTGTCCCGCACTGCGGCTGAGTCATCGCCCATTGCCAGCTCAGCGCGACGTAGTCGATCAACGACCGAGTCCAGACCCCGCGCCGACAGGATGCGATTCTTGGCCAGTACATCAAGATCGCCGGTCCTCGGATCCTGCGGCAGATATCCAACCGTGCCCGCTCTGGTGATCTTTCCGCTGGCAGGCTGCGCCTCGCCGGACAGGATCTTGGTCAGCGTTGTCTTGCCCGCTCCGTTCCGGCCCACCAAGCCGATCTTGTCGCCGGGTGCCACCTGGAGGGAGGCATGCTCCAACAGAAGACGCGCACCCGCGCGCACCTCCACATCCCTCGCGACCAGCATCGGACTCACTCTTCCGTACGTGACTGTGGCGACCAAAGATCGCTTCTTGGGCTCTCGGTCGGGAGCGGGGGCTGTAGGGCCGGCTCAGAACGACCGCGGTTACCTTGAGCGCAAAAGGCACCTTGGTAATTCCCGATTTTCAAGATCCTTACGTCCTTCACCGGCCCTACAGCCCCCGCTCCCTCCCTTCCTCGCAGGGCGCGATTTTGGTCGCCGTGTCGTACGGACGAGTCCGATGCTGGTTGCGAGGGATGTCCGCTGCCTCTTCCGCGGCTGGTCGGAGCTCAGCGCTTTCGGCGCCGGAGTTGGAGGACGGCTGAATCTACGGGTGGAGGCGGTATGAATGCCTTTCGCGGTAACGGTAGACCGCGGCTTGCCTGGAATCGGCGCAGATCTTTGCGGCCGTAGTCCACCACACGTCCTATGACAGCTCGCTGCAGAACCAGATCTGCGGCGGTGAGGTGCGATGCCCGTGCCACGAACGCCAGGACCGCGGCGGTGAGAGCGTAGGGCGGGTTGGCCAGCAGGC
>Ga0307285_10000085_pt1 | contig 22488 bp, 19 predicted proteins | sample ER_DNA_139_FD_194476 | JGI IMG/M metagenome (GOLD analysis project Ga0307285, IMG submission 194476) | Bulk soil microbial communities from the East River watershed near Crested Butte, Colorado, United States - ER_DNA_139 | ecosystem: Environmental > Terrestrial > Soil > Floodplain | place... | reverse complement strand
GGCCTACCGGGAGCTGGCAGCTCAGCTCTTGCGGGCTTTGTGTTTGATTGCCTAGCTTGCGGCGTAGTCGGCGATCGGACGTTCTGCCAGCTCGGCATAGAGCTGATCCAGATGCGCCGCCGGCTCACCGAGACCGTCCAACGCATCGAGCTGTCGGCCGATCTTTTCTGATCGCCATTCGTAGGCGAGCAGATCCAGCGCCACCCACACGGCTAAGGCGTGGTGATGCAGGATCGCGTCCAGCTGGCGGCGTAACTCGTCGTCAGCCGAGTCCTGACAGGACTTCGGTAACAGATCTCGGAGGCTGAAAAAGCGGCGCACCAAAGGTCCTCCTCGCGGGGCCAGAAAGCCAAGACCCTCGCGAGCCCGAGCGCCACGGACGACTGCCTCGGCCTCGTCCTGCAGGATCAGGGCCTCGGCGGCGATGCGCCGCATAGCAGCTCGCGGATCGACCGGTGAGTCGGCTTGCTCGATCGGGGCCTGCTCATTGACCCCATCGTAATCGGCTGCCATGGCCTGTGTAGGCCTGCGGCGTCGAATGCCGCGCATGGGGAGACCATATCTCCGTCCGCCGCGTCCTGGCACCTGGCGGCTATGGATGCGGCGCCACCATCACCAGCAGCGACGTTGTCGACAAGATCACAAAGGCGATGCAGAGCTCGGCTCCCATCGCCACCGCGAGGCCGGACACGCCGACATTCTTTCCGGGCACGTCCGGCACGAGATGCCGCTGCCGAAATGCGGCACGGGCCGCGTACTTGCGGCCCTGGTTTCCCATCAGCAGCATGAACCCGAAGATCGCGACCTTGATGACGAGAACCAGCCCGTAGCGAGAGCCGATCAGCGGAGACAACCCGCCCGCGACAGCCACGGCATGAATGATCCCGGTCACGACGAGGGTGGCCACACTGAGCATCGCCACCCGGGAGAAACGCGGGATGAGCTGGTCAAGCTCCTCCACCCTGTCCCCCGGGATCAAAACTGCCGCCAAAGCGACGAGTCCACCCAGCCACGCGCAGGTTGCCAACACATGCAACCCCGTCGCAGCGATCTTGGTGACCTCCCAAGGCCCGCCAATGGCATCGGACTGCGCCACCATCGAGGCGGCGATCACGAGCACCACAGTGAGGGCGAGGATTCGCCGCCAGCCGATCACGGCACCACTGATGATGTCGGGAAGAAAGAACATCGCGGCCACTAGGGCAGCCAGTCTGGCTAATTGGGCGGCGCCACCCAGCGGAGTGACGATGTCACCGAGCAGCCTGCCCGCGAAGATCAGCTGAATCGCCGGACCGGCCAGCGTCCCGATGATCATGGCAGCGGTGCCGGCCAGCGCCAGCACGACAAGCCGGCCATTCCTCCGGCCGTCAGGCCACACCACGCTCCAGAAAGTCAAGGTGCCGGCCAGCAGCACGTAGCCGGCGTAGGTCAATACCCGGTTCGCACCGAGGGCCAGGTCAAGGAGATCTTGGTTCACTATGTCCTCGGCAAGTCGAATTGAACGATAATCACGGCGCGGCTGAGCGGCAGCTCTCCCTTGGCACGAAGATGGGGTACCCGGCCTGCAGCGCACGTCTGCCCGCTGATTCCTCGTCGCATCGGGCACTGGATATTGTGCACCGTGCGTCCGCTGACCATCATCACGACATGCAGGCTCGGATCACCCGCTGCGAGCGGACTGATCACAGCGAGGGCACGGCCTGCACGTGATGGCATGCTGCGTGCGGTGACGTCGTGCAGTTGGTAGCGCAGCTCCATCCGATTCGCGGGTTCGACCAAAGCGATGTCCAGACGGCTATCGACTTGACCCTTCGGCACGATGACCGGCTGATTGTCGGCGCTCATCTGAACTTCAGAGGCAACCGGCTTGAGCCCTGCAAAGGGCTTGCCCCCCGGCGCCAGCTTGGGTGGAGCAAGGCGTACGGAATTGACCTGCGATGGAAGAATCACCAGCTCGGCGACATCAAAGCTCCCGTCGCGCAGCGGGCTTGCCATCAGCAAGATCCCCGGCTCGGTGGTGCCGGGGCCACGGGGCAGCTTGACTTCTGCCTGCGTTGGAGGGACACGTTTGGCTGACGCAGTGTGCGATGGTGCAGCATCAGGGCTCTGGCTGGCCGGCCCTGCAATTGTTGGTGAAGTCGTCTTACTCGGGGCGACGGGGGTCGCTCGCGGCAGCTGTGGCGCTACACGGTAGAAGGCGACAGCTGAGATCAGCAGTCCGACAATGAGGGCAAGGCCCACGGCGCGCCGCAGCCCAGCCGCCCATGGATGACCAGTCACGGTCAATTTGCTCAAGTCACCGCATCCCCCCGTTGCACTCGGCTGAGCTTTTCTTGGTACGTTGCGACGGCGCAGCTCTTCGGGGCCATATATTACGCCTTGGATCTTGAATCCCCAGGGGACGAACAACGAGCAAAGGGTGGGTGAACAAGTCTTGATCACCAAGCGGACCGCGCGATGGGCCAAGCTGGCGGTGCTAGCCGCAGGAGTGTTGGCGCTGGCGGCAGTAACGATCAGTCCGAGCTATGCGGCCAATGACACTGAGGTCTATATCGTGCAGGGCCTGCCGGGAAAGAATCTCGACGTCGAGATCGACGGAAAATCTGTTGCTTCAGGCGTCAAGACGGCCGACGTGGCCGGTCCGTTCAAGGTCAAGCCTGGCAAGAACACCGTGACCTTCAGTGAAAACGGCAATGAGGTGCTCAAGAGAACCTTCTCCGTCAAGGACGGCGGCAAGGCCGACGTCGTCGCCCATCTGCCGGCATCCTCATCGGGTGATCCCCTAGTGACCGTCTACAAGTACGAAGACGTCAAGGTGCCTAAAGGCAAAGCGTTCCTCGCAGTTTCGCACACTGCTGCCGTGCCACCAGCCGATATTCAGGTGAACGGTCAGGTACTTTTCGCCAACATCGCCAATGGCGAGTCACTCGACCTGACGGTGCCGGTTGCCACGTACAAGGTGGCGATCGTGCCGAGCGGAAAGAAGAAGCCCGTCTACTTCGGTCCGGTCAGCTTGACAGTCAAGGGTGGAGCCATCAACCTCGTCTATGCGCTGGGCGACCCGGACAAGAAGACCATGAACGTCGCTGTGCACGTCGTGGAAACCGGCAAGACGGGGTCCGACAAGCCTTCCGAGGTGAACACGGGAACCGGTGGTCAGGCCGTTGGTGAAGGCCCGGCATTGCAGGTAAACCTGGCGCGTTGACACGACGAGCCTTGCAGTCCCGGTTCCGGAGCCTCGAGCGACGCGGACCGGGACTGCGTCTTTGCCTGGTGAGCGTGCTATGCCTGATCACGTTTTTCTGCGGTTGCACCGCACAGGCGTCGTCAGGCAACTCCCGCCCCACCAGCGGTGGACCTGATGGTCACTCCTCCTCGGTCGCTCCGGCGCGCGAGGGTCATCCAGCCGCGAGTCAACGGGTCACGTTCATTCCAGAACACCTCACACTCCGGGGCCACGGGAGTGCGGAGGTGCAGCCTGCGGAGACCGTCGACGGGCTCCTCAAGGTGCCCGAGAACGTCCAGCATGTGGGCTGGTGGGATGGCAGCGCGCAAGCGGGCGAGCCGTTCGGTGCAACCGTGATCGCCGGACATGTCGACTCAGCCACCGAAGGTATCGGCTTCTTCGCACGGTTACGCAGCATCAAGGTCGGCGAAATGGTCACGCTGCGAGCCGGCTCGCATTCGCTCAAATATCGAGTGACGTCGGTACGCGACGTACCGAGACGGGCGCTGGCGACCGACAGTCAGGCATTCAAGCAGAGCGGCCCGCATCGCCTGGTGCTGATCACCTGCACCGGGCACTATCACCGTGACCGAGGCGGATACGACAACAATCTTGTGGTGATCGCCAAGCCGCGTGGCATGGCTCGCTAGCGCTTCCGCCGGGACGGCTTGCGTACGGCGGTCTCACCCCGTTCCACGGACACACCGTTGCTTCGTTCCACCGGTACACCGTTACGCAGTCGCCGCCGAGCACGGGTTCGGGATGTAGCACGTGGCGCCGCGCTGACTGTTTTCGACTGTCGAGATTCCCGCTTGGGAATCTCCGGGGCGGCGTCAGCAATCCTGCCCTTGGCTGTCTGGTCGATCCCAAGATCGCGATAAAGGTGCGGAGAGGTGGAATAGGTTTCCTCCGGCTCCTCGAACGGCAGACCCAACGTGTTGTTGATCGCTGTCCAGCGAACCAGGTCCGCCCAGTCGACGAAGGTGATCGCTATGCCGGAGGCGCCTGCCCGTCCGGTACGACCGATCCGGTGCACGTAGACCTGCTCGTCGTCGGGGCATTCGTAGTTGATCACGTGGGTGACACCCTCGACGTCGATTCCTCGGGCGGCAACGTCGGTCGCTACCAAGACGTCGATGCGTCCTTCCCGGAAACGTCGTAGGGCTTTCTCACGCGCGATCTGGTTGAGGTCACCGTGGATCGACGTAGCCACGAAACCGCGTTCGACAAGATCGTCGGACAAACGCTGCGCAGCCCTCTTGGTTCGGCAGAAGATCATGACGCGGTTGCGATTCTCGGCCTGCAGGATGCGCGCCACGATCTCTGGCTTGTCCAGGTCATGAACTTGGTAGACGAACTGTGCCGTGGCGGGAACGATCGTCGTATCGCCATCAGACTCGGCACGGATATTGACCGGATGACGCATGTGACGCCGAGCCAGCGACACGATCGCGGCCGGCATCGTCGCCGAGAACAACATGGTCTGACGCAATTCGGGCGTTCTTGACAAGATCCGCTCGACATCCGGCAGGAAGCCAAGATCCAGCATCTTGTCAGCCTCGTCGAGCACTAGCACCTTGATATGACCAAGATCAAGAGCACCACGGTCGACGAGATCAAGAAGTCGCCCGGGGGTGCCGACAACGACATCGACGCCTCGGCTCAGTGGGCCAAGTTGATCTTGGTAACCGACGCCGCCATACACGCTGACCACTCTGGCGTGTCTACGGGAAGATGCGGTGACAAGATCGGAACTCACCTGGCTGGCCAACTCCCGGGTAGGCGTCACCACCAGCGCCTGAGGAGCGCCGGGCCGGGAGAGCTGCGGATAGTCGCGATCATCTGGCACGACGATCCGCTGCAGCAAGGGGATGCCGAAGGCCAAGGTCTTGCCGGTGCCGGTACGCGCCTGACCGATCATGTCGGTGCCGGTCAGCGCAATGGGAATGGCTAACGCCTGGATGGGGAACGGCGTGGTGATGCCGACATCAGCAAGAGCCTGTACGCCCGCATCCAGCACCCCCAGACGGGCAAAGGCTGCTGTCGGGGGGTCCAGTTGAGGGACAACCGGATTTGAGCCTGCCTGGTCGGTGGCTTGCGTACTCAGAATTTCGCCTCAATGCTCATGTGAATGGTCGGGTGTCGCACACGTGGGAGCGCATCGCACGAATTTCGTCATCTGCGACCGCTCACCGGTCACGAACCTGATGGATTCTACCCTGGCACTGTTGCAGCCACGCTAAGCGCAGCTCGCCGGGCTCTGCCGCCCGCATGCGAGCATCGTCTGGTGCGACAGGTGCTTGTGGTGATCGGCGGGCTTCCAGCGGTCGGCAAGTCGACGATTGCGGCGCTCCTCGGGGCCGAAACGAGCACACCGTACCTGCGGGTGGATCGCATCGAGCATGCCATCGTCGAGTCGTCGACGCTGTCTCACCCGCTCGGCTCGGCAGGGTATGCGGTTGCGCATGCCCTGGCTGAGGAGCAACTGCGGCTTGGCTTGGACGTGATCGTCGAGTGTGTCAATCCGCTCTCGCTCACCCGTGATGCCTGGGTGCGAACCGCCACTGCAGCTGGCGCTTGCATCCTCGAAGTTGAGGTTGTCTGTTCCGACGAGACCGAGCATCGGCGGCGTGTCGAGGTCCGCTCATCGGATATCGAGGGGTTGATGAAACCGGCGTGGACAGCGGTGATGAATCGCGAGTACGAACCCTGGGTCAGGGAGCACCTAGTCGTGGACTCGACAACAACGTCGCCGGAGAGTGCCGCCCGACTCATCGCCTCCCGGATGATGTCCGCAAAGGCGATCCGCGGCTGATTCTGCTACGGCTCTGCGGCAAGTTCGAACAGCGGTTCAGTCCCGATGACTCGCAGTCGTGCCAGGGCTTCGGCGTCGTGACTGGCCGGAGCGGCAGAGTAGACGAGCAGCACGTGGCAGTCGGCGGGCGTGGTGAGGCACGCAGTCCAGGCGAGAGAGTGCAGAGCTTAACCCTCATGGTCAGAGCGGCACTATCCTGCGGCCATGAGCGATGCGTCGCAGCAGTCTGATCTGGCCCACAGCGCTGCGGCAGAGCCCTGGGTCTCCGAGCCGGCATATCGGGATGGCGCGATCGATCTCTTGGGCATTTTGGCTTACGGCGCGTTAGCGGCCTTCGACCAGCTGGCAGAGGATGCGCGGCGAGCGCCCACTGTGGCTGACAAGGTATACGTCGCGTCACTGGCCGCCCTTCAGATAGCGCACTTCGATGCCGTGCGGGCGCGCTTGGCCGAGCTCGACGCAGATGTCATGGCAGCGATGAAGCCGTTCCACACTCCGTTCGATGAATTTCATGCACACACCAAGCCCAAGGACTGGCTGGAAGGTCTCGTCTTGGCCTATGTCGGGAATGGTTTCGCGGCTGATTTCTACCGAGAGGTTGCTGCGTTCGTCGATGCGGACACTCGAGCCTTGGTGCACCAGGTGCTGGCCGACGAGGGCCACGCTGATTTCGTGGTCGAAAAGGTCCGCGGTGGTATCGCCGCCGACCCCCGGGTAGCGGGCCGTCTCGCGTTGTGGGGACGCCGTCTGGTTGGGGAGGCGCTGAGCCAGGCCCAACGGGTGGCTGCAGAACGCGATGCCTTGACCCACCTGCTGACCGGAACCGTTGATCGTCCTGGAATGGACCTCGCCGCGATCAGCCGGATGTTTTCGAGGCTAGTTGAGAACCACACGCGCCGGATGGCCAATCTCGGCCTCCAGGCGTAGCGGACCAACTCCGGCACACCACTCTTCGCATCAGAAGTAGCTCGTGGGTTCGCGAGCGTCGGGAGATCGCGCCGACTCATGTCCAATCTCGGCCTCCAGGCCTGAATCGAGATCGACCCCGAAGTTGGCGAGCGTCGGAAAATCGCGCGCCCCTGTCTGGACGAGTGAGCGAGCAGACGGTCACGTGATTGAGCAATCTCCGCTTTTCACATCGTCTGCGAGCGAGCGAGGAAGACAGGGGATCCACCGCGCGATTGCGCGAGCCAACAGGCCCAAATTAGACAGCGCCGAAGCCGACGTGCCGCGCGTTCTCCTCGCCGAGATCGACGTAGGCGATCTTCGACACAGGGATCAGTACCTTGCGGCCCCGCTCATCGGAGACCGTGAAGACCCCGTCACCGCCGACGGCAATCGAGCTCATCAGTTCTTTCTCGACATCGGCGGCCGACTCCTGGGTCTCCACCACGATCTCTCGATTGACGTGTTGGATGCCGACCTTGATCTCCACTGTTCCTCCTGATGAGCGCTGACCTGCCGCGGTGGCACTGAAGCAACGGTGCCACATTCCTGACGTGAAGCCTTGCCCTGTTCGCGCAAAGCGTTGCAGCCCCGTCCGTGTCTGGAGGTTAGGGCAGGGTCGCCCGTTCGTCCTGGGTTGCCCGACGGATCACGATGCGGGTCCAGGCGCCGACATAGATGCGATCATCGGCGCCCAGTTCTTGCTTCACCCCAACGGGAATTGGGTTGCTCGGAATCGGGTCCGTAGCTGCCGCAACGAACGTGCCGTTGGCGGAGTCCAGGTCCTCGACCCACCAGCGGGTGCCGTCGGTGGTCAGTTGGGTCTGGCGGCGGCTGACGCCGGAGTCAGGCTCGCAATCGATCTGGGGATGGATGTTACGGCTGTGCGAGATACGGCCCACCAAGATCGACTTTTCGCGCAGTGGGAGGACGACGGGGAGTCCAGGAGAAGGCATCGGATCGGGGCTTTGCTGGGCTTCGTACCAGGCCGGATCAATCCAGACTTCGGCGACCCAGTCAAAGGTCGACGCAGCCTGGGCGTCAACGCCGGCGGGAGGTGATACGGCGGTCTGGGCTGGCGGCGAGTGAGTGGGGGAGGGCGTGGCCTGGGACGCGGCCTCAACGAGGGGTCGGGGCATCGTTCCTGTCGTGAAGTCGTAGCCGCAGCTCTCGCAGAACAACGCGTCGACGGAGTTGTCGGCTTCACAGTTGGGACATGGTTGGCGCCCTGACTGGGTGGCGGTGCTGGCGGGGGACGCGACCGTGGTTGGCGACATCGCCGCATCAATCGGCAGCCCGCAGACATCGCAGTAGTCCTGCGCCAAAGACGAGTGACCCGCAGGACAGACGGCGATCATCGGCGCGTCCCAGAGATCATGGTTGCGGGCGAGGCTGTAATAACGATCATGAGTTGGGCATTCTCCTGCTGGCGGGGAGCGATCATCCCCTGATCCTGGTCGTCTTGGTCGACGCTGTGTCCAAGGCCATCTCATCAGCCTTGTCCACGGCACGCTTCAGACGCACCGTACCGGTTTCGGAATCTTCGATGTCGACCACCTTGCGGAGCCGCGTCGTTGCTTCCTCATTGCCGGTCTCCGCGGCCAGTTGTACGGCACGGCCTAGCTTCACCGTCGCAGTCTCTTCGTCGCCCGCTGCCTTCGCGGCCAGGCCGTCCTGGATGGCCTCGGCAAGCTCGGTCTGGCCGGTGTAGTGAGCGACCTCGGGATTGATCCGGGTAGTCAGGCCCTCATCGTCGGACCACTTGGCCTTGACCAAACTCTGCGCCACCACCTGATCGCCGACGGCAAGCTGCACCCGGGCGGCGAGCTGCTCCTGACCGATGCCCTTCGCGGCCAACCGCACACTCACGTGGTAGTCGCGGGACTCATCACCCCACGATCCCGTGGGATAACCGCCCGTGAGCGGATTGACCTCGACGCGGCGGGCCGTCAGATCCTCGACGGTCGGCGAGACTTGGCGTACGAAAAGCACTTGCGCGCCCTGCGGCGCCCAGACCCTCAGCTGCGCATCGGCCACCCCGCGGCTCATGGACTGCTGCATGAGTTCGGAGAAGACCTCGCTCATCTGATCCGGCTCCGGGATGATATCCACGCTGCCGAGCAGTGCTTGGGCGATCCGGCGTACCTCGGCTACCTGCCAGTCGACACCCACGCCGCGACAGTCGCACTGGAACTTTTCGGTGACGCCCATGATCGCTTTGGTCAGCTGTTGGGGCGTCTCGTTGTGGTTCTCGCCGTCGGTCAGCAAGATCGCATGCCGCTGTACCAGCCCGGGCACCGAGTCGAAGAGTCGACCGGCGAGGGTAAGCCAGGTTCCCATCGCCGTGCCTCCGTCGGAGCGGAATTGGCCAACCGCTTGATGTGCGGCCTGTCGTGCCGCACTATCCATCCGGATCATGCCCGTTCCGGCCCGTACCAGCGGAAAGGCGAGGTAGGCCTGGTGGGTGCCGGCGACAACCGCGAACCAGGTCCCGTCGAGGATCTGATCGATGGCAGCCGACGCAGCCACCTTGGCGGCATCGAGCTTGGCTCGACCCATAGAGCCTGAGGTGTCGACGATGATGATCTCGCCGGCATCACCGGATCCGGTTTGACCAGCAGATCCGGCTCCCGCGCAGGTCACGGTGACGATGGCATTGACATCGGTGCCGCCTTCGGGCAGGAACTCGTTCTGGTACACCTCAGCGGTGAACTCGGCCATGATCAACTTTCCTTTCCCGTCCAAGCTGGTCGGTTCAGTATGTCTTTGTGTGCCCTGAGCCTGTCGAAGGGCCCCGGTAGCTGCACTCTGACGAGCAGCCCGCAGACGCGACCCTCACAGACGCGCGAGTGCTACCGAGATGTTGTCTTTGCCGCCCTGGGCATTGGCCCAGTTAACGAGAGCAATCGCCAGCGTAAGCGGGCTGGGGTCCTCGCTCGTGAGGTCGGCGATGAGCGACTGGATGACGCTGGCCTCCGATGCGTAGTTCCACAGACCGTCAGAACAGACCAGCAGCCAGCCAGGTGCGGCCACGGTGAGAGAGCCGGTACGCGGTGTGAAGTCGGGGCTGTCGCGTCCCAGCCACTTGGTGATCGCATGCGCCTGGGGCCCGTTCTCGGCCTCGTCGCGTGGGGTACCCATGGCAATGCGCATCTGCGCAACCGAGTCGTCAACGCTCAGCTCAGTGGGCTCCTCGCTTGAGCCACGATCGGGGATCCAATAGATCCGACTGTCACCGACGTTGCCGTACACCACGAGGTCGCCCTCGATAACGGCTGCGGCGAAGGTGCAGGAAGCGGCGTTGTCGCTGCCCGGAGCAGTGCTCTCGACCACGGCGACATTGGCTGCTGCGGCTGCCTTGACCACAGCATTTGAGATTGCGGCTACTCGGCTGGTAGGCGTGCCGAGTCCCGCCGGCTTGTGTGCGGCCAGAGCGTCGCGGGCAGTTCGAGCGGCGGTCAGGCTGGCGACGTCGGAGTCTAGTGAGGTGGATACCCCATCGCAGACCACGAGCACCGCACGCGAACCTGCATCCGGTTCAGCGGCGATCGCCGTCGCATCCTCGTTGCGGTGATGTCGTACGCCGCGGTCGCAACAGGCGGCGGCCCACGAGGCCGGTTGCTCTGTGTAGTGGTCCCGTTCCGTCGGCGCCTTGGTACCGCAGGTCTCGCAGTAACCGTCTGCCCCAACCACGCCGCCGCAATTGGCGCACGGACGAGCAGCAACGACAGCGTCCTGGTCCTCGGCCTTGGTCTGCACCGACCGCGTGAGATCGATGGGCGCAGCCATCTCATCAGGCTCCTCAGCCGGCCCGGTCGCGCTCGGCGTCAGGGCGCCGCCGCACGCCTCACAAAACGCCTCTTGAGGGGCGACCTCTGCACCGCAGTGCGGACAACTCAAGCTGCCATCAGGCTGTGGGATGGCGGCCGGCGGCGCCGTACCAGCCTCTTCGGCGGGGGACTGCGTCAGATGGTCGGTCATCGTAGGGTCCACCTTCGCACGGCGTTCGCTTTGTCAACCAACGCGTAGCGACGCCCCGCATCGGTCTCGATTCCCGCCAGCTGGCGATAGGTGGCCTCCAAGCCGTCTCGCAGGGTGTCTTCCTCAGCCTCGTACGGGCCGACCAGCACGCCGGTCTTTGCGCCGTTCTTGTCGACCTCCGCTATGGCCCGCTCAAGGATCTGGGCAGTCAACTCCCCCCGCTCGCGCGAATCGAGCTGGACCCCGTTGATACTGTCCATCGCCTGGGCCAAGGCGGGCAATCCTTGGCCCGACTCGTACAGCTCAAGAGCGCGCAACCGGCGTGCCTCGGGGTAGCTGCGGCTCGTCGACGGCACCAGGTCCAGCGCCTGGACCGCACCCGAAACGTCACCCCGAGCAGCGCGTATCCGTGCCATGCCGAACGCCGCAGGAGCCACGTAGTTGGCATCCGTGCTGGCACAGGTCCGATACAGCGCTTCGGCAATGTCTCCCTCTCGGCCACGCTCGCACGCCAACGCCAAGGCAAGCTTCGGAGCGAGCTCACCAGGCACCTGGCCATAGACCGCATTGAAGGAGGACTGCGCTGCCGCGAAGTCTCCAGTGTCAAGTGCCGCGAGCCCGCCGACCCACACCGCCCGCCACTCCCACGGATCCTCGGCCAGCATCTCGTTAACGATCTGATCGACCAGGTCCCGGCGCCGCAGCTGCAAAGCGGCACGCGCTTGGGCCAGCCGTACCTCCGCCGTTGCCTCAGGCGCTCGGCGCAGCTCCGCCAGTCGCTCTTCGGGGTCGTCGAGAGAGATGTTGCTCAGCCAGGCGTACTGGGGGTCGCTGGTGTCGACGCGCAGGGCCGGCAGCTCGTCCCAATCCAGCGCTTCGCTGGTGATGGCCGGTGCTTCGAACAGCACCGACGCGGCCGAGGTCAACGCGGTGCCCGACGTTTTCTGGGCGACAACCTCCCGGAGCACACCCAGCAGCTGCACGCGGAACTCATCGACCGACGCGAACCGGTCCGCCGGGTCAGCCGCGCATGCCTTCGCCAGCAGTCGATACAGGGAATCGTGCTCGGCGAACAGCGGGGTCTCCGCGACGGGCGGCAGACTCGCGACGTATTTGCTCTGGTAGCCCCGGAACTCCATCATCAACACCACGAGCGTGCGCCCGATGGTGTAGATGTCGGACGCGACGCTTGGCCCGACCTGGGCCACCTCGGGTGCTTGGTAGCCGACGGTGCCGTAGATCGCGGACTCTTGATCATCCACTCGCCGTACGCCACCAAGATCGATGAGCTTCACCGCATCCCCGACCTGGATCAGGTTGTCCGGCTTGAAATCGCAATAGATCAGACCAAGATCATGAAGGTAGCTGAACGCCGGCAGGATCTCCAGGATGTAGGCCAGGGCCTGATCAACCGGCAGCGGATCGAACGTGCCGTTGTTGGTCCGCATCCGATCTTTCAAGATCTGCTTGAGTGAAGTTCCGCCGACGTACTCCATCACGATGTAGCCGGCATCATCATGGGTTACGAAGTTGTAGATCTCCACGATCAGTGGATGTTCCACCTGGGCGAGGAACTGCTTCTCCACAATCGCTACGGCCAACGCGTCCTTGTCGCCGGTGTTCAGCAAGCCCTTCAAAACCACCCAGCGATCCGACACATTGTGATCTTTTGCCAGATAGATCCAGCCGAGTCCGCCATGCGCCAGACAGCCGGCGACCTCGTACTGGTTGGCGACCAGATCGCCAGGCTGCAGCTTTGGAGTAAAGGAAAATGGGTTACCGCAATTTGGGCAAAAGCCTTCGGTTCGCCCCGGCTGTCCGTCGCGGGAGCGACCGACCGGATGGCCGCAGTTCGGGCAGTTACGTTTCTCCTCCGGAACCTCCGGATTTTTCATGATCGCCTGAGCGGCGTCGATCTCCGGCGCCGGGGGTACCCGGGTCAGTCCAGCACCGAGTCGAGCCGACCGGAGCCGCTGGGAACCCGACCGCACTCGCTTGGTGATCTTGGAACCGTCGCCCGCGCGCTGCGACCCGAGGGCAGTCGACTGCAGGCGGCTTGAGCCTGTGGTGATCGCCGAGGCCGGGGCGCCGGTAGAAATCGGCGCTTGATCATCACCGCCGGCCTGGGCACCGGCAGCGGCGGGCGTCCCGCAGACGTCGCAGTACCCATCGACGATCGTGCCGGTGCAGCCGGGCTGGGTGCACGGTGCTCCCTCCACGCCGGCCGTCGCGGCCGCTGCGGTGCCACTGGCAACGGTCGACGGGACAGCGGAGCCCTCGGCCGGCCCCGGACTGCCGCAGACATCGCAGTAGCCATCGACGATGGTGCCCGGGCAGCCGGGCTGGGTGCATTTCATGCTTCCTCCGCGGACGTGGCCTGTTGCGCCGCGCGGGGCGCGGGAGTCGTTTGCAGGTAGGTCTGATAAACGACAACGAGCTGCTGAGCGAGCATCATCCTGCTGGGCCGCTGGTCCAGGGCCCCGCGAGCCAGCTGGTAGGCCTGAGCGACGTCGGGAACCTCGGCCACACCCTTTGTCGCCGCCTTGGCGTGGTAGGCCTCGAGTCGGCTGTCGAGCTCGGAATGATCCTGCAGCGCCTTGCTGTAGGCCGTCTGGGCGATGGCCATAGCGCGTGAGACTTGATCCAGGCGACGCAGGTAGGTTTCGAGCTCGTCGCGGGTGTTCGGCACCTGCCCAAGAGCTGCGGTGTCCGGCACCGCGTAGCGCGGCGCGGGGTCGACGCGGCGTACGCACTCCTCGACAATGCTGCGCAGCGCGGCTTCGCGTGCCTCGAGGTCGGCCCGCTCCGCGCGCGCTCGCTGCAATAAGGCGGCGGCGTCTCGTCGGCGAGCTCCGTTGACGATCAGGTCCCGCTCGAAGGTTGCGGCGTCGATTTCCACCGGTCCGAGCGATCCAGCAACGTCGCCACCGCGGCCTGCCTTCTCCGCGATGTCCTTGAGCCGTCGCGCAAGCCGCGACTGCTCGAGAGCGGCCTGCTGCTGGGCGGCTCCCGCCGGCTCCAGGTCGATCTGCTCGCGGATACGTTCCATCTGCGCGCGGAGCTGCCGGATCCGTTCGGTGATCTCCATTCCCGACGGATCAAGGCCAAGCTTCACGCGAAGCTGGGATAGCAATGCGTCGGACAGCCGACACGCCTCAGGCAGCGAGACCGAGAGCCCTGATGCGGTAGCGGTGTCCAATCGACCCCAGATCAGCGTCGCCATGCGTGTCAGCTCGGTGACTCCCACCCGTCCGGAGCTCCAGGTGGCCATCAGCAGCTCGTAGCGATCTGACACCGCCTTCCAGAGCGCCAGCGACAGCAGAATGTCGCCGGTGGCGGCTGAGCCTGTGGGTGCCTGTAGCGCGGCTTTGTCCAACCCATCCAGCTCATGGCGCCGACCATCGCGCCAGCGGCCCAGCTCGTCAAGATAAACCTGAGCAGCTTGAGGATCCAGAGCCGAGCCCATCCGGCCCGGAGCGACCGGCGCACTCACCTGTCCGGCAGCCGTGCTCACGGTCATCGCGTCCTGCCGTAGACCGGTCTCGGAGGCTCCGGCGCCGGGCCGAGTGAGCCGCGCAACCACTGGTTGTAGATCCTGGTCCACTCACCGTTGGTACGCATCTCCTCGAGCCGAGCGTTGACGAAGCGTACGAAGTCCACATCCTTCTCGTTGAAGCCAAGTCCGTAGGGCTCCTCAGTGAACGCCCGTTGATCGGGCACTACGGCGTACGGGTCTTGCGCGGCGAGCCCGGCCAGCACAGTGTCGTCTCCCGTGATCGCGGCAACCTGACCCTCTTGGAAGAGCACCAGGCAACCGGTGTGGGTGTCCGCGCCAACAGGGATGACCTTGGGAGCCTTCTTGATCAAGTTGTCCATGCTCGAGGTGCCGATCGGGGCGCACACCTTCTGTCCATCGAGGTCGTTGAGCGAGTTGGCCTTTGACCCTTTCCGGACCAAGATCTTTTGGCCCGACCGGTAGTACTCGCTCGAGAAGGCAATCTGCTTCCAGCGATCACAGTTGATCGTCATGTTCCGGGCCACAATGTCCACGTCGCCCTTCTCCAGCGCGGGAATGCGCTGCGCGGCGGTGATCACTTTCAGCTGGTAGCGGTTCTCATTGCCGAAGATCGCCTTGGCGACAGCCTTCACCATGTCGATATCGAAACCCTCGATCTCGCCAGTGAAGGGGTTTCGCGAGCCCAGCAGATAGGTGTCGGCTGATACCCCGGCGACCAACCGGCCGCGTTTTTGGATCTTGGCCATCGTGGATCCGTTCGGCAACGTCTCCGGCGTGGGCAGTGGGCCGCCGGGCGCGTACGAGGCAAGTGGGTTCTCCCGGCATGCAGCCGGCGACGCTGGGGCGCTCGGAGCCGGTTGCTGAGTGGGGGCCTCCGACGGCAGCGGCGTGGGGCTGTACGTGAACGCCGTGCATGCCGATAGGGCGCTGAGAGAGGCGACGGCCGCCAGGGCGAGCAGCGGCCTACGCCACTGAAGCCTCATCGGTACTCCTTCAGGCGCTCGCTGACACCCCAGCGTCCCAACAACGCGACTGCCACCCCGCCAAGCAGGATGAGGATCGCTGCGACGACCATGATCGGCTGTTCATCCGCGAGCGAGTTGGAGGCGTCCAGGCTCACGCCGTCGAGATAGCTAGCAAGATTGCTGTCGAAGGTTCCAAAGACCGTGTTCGACGAATCTTTCCCGGAGCCAGTGGCTTTGGCCACCGCCTTGTCCCACTGCCCGCCGTCATCGAGCTCCCGGATCTGAGTGTGGACATCGGCATAGGCCTGCCATTGGCTCGCGAGCTCCGGCTTGCCGCTCAGGCGTGCGAGATTGCCTGTGACGGAGTCGGCCGAGGACTTCCATGCGGCCTCGAAGGCCTGCCCGGATCCTCGAGCGATCAGCGTCAGGCTCTCGTTCGACTTCGCGTTATTCGCATCGATCCGGGTATCCGCGGCCGTATTGACCGCAGCCAGGCTCCCGGTTGAGATCTCGTTCAGCGCGCCGCGCAGTTGCAGTACGGCAACCAGGCTGCCGATCACGATGAGCAGCAGTACTGCAGCACTGGCCACCATCCCGACATTGATCGTGCGCTTGAACGTGCGAGCGAGCCATATCTGTGCGGCAACCACCGCGCCGAGACCGAGCAGGGCGAGAACGAGGACGATATAGCCGGCGCCGGCTCGCATCTCGTCGGCGGCTCGCGCCGTATTGGCGCTCACCAGGTTGTCCAAGATGGGCAATGTGTCGGTCCGCAACTCCGCACTGGCATTGCGGAGGTACTGGGCGCCCACTGGTAGGCCCTGACGATTGTTGGCGCGCGCCTGCTCGATGGCGACTGCGTAATTGACGACCTGCTGGTTCAGAGCGGCCAGTGCCGAGCCGTCGGCGGGTTGTGCCCGGGCCGCCTCGGCGATCAGCGAGCTGGTGCTGCTCATCGCCTGGTCGTAAGCGGCACGCTGAGCTGGCGGCTCTAAGCCACCGACCAGAAATGCGTTCGTCGCGGTGGCATCCGCGCTGAGCAGGTTGGACTGGATCTTCTGGACCCTAATGAGTTGGGCAGTATCGGCTTTGGCACGACTCAGCGACAACGCGAGATATGCGAAGGTCAACGCACCGATGAGACCGATGACGAGGCCGGCCACCACAACACCCAGACTTAGCAACCGCAGCCGTTGCGGCGTGTACATCTTCCGCTGCGCGGGAGCCTGCGCTTCGAGGCTTGGCGACGCGGAGGTGGGCTGCGATGAGACCGGCGCTTGATCTGCGGCCGGTGGTGCCGCTGTGGTTCCTGTCGCCGCCGCTGGCGGCGCGGCCACCCCGGCTGCACCGGTCTGGCTAGCCTGGCTCACTGGTGGGCTCCTCGAGTTTCGCTGACTCATCCTCAGCTGCCGGTTCGTGGGACATGACAGGCGGCTTGCTCTCCGTCTCACCCTCGTCGAAGTCGTCTGCAATCAGCTTCCGGAGCTCCTCAACCGTGGGCTCGTCGATATCGCGAAGTCGCCAGGCATGCTTGCCGATCGCAGCCTCCAAGAGGTTGCGCGCGAACCGCGCGTTGCCGAACATCGGACCGCGCGGCGTGGTGGCAAGGATCGCCTCGAAGCGAACCACACAGCCGTCATCGAGGTCGTAGTCGGCTGCCTGAGCCATCTGTTGCAGAATGCGCACCAATTCCTCATCGGTGTAGTCGTCGAACTCGATCGTGGTACGGAAGCGGCTGGCTAGCCCGGGATTTTGGGCAATGAAGATCGCCATCGGGTCGGGGTAGCCGGCCACGATCAACACCAGGTCGTCGCGACGATCCTCCATTTCCTTGACCAGGGTGTCGACCGACTCCTGACCGTACTGGTCACCGGCCAAGCTGTACGCCTCATCGACAAAAAGAACACCGCCAGCAGCCGATGCAACGACCTCGGCCGTCTTGATTGCGGTCTGCCCGAGATAGCCCGCGACCAGTTCTGAGCGGTCGACCTCGATCAGCTGGCCCTTCGACAACAGCCCGAGGGCCCGGTAGATGCCGCCCACCAGACGAGCGACGGTCGTCTTGCCCGTGCCGGGATTGCCGACGAACACCAGATGACGGGTGATCGTCGGAGACTTCAAACCAGCCTCGCTGCGCAGTGTCTCGACGCGAAGCACGGCCACCTGCCGGTGGATTTCCGCCTTGACCGCTGTGAGGCCGACCAAGGCATCAAGCTCGGCAAGAAGTTCGTCAAGCGTTTTGGGCTTGGGTTCCGGCTTTGTTGCAGCCTGTTGTGCCTCGGCTGGGTGCGCTGAGCTTGTCGCAGCGCCGGGTGGTGGCTGCCCTTCGACCGGCTCAGGCTGGAGACCAGCAGGTCCAGGGGGCAGACCGGGAGTGATCCCGGGTAATCCGCCCGGTAGATCAAGCGAGCTCAAGTCAAGCGAGCTCAGGTCGAGCGAGCTCTGGTGGAGGGCTCGAAGCATGGCGGCTACTTCTGGCCGAGTAGTCGCCGGCATCGGCGGTGGAGCGAGCGCTGCGAGCTGCGCGGCCGATGCGACAGCGGCGTTGCCGGCGGTGCGAGGGTTCGGTTCGCCGAGCGTTTGCGCCGCGCGACAGACCTCGGCGAGCGCCTCGGCGTAGGTCGCAGCCTGCGGGGAGCGATTGAGGACGAGCTGCCCGAGCAGCGCCGTAGGAGCAGCGCGCCAGCGGCGCCCACGATGTGCCGCATCGAAAAAGGCCTGCGGATCCGGATGACCCGTCTGCTCACCCCAATCGAGGTAGGCCTGCTCGGCAGACTCGGCGACGGCGGCCGCCAGCGCCTCGCCCTCTCGCACGGCAGCCCCTTGCTCAAGGTTCGCTGCACCGGCGGCATTGCGGAGCGAATCCAGGGCGTCGGCGAGGGTCCGGGTCGACGGTTCCGTCACGGCAGGTCCAAGGTGCTGCGCGGCGCCTCGGGCGCTGGCTGGTCCCCGATGTTCAGCGCACCCCCGGTGGAGGCGTGTCCAAACTTCTCCTGCAGGAAACGTCCGTGCACGATCAGTGCGTCGGCATCGACTCGGACCACCGCATCGAAGATCTTGTCCATCGTGGCGCTCAACAGATCCAGCTGATCGATCAACAACATGAGTGAGGTCTTGCCATTTTCGATGGGTCGAGAGTCGGCCCACTGGCGCGGCAGCCGGGTGTACGCGCCGATTGCTTCGGGTAGATAGTCCGTGGCCGTTGCCATCACTGAGTACGCCTCGGGGCTGCCGAGCCCGAGGTTACGCAGCCGAGGCATCGTGTCGCGTACGGTCTGGGCAACCCGCCGGACCCTGGACTGAACCGGCGCCGGCACGGCCCCACCGCCAACCATGTCCTCCACGCGGTCAAGAGCGACCATGATGTCGGACTCGGTCGGCGCCGCAGCGACTGGAGGCGGTGCCTCGGACGCCGCTACTCCGGATGCGTGCGGACGGCGTCCTGTGATGGCTGCCATCCACTCCTTGAAACCCATCAGGCACCGATGCTGATCGAGAGCGTAAACCGGAAATCAACGCAGCCCGCGAGGCGTACCAGGGGCGGCGCCACTTTCAAGATCCAAGGCTCCCGAAGCCAGCTGCTGATCTTGGCGTTGCACCCGATCGAGGTATTCACGGGACTTTGCGACCTCGGTTTCCAGGGTGCCGATAGTGGCCGCCATGGTGTCCAAGGCCTGCATCTTGAAGTTGTCGATGGAATCCATGGTGGCGTAAATGTTCTGGAATGCGGCTTGCAGCTGGGGGAGTCCGATCGTCGAGGATGCCGCCTGCTGCTGGATCTGGGCGGAGTTGTCGCGCAACATCTCCGAGGTGCGCTGAATGAGGTCGGACGTCGTGGTGTTCAGTGCCGTGATCTGATCAAGAACGAGTCGCTGGTTGCCCAGGGCTTGCGCGACGATCACAGCCGTACGGAGCGCCGAGATGGTCGTTGTCGATGCCCGATCGACGCCCTTGATCAACTCGATGTTGTTCTTGATGATGATGTCGATGGCCAGATAGCTCTGGATCGAAACGGCCAGCTGGGTCAGGAGATCTTGGTGCTTTTGGCGTACGTAGAACAGCACATCCTGGCTCAGCGCCTTGGCGCGCTCGGGATCGGAGATCTCAAGCTGGGCGATGGTGGCGGCCAGCCGGGCGTCGAGCCGCTCGGCAATGTAGATATAGGCGTTGAGGCGGCCCATCGCCGCCCAGAGGTTCTGCTTCTCCAGATTGAGAGCGACGTTGTCCTTGGTCAACTCGTCCTGGCCATTGCGGAGCGCGTGGAGGATACCGTTCAACTGGCTCTGGGCGGATTCGTAGCGGCGGAAATAGTCCACTACCTTGTCGCCAAACGGGATCACTCCGAGAAACTTGCGCACTCCGGTCGCCTTGCTCGGGTCGAGGTCCTCGACTGTGCGGCGCAGCTCAAGCAAGGTGTTGCCAACCTTGGACCCTTCGGCGATCCCACCCTCCTTGAGGGCGCGTACCGGAGTTTGCAACAAACGATTCGAGGTCTCTGCCGCGCGGCGGATGTCCGCGTCTCCCATGGCACGAACATCGGCGGCCTGTTTGGCGAACTCCGGTGAACGGGTCTGAGCCGCCATCAAGGCGCTGACGAAGCTGTCGACCTTGGCGTCGAGCTGTGGGATGGTGGCCGGGTCCACCTGCGGCGCCATTGCGGGGGCCTGGGTGGCCACCACGGCAGCCGGTGGAGCTGGTGCGCTCAGGGTCAGCGGCGCACCCTCTGGCGGGGTGAGCGGCGCTGCGGCGCTTGTCGGCTGCGGGGCGGCGGACGACGTGGGCTCGGTCATCGACTTCCTCTCTGGCGCGGTGGCGACGTCTCGGTCTTGTTGATACGCCGATCGCGTTAAGGCCTGACCAGCAAATCTACTCGACGCGGGTGGCGTCGATTCGGGCTCGTCGCTGCGGGGTAGGTTTCGCTGGCTGTGCTGGGAAACGTACCCTTTCGCTGCGGTCAAGGGGTACGTTTCGACGGCTGGGTCGGGAAGACGTACGGCTGGGCGGCCGCGTTCCAAGTCGCCATCAATCAGATGGCGGAATCTCTCCCGAGCCACGAGCGATCAACTTCGCGGCGACGACGACTGTTTGAACAGCGGAGGTGTCGCCGTCCAGCCGAGCGAAGATGCGCTCGGCAGCAAGCGTGCCGAGCTGGGTTGGATCATGTGCCATGACCGAAATGGCAGGACGGACCAGGTCGGCAAGGACGATGTCGTCGAAGCCGATCAAGGCGATCCGCTCCGCGAGTTGAAGATCATGCAAGGCCCGAATCGCGCCAAGGGTGACCAGGTAATGAGAGCTGAACAGCGCCGTCGGCGGATCATCGAGCTGCATGAAGCCGTGCACCGCGGCGTAAGCCTCCTGTTCGGAGCGCAGGGCATTCACCTGGCGAGCTGATACGGCCAGTCCCGCGGCGGCCATAGCGTCGGAGAATCCTTTCAACCGGCCGCGGGCCGTCGATGCGGCGGGCTCGTCGCCGAGGTGGGCGATCCGCCGATGGCCCTGCCTGATCAGATGCTGAGTGGCCTCCTTGGCCGCTTCGTAGTTGTTGGTCACGACGGCATCTGCGAGCAACCCGATCGGTGGTCGGTCCACGAACACCAGCGGCGTACCCTGCTCTCGCTCAGCCTGCAGGTAGCCCTGATCCTCGGTGATCGTGTTCAGGATCAATCCGTCCACCCGACGACGGGTGAAGGCATCGACCATGATCCGCTCGCGATCTGGGTCGTTGTCGGAGCTGGCGGCCAACACTGCGGTGTCACGGCTATACGCCACGGCCTCGACAGCTCGGTTAATTAAAGCTGAGAATGGGTTGTCCACGGCGTCAAGGAGGAGGCCAAGGGTGAGCGTCTTGCGATCGCCACGCCGCAGCGCACCAGCCCCTTGGTTCGGCTTGAAATTCAAAGCCGATACGGCGCGTTCTACCCGTGCACGGGTCTGGGGCGATACGTTGGCCTCATCGTTGATAACCCGCGAAACGGTCTTGGTTCCCACACCTGCCAGAGCCGCAACATCGCGGATGGTCGGCCGAATCTTTGTGGTTGATCTGGAAGGCGGATTTGACATCGATGTCCCCTCTCCAAGCCACAGCCTATCTATATACGAATTCGTTAATCTACTGTGCTTGACACCGAAACTGAGAATGACTTAAGAATGAGTTTGACACCGTTGTCACATCCGGCGGTGCGTTCTAGCGAGAGGAACATCTATGAAGTACCAAACGCCTAGCCGTCGGGGCATACGCCTCGCCGCGGCCGTGGCTGTCACGGCAGCGGCGTCGCTGACGTTCGCCGCTTGTGGGGGCGGGGGCAGCACCGGCACCCCTGGAGCCGAGGGTTCTGCGAGTGGTGGTGGAGGCGATGAAGAGGTCGCCGTCACCTTGATCACCAAGACCAGCACCAACCCCTTCTTCATCGCGATGCAGAAGGGCGCCGAAGAGGCCGGAAAGGCCAACAACGTCAGCATCACGACTGCCGCAGGCAAGGAGGATGGCGACGAAGCCACGCAAATTCAGGCCATCGAAGCGGCAACGGCCCGCGGGGACGCCGGAATTCTGATCACGCCGGCGACTGACGGGGTGAACCCGGCTATCCAGGCGGCTCGGGACGCAGGCCTGTATGTGATCGCGCTTGACACGCCACCGAACCCGGCGGACGTCGTCGACATCACCTTCGCCACTGACAACTTCACGGCCGGCGAGCTGATCGGCAAGTGGGCAGCCGCCCAGATGAACGGCCAGAAGGCGAACATCGCCATGCTCGACCTGTTCAACGACAAGGTCGCCACCGTGGACTACAACCGTGACCAGGGCTTCCTGACCGGCATGGGCATTGACGTCAAGGACAAGACAAAGAACGGTGACGAGGACAAGAGCGGCAAGTACACCGGCGCCAAGGGCGGCGACTACACGATCGTCTGCAACGAGCCGACCCAGGGTGCCGCAGACGGAGGCAAGACGGCCATGGAGACATGCCTGGCCAAGTCCAAGGACATCAACTTGGTCTACTCCATCAATGAGCCGTCTGGCGTCGGTGGGGCAGAC
>Ga0307285_10000082_pt1 | contig 22889 bp, 31 predicted proteins | sample ER_DNA_139_FD_194476 | JGI IMG/M metagenome (GOLD analysis project Ga0307285, IMG submission 194476) | Bulk soil microbial communities from the East River watershed near Crested Butte, Colorado, United States - ER_DNA_139 | ecosystem: Environmental > Terrestrial > Soil > Floodplain | place... | reverse complement strand
GTGAGCCAGCCGCCGCCACCGCCAGCCGCAGACCCTCATCCCGAATTCGTTTTTTGCTCGTTGCCATGCGCGGGTAGCCTACAGGGAGACGACATCGGGATCACACACCCCCCGCAATTTATTTTTCACTGTCCTCTTGCATATAGTTGTTATTTATCTTACTGGGGGTTTGACCGTCAGCGTGGTGCTGGCCGGGCAAGGAGCAAACTAAAATGGCTGTGAAGAAAAAAGACGACACCGATCAGGCGATCATGATCAAGAAGATCGAGCCTGACATTGTACGTTGCGCGATCCTCGGTGCTTCGCCGATGATCATGCATCGGTTCGCGTTCAAGGCGTGGCAAGAATTGCTGTTGCCTGCCGCCAAGAAGAACGCGGCAGCGAAGGCGGAGAATCTAAAGCACGATCCGCTCAACGAATTTCGTGAGTGCTGCTACCGCAACCGCTCGGAAGAAGAACCGACGGCGATCCACTATCCGGCTGGCGCGTTCTCGAAGGCACTGGCAGCGGCAGCGCTCGACCTGCCCGGAGCAACCAAGGCGCAAATCCTGCGGCTTGTCGGCGTCGTCAGCACACAGATCAATATCTATGGCACGCCCACGCTGGGCATGGATATGGTGCGATCCAGTGACATGGCCAGAACACCGGACGTGCGCACGCGCGCATATCTGCCGGAATGGTGCTGCACGGTGGACATCAGCTACATCAAGTCGCTGATCGGGAAAGAGCAGATCATCAACCTGCTTGATGCTGCCGGTCTCATCGTCGGCATCGGCGACTACCGCCCGCAGAAGGGCGGACAGTACGGTCGCTTCGAGGTAGTGAGCCCGGACAACAAGGACTTCGTGCGTATCATGAAGCAACAGGCGCGCATAGCGCAGGAAGCTGCGCTGGAGACCCCTACGTTCTTCAACGAGGATTCCGCTGAGCTATATCAGTGGTTCAATGAGGAGACCGAGCGTCGTGAGAAAACCGTGCCCTCGTCCAAGGGTAACGGCAAACCGAAGCCGCAGCCGACACAGGTGCCGGTGCAGTAAACGAAAGCGGCGGCGATCAATTATGGTCGCCGCCATTTTTTTTGAAAGGAGCGAGACAGTGAGCAGTAGATCAGACAAACGCCAAAGAGAACTCGATGCCGCGATCCGCGCATGCGAGGATGAAACAGGCCATGCGATACCGAAGGTGGTGGTGGCGGCAGCGCAGGACCCAACGCACCCAAGCTATGAGGTGCTCACCCTCGAATTTAATTGGAACGTTCAAGAGGCTGCACAAGCACACTGGGAAGATCGAGCGCGCGAGCTTATCCGCGAGGTGCGTGTGATGGTGGTTTACGGTGACGCCAAGATCGCGACGCCGGTTTACGTCAGCGATCCGCGCGTTCCCGAGTCGTCGTTTATCCGCACAGTAAGAATCGCGCGAAGCGGACCAACCAAAAGGGCGGTGCTGCAGGCGGAGTGCGACCGGATCGCTTCGGCGATCAACCGCGCGATAGGTCTGGCTGTTGTGTTCGATCTAGAACAGCGTTTCGAAAACGCGCTTGCCGAGATCATGATGGCGGCCAACGAGCTAGGCAGCCGCGACGACGATGGCGACGACGATGACGGTGGCAGCGCATCACCGCGCGGGCCGGAGCCATCACCGGCACCGTGAGCTTGCTTGGCATGGCAGGCACGGTGAGGTGAGGTACGTTGAGGCGCGGCTGTGCGCGGTCTGGTTGGGCTCGGTTAGGTCAGGCAGGCAAGGCCCGGCGAGTTGTTGTGAGTTATGATATGGCAAGTCGCGGCGTGGCAGGCGCGGTTAGGCCGGGCGAGGTTAGGTGCGTCGCGGCAGGGTATGGCGGGCCGAGGCCGGGCTGGGCAGGACTGGTGAGGTCGGGCCGGGATTGGTCAGGCAGGGCGCGGCGAGGCGCGGCGTGTTGTGTCCGATTAGGTTTGGGCAAGGCAGGCATGGTGTGGCGCGTTTGGCGATGGCGAGTTGAGGCTAGTCCGGTTGAGACGAGGCATGTCGCGGCGAGGCAGGCGAGGTAGTCTGGCCACGTCTAGCTCGGTCACGGCGAGGCTTGGCAGGCGCGGTGTGTCAGGTCAGGTCATGTCATGGCCGGGTAGGTCAAGGCGCGGCCCGGTAAGTCATGGCGTGGCAGGCAAGGCATGGTGTGATCGTGTGGGGTGAGATCAGGTGCGACGAGGCAAGGCAGGCGCGGTTAGGCGGCGAGGGGCACGGCTGGGCACGGCGAGGCAAGGTATGGCAGGCATGGCTCGGTTTCGGCGGCGCTCGGTGTTGCACGGTCAGGCCGGGCGTGGCGTGGCATGGCAGGCACGTTATGGCTGGGCAAGGTAGGTCATTGGTGTGGCAGGCGACGTCTGGCGCGGGCGGCTAGTTGTGGTCGGGTCAGGCAAGGCATGGCAGGCGAGGTACGGCAAGGTGTGTTCGTGCGAGGCAAGGTCGGGCAGGCTGGGCAAGGCGCGTCGGCGCTTGGTGAGGCAGTGTGCGGCGTGGCTGGGCAAGGTTAGGCAGGCGAGGTGCGGCGAGGCCGGATATGGCACGGTCCGGCTTGGTGGGGTTTGGCGCGGCAGGCGCGGCAAGGCGAGCCCGGTCAGGCCGGGGTCGGCTCTGGCGAGGCACGGCATGGCGAGGCAGGCTGGGCGGGCTTCGGTTTGGCAAGGCATGGCTGGTTGCGGTTAGCTCTGTTGCGGCGTGACGTGGCAGGCTGGGCTTGGCTTGACGCGGTCGGGTTCGTTGCGGTGGGGCAGGTTGTGGTCAGGCGTGGCAGGCGAGGCGTGTTTTGGTCCGGCAGGATAAGGCTAGGTCTGGCAAGGCAGGCTGGGCTTGGTATGGCGCAGCGAGGCGGGGCACGATGGGGCAAGGCACGGCAGGCGCGGACTGGCTCAGTATGGCTAGGCGCGGCTGGGTAAGGCGCAGCGAGGCAGGCAAGTTAGGGTCTGTCGCGGCGAGGCAAGGACGGCCCGGGCGTGGCGAGGATTGGCACGGCAGGCAAGGTTGGGCGTGGCGAGGTCTGGCATGTAGCGGCTAGGTGAGCCACGGCAGGCTAGGCACGCACAGGTGACGTGAGGCATGGCGAGACGAGGATGGGTTGGGTGACGCGAGGCTAGGTCAGGCAGGCTGGGCTCGGTAGGGTCGTGCATGTTCGGGTTGGTCACGTCGCGGAGTGGCAGGCAAAAGGAAACCGGGAGAATTACTCTCCCGGTTTTTCCTTGCTGGTTAGTTCGTGGTATCGAATGCACCACGTGTCGATATCGCTCTGCGTGTAGCCGCGCGAGTTCATCTCTTTCCAGAATTCCTCTCGCGTCATCCGTTTGTCGCCGTACTGACCGAGCAGGTACGCCAGCGATTCGTATTTGGTGAGCGGCTTGGTCTTCATGGCTGCGGCCTGTGCTCCCGGCAGAACCACCGACCCGGCTTGCCCTTCAACAGACTGACACCGTAACCCCAGCTAGCGTCGCGACAGCACACCTCGCAGAAATTGGAATCGGGCCAACCGGGGCCGATCAGGTAGCGCTTGGTTTTCACGCCGCCACCGATGACGTCATTGACCGGCACCACGCGGCACTCAGTGCGGTTGCGCTCGTTGGTGCGCGTGATCGGCCACATCTCCTCGCCGGTTTCCCAGAACCACTTCTTCAGCGCCTGCATGTCCATCACGTAGACGTTGAGGCCAACCTCGCTCTTCGGTGTCGAGAACGCATAGATCAGGATGTCGGCGACCGAGGTGTACATCCAGCCTTGTCGCTCGTAGCCCGGGACCGTACAGGTCCACGTCTCCAGCGCGAAGGCGGTGTATCCCGTCGTCCCGTCGGTGGGCCAGTGCACGATCTTCTCCTCGACAGTCTTCTGCCCGCCCGGCGTTTCTACCAGCGTGTCGACGTAGCGCTGGGTTGGGTCGTTGTTGTCGAGAAAGCGATACCTGTCTGGAAAATATCGGTCATAGAAAAATGGCTTCAGGATCATGTCGCGCTGCCTGACCTGCCAAGCATTCTTGATGTCGAAAGTGTTGTCGATGTCGCTCATCCTGCAGCCGCCTCTGTCCCGGCTTCAACGAACAGGTTGGTGAAGTCAGAACGCTCCTCACGCTGGTTGGCCTCGCCATATGGCGGATAAGAACCGGCGCGGATGATCTCGTAGGATTTTTCCGGCTTCTCCGAGTGCTTACCACGCGGTGCCTCGAAGTGCGTCGGGATGCTGGCTGCCGCCGGACGTGTGGTGGTTTCACCGCGCGTGGCGAATATCATGTGCTCGGTGCTGTTGCGATAGTAGCTGCCGAGCCCGAACGGCGGCGGCTTGATCCACGTGATGACGGTGCGGTGCTGAAAGCCCCAATGCTCGACCAGCTTGCACGCCTCGCTCATGAAGTTGTTGGTCGTCCAGCAATACATCTGACAGCCTTCTTCTTCATCGGCCCACGCCGCAACGTCAAGCTCACGCAGTTGTTCGATGGTCTGCATCGCATAGCCCGGCTTTGCGCGTGCAGCGATGGACAACCAATCGTAATCCCAAGCCGGATCGATGACGATAGTGCGGAATTTTCCGACGCGGGGCACGAGGTTCAGGATACGATATTCATCGGCCTGTACCCTCGTGGTGCGCAGAATACTCGACACCTCGTTGCGCTGAAGCGTCGGGCAGATCGTGCCATCCTTCACCAACCGCTTGAAAGTAACTTCATCGAGCCGGGCGATCTTGTCGATGGTGTTGTAGTCGGGTGGAAGCATCTTGGCCAAATGGGAGTCAATGACTCCCATTTGGGAATCGCACCACGTCGCAATCCGCATGAACATGCTGGCAACACGACGGTGGAATTTCAGATCACTATCGAGCACATTGATCCACTGCCCGTGCTCCAGACCAGCCTTAGCCCTATGCAGATCGCGGCCAAGCTCGATGAACCCAGTGACGGCGGTTTGCCTAATAACATCCCATTGATCGTTGAGCCGCTTCGCCCACTGTCGTCTCGTCAGTTGTAATTCGCCCGGCTTGATGACAGTCAATTCCCGGCTTGGCTTCTTAGGCATGCTGTTTCCTTACTGCGAGCGGGTTGGTGTACATGCGGAAGTGCGTCGGGCAGTACGACGACATGCTGCCGTTATAGTCGTAGCCGCGCGGCTTGCCGCAGACCTTCTGCAGCTTCCACTTGCCGCTGCGCTCCGGCAGGATGGCCTTGCAGCCGTTCGACCCGTTGTCGAGATACTCAACGCCGGGGGTCTTGCTGATGGCGTCGACCTCGGTGACGGTCAGGGGAGTTCGGGGTGGCATCTTGGTCACGTTGTTGCTCCTTGGTGGTGGTGGCTTGGGTGGTGGCTTGAAGGTCATCAGCGAGGTTGTGGTCCTCCTCTTGAATGCCTCTCTAGGCAGGCGATGCTTGCGCCCGGCAATGGCATTGCGGGAGACGGCGTAGCCAGCCTGTTGCAGGCCATTGGCCACGTACGACAACGAACCGCCCTCATCCCATAGACGGACGAGGAGGGCGTCGGCCTCGTCGGTCCATATCATGGCTTGCGCTTTCGCTTGCTTGAGAAGATGTCCGGGCGAACCTGCTCCGGTGTCATCTCGATTAGCGGGGCGATCTCCATCACGTGGTGCGCTGGCACACGATTCCACGCCGCCACGTTCTGGTGCGTTACGCCGAGGTGTCGTGCGATCACCGCAGCGAACCCCGGCTTGGAGAAGATCAGCCGCATCACGTGGTCGCGCTCCTTGTCACGCCTCGGGCTGGACCGCTTCATCACCTCTCCTCGCATAAAGCGTCGGGCCTCGACACTGGTCGATTCCATTTGTTTACTCCACATTGTACGAGAACAACATCATTTGAATCTATCCCATTGATTTCTGGATTTCTACCCTCTAAAGACAGAGTCGGTCTCCCGGGGGAAAGCCAATACCCCTTGTGCCCCACCTCCGGAAGGACCGAAGGCTCCGCGTTGCTCCACCGTAAAAGGTGAACGACGCGGGGCCAACCGGGGCGGACAGAACCTAGTGTGTTTGCACTGTCCGCCCCGTTTAACGTTCTTCAAGGAGCAAGACGTATGCAGGTTATCCCTTGGGATGGCCAGCCCATCACGCAGCCGGGCTGGTATTCGAACATCCCCATTGAGCGCTATCATTCGGCTGGCATCTGCGACGGTCCTGCGGTGTCGTCGTCCAACTTGCGCAGATGCTGGACGCACAGCCCGGCGCACATGAACGCTGAGTGGGCCGAGAACCCCGAAGCCGAGCCGCGCACCGCGACGCGCGCGATGATTCTGGGTCAGGCCGCGCACCATCTCTTCCTCGGCGAAGATGGCTTCTCGGCGAAGTTCATCGCACAACCAGCGGAATATCCCGACAAGAAGACCGGGCTGAAAAAGCCGTGGCACAACGGCAGCGATTACTGCAAGGCGTGGAACGACAAGTTCTCTGATCGCGTCATCGTCACGCTGAAGGAATTGCAGGCGATCATCGAGATGGCGAAATCGATGGCGCTCGAACCGCTGGTCAAGGAAGGGCTGTTGACCGGCCACGTTGAATGCTCTGGCTTCATCAAGGATCAGGAGACCGGGCTGTGGATCAAGGTGCGGCCCGACGTGATCCCGACCGACGGCGGAGACTTCGCTGACCTCAAGACCGCAGCCGAGGTGACGACGCCAGCGCTGATGTCATCGATCCGCAGCTACGCGTATCACATGCAGGGCGCGCTGATCTGGGAGGTGTGCGAGGTGCTCGGCCAGCCGTTCGAATCGTTCGTGCTGATGTTCATCGAGACCACCAGACCGTTCTGCGCCCGCACAGCACCGATGGACGACAAGGACCTTGCGTTCGGCAGACAACAGAACCGCCTGATGCTGCGCAAGATCAGGGAGTGCATGGAGCTAAAGCATTTCCCGGGACCGGGTGAAGGCGATCTGTCGCCGATGCCGCTGTCGAACGACGAGCGCCAGCGCATCGAGACCCGGCTGAAGGTGGAAGGGCTGATATGAAGAAGGACAAGCCGGTCGCTCATTACCCGACGGCGCTCAACAGCGGCAGCCACCCGAGGCTCAACTTCAAGGGGCTCGACATCAAGCAGAACGGCGACGACTTCATCATCGAGAAGTCAGATGATCCAAACGCGATGCCGAAGCTGGCAAAGGAGATAGTCGAGCGGATCGATGCTGGAGCGTTCGCTTCGCTCGGCGAGATGATCAACCCGTTTGAAAGCACCGCAAAGGTGGATCACCCGACCGACAAGCGAAACAAAGTGCCGGGGCTCACGATGCCGAGCGGGATGACGCCGCCGAAACCGCATCGCTTCGGTCCCGGCTACGACAACAGTACGCCGGTCCAGACCATGCGCGCCACGAGGAACGACACCGACCTCAAGCGCACGCTGTTAAACATCGTGAACAAGAAAGCTGGATCGCCACCACCGCAATACGACGACGACCGCCCGCTGATCGACCTGTTGCACGAGGCGACCTTCACCGAGCCCGACGGCCTGCAGTGGATCGAGAAGAAGTACGATCTGCGCATGCTGTTGCGGAAGGCGCACTGCTTCACCCTCGACAAGGAGACCTCGGCGATGGTTGGCGATTTCTCGCTCGCCATAGCCAGCGATCTGGAGAGCGCGCGCCGGATGGCGATCCCACCGTTTCCGGTGACGTGGATCGAGATCAACAACATCGCGCGGCTGGATCGCCTCAAGGAACGCGGCGTCAAGCTGACCGCGCAGGCGGCAGGCGAGACCGAGGCAGGCCCGCCGGTCGAGCGCGTTGGCTGGCTGATTCATCCCGAGGCGGAGGGTGGCCATTATGCGACCTACGTCGCCTTGGTGGGTGCTGGGGTGATGGTTGCGCCACTGTCCTATTTCTGGTGCACCGGACCCACCAATGGAGAAGAGCTTCAGACGATGCTGTTGCGGGAGTCGGACATCGATGTCGCCTTTGTCGAGCGGCTCACGTTCGGCGTCAACAATTCTGGCGTCTACGCATCTGACGCCCGCCCGTCACCGACGCCGCTGCACACAGAGCGGATGCAAAACATGGATGAGGCGAGCTATTCTGCCAACGTCAGGGAATTGATGACGGAGATCGGCGGCGAGCTTCGTCACGTCTGGGGGTTCCTGATCGCGCTCGGTGCCGGTCAGCTTGGCATTGAAGCGAAGTACAGCGATCAGCCGAAGCCACAGAGCACGCCGCCGACGATGAAGAACGGCAAGCCGTTGCTGCCGCTGGAGCACAAGGTGCTGCACCTGCATCTGGCGAGAAAGATGACGCCAGACAAGGTGGTGGCGCGGATGACGACGCACCACAAGCACCGCTGGCATGAGGTGCGCGGACATTTCCGCTTGCTGAAGAGCGGCAGGCGCGTGCCGATTAAACCACACGCGCGCGGCGACAAGCGTCTCGGCGTGATCGAGAAGACCTACCGCGTCGAGCGGTAGGCAATACAGAGGAGCAAACAATGGCTAAGACATTTTCAGTGAGGCTGGAGATCGAGGAGGTCGCGTTAGGTACGGTGCTGCGCAAGCTGCATGACATGCCCGGCATCGCAAAGCTCGATCTGGATTTCGGAGAGGGCGGCAAAGGCGCTGGCCGCGAGAAGCTACAGCAACAGGCGGCGGTGCTGAACACGCCACCGGTCGAAGCGGTTCTCAAGGCGCTGGCCAATGGTCCTTTGAGATCGCGCGACCTGATCAAGGCGACCGGCATGAAGGACCATCGCGTCTATTACGCAATCGGCAAGCTCGGTGATGCCGTCCGCAGGAACGCCGACGGTGCCCTCGAACTCGCGGCGCTGGCGTTACCTGCGCCAACGGTCAAGCGTCGCTCCGACGGTCGCGCCACGCCGGGAAGGGGACCGGAGATTCTGCGGGCTTCACTGGCATCATCCGACACGCCGCTGAGCTTCGCAGATTTACGCAATAGCCTGAAGGCCAACGGCATGTCGGGCAAGTCGGTAAATGGGGTGCTGGATCGCGCTAAGCGTGATGGCATCATCAAGAAAACCAAGGACGGCTACACGTTGACCGCGAAGGCGATGAACGGTGCCGCGCATGGCTAGAGGCTACATCAAGATTTTCCGGACCTACTCCTACGTGGACAAGAATCCGGTGATCGACAAGGTGCGCACCATCATGCAAGACGAAGGGCTGTTCGATCAGCTAACCATCGCATCCGAGATTTCGAATGTGGGGCGTGCCACGATGGCAAACTGGTTCCACGGACCAACAAGAAATCCACAGCACCACACGGTCGCTGCGGTGATCACCGCGATGGGCTATGAAGAACAGTTCGTGAAAAAGAGAGCCATCGACATCGAGCGCGAGCGCAAGGTCGCCGCCGAGTGGACAGCGAAACAACCGAAACCGAAGAAAAGGAGCAAACCAAATGGTAGACGTAGCTGAAATCGAGCGGCGTGTTGATCGCGCCATCACCTCCGCGATCCCGATCAGCGTCAAGTTGGGCGGCATCGATCCCGAGAACTACGGTCAGGTGATGGAGTTTTCGAAGGCGATGGCAACCTGCCGCGCTGGCATTCCGCAATGGCTGCGCGGATCGGTTGGTGACTGCCTGATGATCTGCACGCGCGCGCTGCGCTGGGGCATGGACCCGTTCTTCGTCGCGGAGAAATCCTACGCGATGCAGAACAAGAGCGGTGAGGTCAGGGTTGGTTATGAAAGCCAGTTGGTTCATGCCGTGATCGAGGCGCTGGCTCCGCTCAAGGGCAGGCTGCGCCATCGCTTTGAGGGCGAAGGCGATGACACCGTCTGCATCGTATCCGGCACCTTCAAGGGCGAGGACGCGCCGCATGAATACACCAGCGAGCCGCTCGGCAAGCGGGTCAAGGACATCGGCAGGAACGAGAAGGGCAACTTCCGTGGCTCACCGCTGTGGCTGCAGAAGCCGCGCGTGCAGTTGTTCTATGATGCGTCGCGCGACTGGGCGCGCATCAATTGTCCTGACGTGCTGGCTGGCGTCTACACCCGCGACGAACTACCAGACCACGAGCCGGTAGACGTAACGCCAGACAGTGGAAAGAAAACCGATGCATTGATGCAGCGGTTAAAGGAAGGGCGAGAGAAGCACGCTGACCATAGGGGATTCGATGCAGAGCATGTCGCACGAGAGGCGACGCTAAGCTCAGTGATCGAGGGCAGCACCAATTCCGGTGAAGCCGAACAGGGAGAGAACGATGAGCGCGTCAATGAGCCTGACGTTGAAGGACGGCAGGCAGATGCTGGTGATCGACCAGATGGAGATCGAAACGAAGACCGAGGCGAAGTCGCTGTCGGCGATGATCGAGAAGTGGGCGGAGAGCCTGCCGGACAGCAAGCCGAGGACGAGGACCAAGGCAAGGAAGACACCTTCCCGCCGGACCGCACCCCAGCGAAGCCCAAAGGCAAACGGTGACACTGAGGCAACGCAAACCTCGCTTGTCTGATCCGGGCTATCTTGCATGGCTCCGCAAGCAACGCTGCGCCTGCGGATGCCTGCAGCCACCACCGTGCGACGCCGCCCACCTTCGTGCGACATCGTTCGAGCACGGCAAGCCCGGCGGTTGGGGTCGACCCGATGACCGCTGGGCCTTGCCGCTGAAGCATAATCACCACATGGCACAGCACCACCACGGCAACGAACTTGCATGGTGGGCCGCGCACGGTGTCAGCGATCCCTTCGCGCTGGCGCAGCAATACTATCAACGCTATCAAAACATCAAAGGAGCTACCGAATGAACGACCAGACCCCAGTTCGCCGCAGCCCGCTCGTCAACGTCGAGAACATCGACCATGATGTGCAGCAAGTGCTGTCGCGCAAGTTCACCGATCCGATGAAGGCGATGCACGACCTCGATGATCTTGGCCGCATGTCAGCCGAGGCGGTTCTGACCCAGTACGAGGCCGCCGCCATCGCGGTCGAGGACATGGGAATCTCCGTCAAGGAGATGGTGAAGAAGCTCGGCGAGGCCTTGCTCGAATGTGCTGACGACATGAAGCACATCAACGAGACCGCCGTCGAGATTCGCGAGAAGGGTAAGCACTCGCAGGCTCTGATCGAGCGCGTCAACGATCTGTCGAAGTCGATCCGCGCGGCCTGCGCTGAATTCAAGAAGCAGGTGGGCTGATGGACACGTGGGCAGACCAGAAGGTGATCACCGCCGAGCACCTCAAGCGTCGAGGGTCCAAGCTCAGGAAGCTGGCGTGATCACCTACAAGCGCAACACGAGGAGCACGCTGCAGGCCGCATATTCCGGCAGCGTGCGGATTGGCTACGTCGAGAGCAGCGCGAGCGAGCGATGGCTATGGTCGCTCAACACCATCCAGCCGGGCGGCGGTCGTGCCGCTGGCATTGCGGAATCAGAAGTGTTGGCCAAGGACCAGCTTGCATATCAATGGGTGAAGTGGGTCAACGCTGCCGGTCTACAATTGAACTTGAAGGAGCAACACCATGCCGAAGTCGAGCGACCCGCTGATCGTCAAGGAGCTTGAGCGCCGCGCCAAGAACGACGCGCTGATCAACAGCGAGTACAAGGCGACCAAGGACCACTGGAAGACCGGCTACGCGATGCACGGCAACATCGGCGTGCGCTACTATCCGTTCTGCGACCGGTATGCTTGGTTCAACGAGACCGGGCCGATCAGCAAGGGCGTCGCCTTGAGGGAGATAAAGCTCGGCATGCGGATGTCGGCATGACGATCACGGCGATGGAATCGAGAAGCCTGCGCGTACCTACGCACTGGCGCGTGCTGACCGAATGGCTACCGCAAGGGAGCATCGCGATGAGCCCCATCAAGATACTATTCGCGTTCGCTGCAATGATGTCGTTGCTGATGGTGCTGGCGATCCAGCGGCTCCCGGGTGAGGAGCGCATCGAGGTGCCGAAGGTCGAGCCGTTGCCGCTGGCGCAGAAGACCGATCCGATCTTCAGCGTTGCGCCGCCGAAGGTCGCTCCGGTTAGGATCATCGACACATCGAAATTGGTCACCGAGCGCGTCGTGCCCGATGCGCCGGTAGCTGAGCCGCCGGTTGCGAAGGAGGGACCGCAACCGGCGGCGAAGCGGGTGGCCGAAACCGAGAGCAACGTTTGCACGAGGCACAAGCTCAGAAAAGTTATAACGAATGGAGGTCGCTCATGGCGCTGCCGACGCTGAAGTTGCCGCCAATAAAATACCTGCGCTCATGCTTCGACTATAATCGAACCGAGGGAAGTTTGCGCTGGAGACACCGACCGCGCAACCACTTCGGTTCTGAGCGCGAATGGAAAAGATGGAATATACGATTTGCCGGAACGGCTGTCGGGTATAGCAGACGCCACTGCCGCATCAGTCTTGCGGGCGCGTGTTACGCGGCGCATCGCGTGATATGGAAACTAGAGACAGGTAATGAGCCGCCGCCGAACATTGACCACAAGAATCGCGACGGGTGCGACAATCGCTTTGACAATTTACGACCAGCCACCCAGACCAACCAGAATTGCAACAGGGAGAGAATGAGAAACAATTGTTCTGGATACACTGGCGTTAGCTTTTCTCGCAACAAGTGGCGGGCTGTCATTTACCTAAACAAAGTCCAACATCATCTCGGCTACTTTCCAACCGCTACAGAAGCTGCCGCCGCTTATAGCGAGATGGCACGAAAACTTCACGGCGAATTTCACGTACCGGAGCGGAACAAATGAGCGTCACCTATAGCGTCGAGTTACTGGAAGCCACCATCAACAAACAGGTCGAGCGCATCGAGGAACTGGAAGCGGCGCTGCGAGACGCCGCCGTCCGCATCGAGGGGCTGAACCCGGCGATACAAAAAAGCGTCGATGATTGGCGTGAACGTGGCGAGCGCATCGAGGCGCTGGAGGCGGCGCTGCACAAGATTGATGACATAACAATCGACCATACTGCGATGGGGATCGCCCGCAAAGCCCTCGCCAGCGCCGCACTCGCACCGGAGGAGAGACAAGTGACCCGAACTCTTTGGGAGCTTCTGCGCGAGCATAAGATCGACCTCACAACGGCACAGCACATCTGTAACGATGCGATGATAAATGGTGTTTCAGTCCCATGTGAAACCGCCCGCATCGAGGCGCTGGAAGCGGCGCTACGGCTTATCCGTGATGATGGAAGGAACTGCACTGACCACTGCCGCCGCCAAGCCGACCGCGCGTTTGGGCGACACCGAAAACTCCCTGACCAAACCGAAGCAGAGAAGGAGCAAGACCGATGACGGCAATAAGAACCAAAACAGTAGAGACGTTCAAGCTGACCGTGGAAGTAATCCAGCGCGACATCGATGAGGGCAAGTGCGGCCTCGTCTCCAAATGCATGGAGAAGATTTCCATCGAGCGCGCGCTGCGCAAGATCGATCCGAAGGGTGGTGACCACAAGGTTCGCATCGACGCTGGCATCGTGAAGTTCGCACTGAAGGGCTACCGCTGGCGCGGCATCACGCCGAAGATAGCCAAGCGGTCCCTGATCCAGTTCGACAAGGAAGCAAGGGCTCGCGCCAAGGCCGAGAAGGAAGGCCGCCAGCATGTCTCGCGGGTCAAGCCGCACAAGTATCGCATGGAGGTCGAGCGGATGAGCAAGATCACGCCGTTCACCAAGGAGCGGCTGGCGCAGGTCTACGAGGCGCGCGAGAGACGGGCGGCAGAAGGTCGACCGGACAAGCGGACCTATGACCTGCATCACCGCGTTGTAGGGCTTGGGTCCGTTTAACTCACGTTAGCTTGGCCGACACCAAACCCTTCCCGATAACGGTCTGACACCGGACACAACATAATACAAATGGGGCTTGCGTAGTACGCAGCCTTGGTTGTAATTATCGGGGAGGGAGCAAACCTCGTGACCGACAGAAAACCACCATCCTACAATCCCAACGCCAGATACTGGCTGAACCAATCTGTGGCGCGGGCCGAGCGCAGGCTGGAGATGCTACACATCCGCCAGCAGATCGCAGCAATTGACGAGAAACTGAGGATTCTGGAACGATGCCATCCACCTCAGAAGGCTACCAGCGAGGAGCCTTCTGAGGTGCATTCCGCACCAACTTCCTGATCAGAAGAAGGACTACAAATTATGAGAAAACTATTAATGGCTACGGCCTTACTTGCGTTAGCGGCGGTGACACCCGCCAGCGCAAATGTTGTGCTTGATACTACTGGACAAGGTGGCACCGGCACCAACGTGGTGTTTACTGGCATTGATGCCAACGATCCTCGCTTGATTCTTGGTCACCTCAACGGCCAGAACAACGAGATCGTAAGGTTCTTCGACCGGTCCAACACCACTGGGTTCACTGGACAAGCAAGCGGTCAGAGCATCAAAATCGAGAACACCCGCGATCTGGATATCACCATCTGGGACAGCACCAACACGACCCAGCTTGGTACTACAGAGAATGCCTTCTCCATCAAGGGAACGGGCAACATCTTCTTCCTCCTGCAGGTCGCAGAACCGGATGGCACCATCAACAACCTCGCCTTCACCAACCTTCCGGGAGGTGTGGCAGGGCTTGGGGGTGGCGGCTACGATCTTGGCAACGGCAATCAGCAGAAGGGCTTTGACTTCATCGCCAGTGGTGGCGAGGTCATTGTCGATCTGGACCTCTACCTTGGTGTCGGCGGCAAGATCAACGACTTCGAACACTTCCGCATCGACGTGAGCCCGATCCCGCAGGTTGCGGCTGTACCTGAATTGAGCACATGGGCGTTAATGTGCATCGGGTTCGCTGGTCTCGGTTTCATGGCCTATCGTCGGCGTGAAAACAACGGCGGTCAAGCGTTTCGTTTAGCGTAGCGTAAGCGTAGTGGGGTGCGGTTAACACGCACCCCATTTTTCTGGGAGCATCACCCCATGAAGATTTACGATTTCGAAGACTGGGAGCTAACCCAATACACGTTGAAGGACGTGCTCGACTACGACCCGGAAACCGGGAATTTTATCTGGCTGGTGAAACCTTCCGCGCGTGTTGCGCTTGGTCAGCGGGCCGGTTCATTGGATGCAAAGGGCTACCGGGTGATCAAGATTGCCGGACAAAGCTACAAGGCCCACCGTCTGGCATGGCTCTGGGAGCATGGCGAGTGGCCGAAACTCGATCTCGATTTCATCAACCGCGACCCTGACGACTGTAGGATTAAGAACCTGCGTGAAGCCACCAAGAGCCAGAACGGCGGAAACAGCGTGGTCCGGAGGAAGGGATTGAAAGGTGCGTACTGGCATGAGCCAGATCAAAAATGGACAAGTGCGATTCGCGCCAACGGGAAAAACTATTGGCTGGGTAATTTCAAAACCGAGAAGGAGGCCCACGCAGCGTATTGTCAGGCGGCTAAAAAATACTTCGGAAGGTTTGCACACTCGGGAAAATAGATGCAGCGCGCAGCGCCCATTAAGACGTTGCGCGGTGCATCCCGCACCGCTCTCTAGCTAGGAGTTTTACTCATGTTAAAGAAGCTGCTGTTAACAGCCACACTTGCTTTAGGCCTCGCCGCCCCGGCGAGCGCCGCCGTCGTTAGTGACTTCGGCATTGACCCGCCGTCGTCGTCGGCCCCTTTCGGCAACGCTCCGGGTGCAGGACTGTTTACCGATTACTACACCTTCACCCTTTTGGATGGAGCATACATCGCGGTCGCCAACGCCACCAACACGTTTGCTGATGGCGTCATCGGTGGTGCCAACTACATCGGGAATTTCGCTGCGGCGATTTACGAGACAGTTGGTGACCCCGGCGGCGGCGACGACACTCTGGTGTTTGGCCCGCAATTCGCGAGCCTGAACACTGGTGCAAGGAGCCAGTCGCTCAACGGCATCGGGTTCTTGGACGAGGGCAGCTACTACCTGCAAATCTCCGGTAACGCCGGAGCGACCGCAGGCTATGGCGGCAACTTCTCCGTCACGCAAGTGGCACCCGTACCTGAGCCTGCGACTTGGGTGCTTTTAATCGCTGGCTTCGCTGGCGTGGGCTTCATGGCCTATCGCAAGCGAAACGGTGAGGCATCTTTCCGCGTCGCATAAAGCGATCCAAGAAGGAGCAGCGCAGGGAGATCGGAATCAACCGGTCCCCTGCGTTTCTTATAAGGAGCAACAAATGGACGAGCATCTCGACGGCTTGCACGGTCACGTGCACGGGGTGGTGAAACGCCTGAAGATGGGCGATACCGGATCGATCCCGGTCACCAAGGAATATCCGGCGGACGAGATCAGGCTCTACGCGACAGCCTACGGCATGCACAAGAAGAAGTGGTTCGTCACCAGCTACGACAAGGCGACCAACACGGTGATCGCCAAGCGCACCATGCCGCCGAACTTCGACGCGCCGGACATGATCGATCCCGAGGAGGAATTGTAAATGCCGATATCCAGCAACATGACCCCCGATCAATTTCAGGATCACATGGACAAGCTGTCGATCCGTGTCAGCCAAGCACTGGGCGGCGAGCGTTTGGAGGATGCCATGAGCGCCTGCGCCGCCTGCATCGGCTTCGGCATGATCCAGCTTCCGCCGGAGCAGCACGACAAGATGCGCGCGCACCTCGACCGCATCATCGATGTGATCATCGAGAAAGCACCGAGGACGCAATGAAAAAGTTCGTGCCGCTGACGCTGCAGGCGAACCGGCTTCGTGAGGGCAGCTACGCGAGCGATGAGAGCTTTGGTTTAGCTGGAGCGTTTCGCCTGATCGCGCCGAGCGGCGCAATGTTGATGGCTCTGTCGAGCGGGCCGTCAGGCAACGGCAATGACACGGGCTGGGAGCACGTGTCGGTTTCGGCGGAGAAGCGATGTCCGACGTGGGAGGAGATGTGCTGGATAAAGGACCTGTTCTGGGGCGAGCACGAGATGGCGGTGCAGTACCATCCGCCGAAGAGCGAATACGTGAACTTCCATCCGCACGTGCTGCACATCTGGAAGCCGAGCACGATGGTGATTCCGATGCCACCGTCGTTGCTGGTGGGGCCGAAGCGATGACGCTGGTGATGCGCACCACTTGCCCGTTCTGCGGCTTCCATCACAACCGGCTCAGCGTGGCCTTCAGCGACGACGATGAGGCGACGCCGACCGACGGCGACGCCACCATGTGCTTTGGCTGCGGCGCGTTCGTCATCTTGGACAGCACCCGGGACGCCGGGCTGCGCAGGCCAACCAAGGCAGAGCGCCGCGAGATAGAGCGGGACGAACGTTTCACGCAGCTACGCACTGGCTGGAACGAATTTCAGCGAAAGCGGTCAACGAGTTAGGAAAAGGTGTGGTCTGGTGCGCCTGATCTGTGAAACATGCCACAGGCGATGGAAGCTGGCCCCCGGGGAGAAGAGGTGGGGCGGTTCCTGCCCGGCCTGCCGCCGGGCTCGCTCGCTGCGCCGCGAAGCCGCCGGGCTCAGCCGCCGCAGGATCGCATTAGAAGCCCGTGGAGAGCCTTTGCCATCCGGCCCTCCACCGACACCGGACCAGTTGCTCGCGCTAATGAGCGAGGCGGATTCCAAGGCGGCGCGGGCGCTCGAACTGGCCACCTCGCTCGCCACCCGGTTCAGGTCCCCGGACAGGCTGAAATAGGGAACCCGTTAGCTCCCACGGTGGGCGATATTTCCTACCGGGCGATCCGGGGCACCCCGCCGTCGATGGCTCCGACGAACTGGAGCAGGAGCACGATGACGATCAAGACCGAGAGCACCATCAGCACGATCTTGGCAATGCGCCGGAAGGGCTCGTCCATCGGCAGGTTGTCGATCAGGTAGCTCAACAGCCAGAACACCACGCCGATGACGATGATGTAGACGACGAGCGATACGAGCGATGTGATCATGGCATTTTCCTTTCGGGCCACGTCGCGTTGCACTTGCTGCAACGGATGAAGCGCCAGCCCGCGACGGCGTCGCCGGGTGCCAGCGTGTGATAGCGCCGATGAAACAATCGGCAGATGATGCGATCCAGTAGTTGCGTCATGCGTTGGGCTCCAACCTTTGCGAGCGCGGCCCTAAGCCATTGCATCAGGATTCTCGGCAGCGTCTTCGCTAAGCAGGCGCTGCACGTCGAGCAGCATTTCGTTGGCCTCGCGCTTCAGTTCGACCTCTTGGCGGTTGATCGGCCCCCAGTGCTGGCGCAGATAGCGCAGACCGACGCCGGTCACGAAGGCATGAAACGCCGGGGAGAACTTCGACAGGAATTGAAACTTGGCACCGTCGCCGCTGCCGTAGTTGCCGAGATCGTCCTTGTCGAGCTTCACGCCCTCTTGGAACGTCGGCAGGAATCCATTCGGGTTGGCCCAGTATTCCTGCAGCAACGGCGGGATCGATGAGGAGCACGAGCGGATATTCCACGAGGTCTGGTACAGCGACGCCTCGGCGGTGTCTGCGCTGACGTTCTCCGCGCTCATGTCGCGGCCCTCGCAGTAGCGCCCGGAGCTTTCGCGCGCGCCGAGCCCGAGCATCAGCACGAACAGATGGCGCAGCGTGTCGATGCCGTCGACGCTGTTGTCCATTCCGAGCGCGGCAAACTCGTCGCGATACCACGTCAGCGCATCCTTCTCCGACAGGTTGCGATCCGCCTGCGCCGCCGTCGTTGCTATCGGATGACCCTGCATCAGCCGCGTCGCCGCCAGCCCGAAGCATTGCGCGATGCCAGCGGTGTAGCCGAGCGGCAGCTTGCCGCGATCACGCCATTTGTAATTGGCGATGGCGGAATGCTTTGCGATATCTGCGATCCTGCGCGCCTGATCCGCTGGCATACGGTCATTGCCCGACGCCTTGGCGTTCTCCAGATAATCCAGCGCAGCCCACGTCTTTGGGCCGATGATGCCGTCTGACGTCACACCCTCGCCATAAGCCGATTGATAACCGCGCACTGCTGCATCGGTCACGGGGCCGAAATCGCCGTCCGCTGGAAAGACGCCGAGCAATGTCTGCACGTACACAACATGGTCGCCACTGTCGCCGAGGCCTATCGTTGGCCGTCCCGGTTCTTCCTCCGGTATGAGAGGAGGTTCGATCTCTTCGACCTCGTCGGGCGGTGGCTCTGCCGATATCTTCTTGCCGGTGAGCGCAGACGCCAGTGCGACGCACACGTCATCGAAGTATTCCTGATAGGCGTCGGCATCGGCGGAGCTATCGACAAACACCACCTCGACCAGCACAGATGCTTCCGCCGTCGAGTTCAGGAAGAACAGGTTGTCGCGATACTTCGGCCCGCGATTTGGCAGGCCTGTCGCCTTGGCGATTCCATCCGCGACCTTTTTCGCGAGGTCCTTCTGTGTCAGGTACAGACACTCGGTCCCCATCTCGGCGCTGGTGGTTTGATAGGCGTTGAAGTGCACACTGACATCGAGCGTTCGCTTTTGCGCGTTGTGCCAGTTGACGATGCGGTTCAGGTTCTCGTTCTGCGAATGGCTCCAATCGTCGTGATATGTCATCGCGTCGACGCCAGCGGCGCGCAACAGCCGCGCGGTTTCGTCAACGACATCGCGCGCGCAATTCACTTCGTCCAGATAGCCTGATGCGCCGCGCACATACTTGCCGTGTCCGGACGAAATGCAGATCGTCATTGGGGTTTTCCTTATCTGGAGATCGGCGGCCTGACCGCCTCTTGTGCTCGCTGGATGCGCTGCAATTCCTCCGCCGTCCACGTCTGCGTTCCGGAGATCGGCGGGGTTACCCTGCCGCCGGGATCGCCCGGTGTCGGCGACCACGATTCACCCGGAGAACCTTCGCCCGGCGTGAACGACGGCGTCAGTTCGTTCGGATCGTCTTCCGGAGACCACGATTCTTCCGGAGGTGTCCCGGGTGGGAACGCTGGCGTTAGCTCGTTCGGGTCATCTTCAGGCGACCACGACTCGCCTTCCTCGGGCGGCGCTGGCGGGCCTTCCATTTCCGGCGGAGCGACACGACCCGGTCCCGGGTCCTGTTTCCACTTCATGCCAGCGTCGGTGCCGCTCGGGTTCTCAACCTGACAGCGCGTGGTGTAGCCGACACCGCGCGTGTAATTGTGCTCGGCTTCCTTGATCCGATAGGTGCCGTCGACGCCCGGGCGTGCGCCGTCGATCACGACATAGCCACCGGCCTTTGCTGTCGGTTCGCCATTGAGCAACACCCAACCGGTGCCGCGCCTGCCTTGGACGTCGGCACCGGCACCTTGGTTGGTTTGCTCGCCCGTGGCTTTGTCGGCCACCGAGTTGACGGCATGCGCAACCGCATTGGTGCCGCCGAACGGCGTGACCGCGCTGATCTGGCTCTTGATGTCTTCCCATCCGCCTTTGAACACGTCGAAGAATTTCGATTGCGCCTCGCCATATTGCGGACGCCCGATGTACGGCTTGATGCGCCAGCCGATCAGGTTGATGCCCCAGATCGCCTCGATGGTTGGCATCGGCGATCCATCGGCGGCGGTGGATTCCCCGGCGCTGACCAGCACCGCCTTGTTCTTCATGATCTTGAAAAACCCGCCGGTCTCGCGCGCGATGCGTTCTCCGAAGTTCATCGGGCTGTCATTGATGCGCCAATAGTCGCGCGAAATCTTTTCCATCGCAGGCGACATCACGACCTGCAGCCCGGCAGCGCCGAACACCTTGGTCATCATGTCCTTGAGCGGAATCTTGCCACCACCACCGCCGCCTGCGGTCGCAGCGTCACCCGTGCCGCCGTCCCCACCGGCACCGCCAGCGACACCGCCCTCGCCGCCAGCGCTGTCGTCCTCCTTGCCAGCGCCCAAGAAATCGCTTTGCACTTCCTTGTTGAGACCCTTGTCGTTGTGGCCCTTGCCCTCGATCCACAACCGACGACCGCCGCCGCGACGACCGAACCCGGACTCGCAGTTCTCGACCCAGCCATCGAACACGATCTCAAGACCGGGGCCGCCGAACTTGGCTTCGCCCATCGGTGCCGTTTGAATTATGCCCTGCCCGCCTGCGGCGCTCTCCCTGCCGTAATCGGTCAGGCGCGGACCCTCACCTTTCCAGCCGAGGCAGACCTGTAGCTCCGCGCCGTCGGGCGGAATCTGAAGCTCGGCGTTGCGATCATCAAGCTCGATGTTGCACTCGTCAGAACCGCCACCGAGCTTGTCGATCACCTGCACCGAGATCAGATACGGAAACAGCCGGGACGAGATGTCCTTTCCGTGCACCAGTATTTGACACCATGCGTGCCGACGCGGCCCCTGATGCTCGACCATGTCACATCCCTGCCGGTGCGGTGCCCTGCGATCCGAATTGCGTCATGTTGTCCTCCGGCGTCTTGCCCCACAGCACCACGGTGTTCTTGCGTTGCGGGATGCCGCTTAGAACATCGTAATCAATCGGGATGCGCACCTGCGTGCCCACGGGAAGGAACGGCGAGTAGCGATGGCACTTCGCCAGATGCGGGTTGTCGTCCAGCATACGCTCCAGCATCATCGGCGCGCGGTTGCGATAGCGCCGCCACAGGATCAGGTCGACGGTGATGTAATCCGAGCCGACGGTGACAAGGTCGTAAGATGAGACGCTCATGCTCCAATGGCTCCCGAACTGTAAAGCTGGGCGATGTTGCTGGCTCCGTCGTTCGGGATCGGCACACGCTGGAAGCTCGCCTCGAACTCGATCATCTGTCCGATGCCGTCATAGCCGAGGAACGTGTGGCCACGGCTCAGCGTCTCGATGATGTACCAACCGAAGTGCCAGCCATCGCCCCTGATCAGGATGTGCGCCTGACCCAGCCGTCGCATGTTGTCGAGCACGTCGAGATGGGTCAGGCCGCCGGATGATGCGCCGCCGCCGAGATGCTCGCGCAGCACGTCGTCAGCGGCGCGCGATGCTTCCGGCCCCTGTATCGGATGCGTGATGTTGCGAGGCAGCCCGCTGTTGGGATCGCTGGAGTTGCGCGATTTGCCAGCAAAGAAATGCGGGAAGACCTTGCCCTTCAGCGAGATGTGCTCGTCGGCCTCACCAACCCACTCACGATACATCGCAGCGCCAGCGATTTCCTTCTTGGCCCAATCCGCGCCGGTCTGGTGCGCGAAGTTCTCGACGTTCATCGGAAAGACCTGAAATTGAATCGGTCCCCACTGAAACATAACCCAGTTGGCCATTATGCCGCTCCGATGTCGGAATAAGAACTCCAGCGTGCCTCGCGCACTTCGCGGTCCGCCTGTCTGCGCATCGACGCGCGCGCGAACTGCACCTCGTTGTCGTTGACCCTCATGTTGAGGTTGACCCGTTGATCGCGCGTGACCGGCGTGTCGTCGGTTGGCTGCACGGGCGGCATCTCCGCCGTCGGCGCTGTCGGTGCTGCCTTGTTGTTTCTGGCTTCGCGCTCCGCTCTCATTTGATCTGGCGTCAACCGGTTATCGAGACCGCGCTGCACCGCCGCTCTCTCTTCAGCCGTTCCTGCATAGGCACCGAGACCTTCACCAACGATGGCGCGGTTGCCCGTGATGCCCATGTGGATTTTAGCCGGATCGCTCATGTAGCGCGCGCCAGTACCACCAGCGCCGCGTCGCGCCGCTTCCTCGATCACCTTGAGACGACGCGGATCATTCAGCCCCAGCACCTTGCCGGTCTTCGGATCGACAATGTCAACATCGGCGGCGCGGCCTTTATCGTGACGATGCGACCCGGTGTGACCGTGCGCTCCCTCCATGCGTTGACCGCCAGAGGTGACGCGAATCTTGACGCCAGAGGCTTCAGCTGCGCCCTCCAGCGCATCTCTCAGTTGCGGATCGAGCTTACCCTTGCGAATACCGGCAACACGCCCCTGTGCTTCTTCGACTAAGTTGCCGCCACCGCCTTCCAACTGCGTGGTCGTCTCAGCCGGTGCCGCCGTTGCTCCTCCGCCAGCTACCCTGCCGCGCTCCGCACCGACGCCACGGTTGCCGCCGATGCCAGCGAAGTTGCCGATGCCGGTGTTGCGCGCGCCGTACCACGATCCCCAGCCATGCTTGCTGGCGTGCTTGAGCTCAAAGTCGATGGTGTCCT
>Ga0307285_10000080_pt1 | contig 23038 bp, 18 predicted proteins | sample ER_DNA_139_FD_194476 | JGI IMG/M metagenome (GOLD analysis project Ga0307285, IMG submission 194476) | Bulk soil microbial communities from the East River watershed near Crested Butte, Colorado, United States - ER_DNA_139 | ecosystem: Environmental > Terrestrial > Soil > Floodplain | place... | reverse complement strand
TTGCTGCTGAGGCTGTCGACCTGCTGTTTCGCACCATCGAGGGCGAGGGCTGGATAGCGACCATCACCCTGTCCGCACCAAAAGCGAGCTCGGAACCGAGTGGCCAGAGCCTGGCCCCAGGATCTGTACCGGTCGGCCCCTGCGCTGCCGAACGCTTCGAGCATCGTCGCGCCTGCCATCGCCGCCTCGTACGCGTAGCCCTGCACCTCGCAAAGCGCGATCGGTCCCTCGGCGGTACGGCCGTCACGAAATCGGATTGCGTCGGCCGAGTCCTTCCAGCCTTGATTGACCAGGCCGTGCCCGCTCAGGTCCTGATACTCGACAAAGCCGTCGCCATCGGCGTCGCCGTACTCGATCATCCATTCCAGCGCCTGCTCCAGTACCGGCAACAATTCGGTCACTTCAGCATTCGGAACACCAGCCCGCCAGGCATCATGCAGCAGGCAGATCCACAACGGCGTCGCGTCGATCGTGCCGTAGTAGAGCGGCGGCAGCGACATCGCACCCAAGTCGTGGGCATCCCGCCGCTGTTCATGCAAGATCTTGCCCGGCTCCTCGGCAGCCTCGACATCCACCCGCTGGCCCTGGCGGCGGGCAAGAATGCGCAGCGTGCGCCTCGCCGGTTCAGTGCTGATCGGCAGCAGCATCCGCGCTGTCCAGATGCTGTCTCGTCCGAAGAGCGCGAAATACCACGGTGCGCCCGCGGCAAAGAAGCCATCCTGAGGTGCATCGCTGGTTGCCATCCACAACGCCCTCAGATCTGCAACTGAGGAGCTGAGCCAGGGCCACAACCGATGGTCGATTCGGTCGGATCCGCTGGTCAGGTTCGGAACCGAGATGGGCAACGTCGCTGGCAGGACGATTTCGCGGTTGTCCCGCATATGAAGCTCCCACAGCACACTCACCTCGCCGCGAGCCGGTACGGCGAGGTGCCAGTGCAGGGTGAGTCGGCAGCGATCTTCGGACAGCGTGAGGCCGGCGGCCTCGGCGTCGAGGGAGACGGCGATGTCCTCCGCCACCCAAGCAAGATGATCGCCGGATGGTTCGGGCATGGCTCGGGCCTTCGTCGGCTGACCCATCTTGATCACATCCAGGCGGGCGAAATCGCAGCTCAGTTCAACCTCGACGGCGACGTCGATTGCGCGCCCGAGTTGTGAGCTGATCATGAGTGTCTCGGTCAGGTGACCGGGCTCGATGCGGCGAAATTGGTCAAGCCGCAGCTGTGGATCGGCAGTGTCGGCGTCGACGCCAAGGGTGGGCTGCAAGAAAGTGAACTGTGCCCGATTGGCCTCCTGGAGCGTGGTGGCCAGGTGTTCTCCCGGCTCCCCGTTCACCCGTACGGCGAGGTGATTCAGCACCCGCACGTCGGCATGGATTACCCCTTGGACGGTCTGCTGATCGGGAGATGTCGTTATCTCGCCATTGCGTTGGGAGAGCATCTGGGTTGGGGCGGCAAGAACCATGATCAGGTTGTGCAGGAACGGCTGATTGGGGTGCGGCAAGGGGTCCTTTCGCGTTTGCTGCAGCTCGAGGAGTCGCGGATTGTTTACGGCTTGAGCGGCGTACCTTCACTTGACGAATTGTCGGTCCTCAGGTGTAGCGTAAAAGCCTGTTCGAACAGGCGTTCTAAATAACTTTGGCGGTGAAACATCGACCCGCCCAACGACTCCACTAGAGGACTAACTGTGCCCGAAGCACCGAATGCCATGGCAAGCACTGATGATCTACGGCGGGCCCGCAGCTCACTCGCCGAAGCCGAGCTGGCACAACGCCCCAGTGACCGCTACCTTGCCGCCCACCTGACCGCGTTACGTGTCGTGGCGATCGTGCTCACCCATCGTGCGGCTCCAGCTAGGGCGCGGCCGAGCAGCAAGCCGCGCAATGCCTGGCGAATGCTCGCCGAGGTCGCTCCGGAGCTTGCCGAATGGGCAGCGTTCTTCGCGACCACCGAAGCCAAACGAGATGCGATTCGTGCGGGTGCCACAGCAATCGTCAGTGCCCGCGAGGCGGATGATCTGGTCAGAGATGTCGAGGCGTTCCTGCGGCTTGTCGAGCGGGCAGTCGGATTCAGCGCAATAAGGGAGCGAACTATCGACGCGGCCGCAGCAACTGGGCCATAGTGACTAGCAGCGTGCGGCGCGAATGTTGGGAGGCTAGCCATGCAGCTGAGGGATCTCTTCGTTACCAGAGACGTCACCGCGTTGCTGGAGGAGACTCACAGTCAGGGTGAGGAGCTCAAGAAGTCCATCGGGGCCTTCGGTCTGACTGCGCTGGGCGTTGGGGCGATCATCGGCACCGGGATCTTCGTGGTGATCGGCAAGGGCGCAGCCGTCGCTGGTCCTGCACTGGTCATCTCCTTCATTTTGGCTGCAGTGACCTGCGCCTTCTCAGCCCTCTCCTATGCGGAACTGTCCTCAAGCGTGCCCATCTCAGGCAGCGCCTATACCTTCACCTACGCCACGTTAGGTGAGCTCATCGCCTTTATCATCGGCTGGGACCTGATCTTGGAGTATGGCGTCTCGGTCGCCGGTGTGGCGGTCGGCTGGGGCGGCAACGTCAACGAGTTCCTGCAAGCAGCTTTCGGCTTCGAGCTACCGTTAGCGATATCCAAGTCGCCGTCTGAGGGCGGTGTGTTCAATATCACCGCGGTGTTCATCGTCGCAGTGATCACCGTGTTGCTGACCCTGGGAACCCGCGAGAGTGCCACGGTCAACGCGGTCATGGTCGTGATCAAGCTGGCGATCTTGATCTTCTTCATCATTGTGGCCTTTACCGCATTCCACAGCGGGAACTTCGTCCCGTTCGCGCCCCATGGAGCCGCCGGCGTCACAGCTGCAGCGGGGGTGATCTTCTTCGCATATATCGGCTTCGATGCTGTCTCGACCGGGTCGGAGGAGTCCAAGAACCCGGGTCGTGACTTACCCATCGCGGTCATCGGCTCGCTGCTGATCTCGACGGTGCTCTATGTCATCGTGGCCATCGCAGCCGTCGGCGTAGCGCCGATTGACACGCTGACTGGCAGCGACGCCCCGCTCGCCGCGGGGCTGCGGGAGGGTGCCGGCATCGCCTGGGCTGGCGGCGTGCTTGCCCTCGGCGCGCTCATCGCCATCACCAGCGTTGTGCTGGTGATCATGTACGGCCAGACCCGAATCTTCTTCGCGATGTGCCGTGATGGACTCTTCCCGCGGCGGCTGGCGCACGTACACCCGCGGTTCGGCACCCCGGCCCGGCTGACCATCGGCTTCGGGATCCTGATCTCCCTTCTTGCCGCGTTCGTGCCACTTGGAGCCATCGTCGAGCTGGTCAACATCGGAACGCTCTTCGCGTTCGTCCTGGTCAACATCGGCGTCATTGTGCTGCGCCGTACGCGGCCGGACATGGAACGACCCTTCAGGGTGCCGTTCTCGCCGGTCTTCCCGATCATCTGCATCGCCTTCTGCCTTTATCTGATGGCACAGCTGCCTGGAGTGACCTGGCTGCGTTTCTTGATCTGGCTGATCGTCGGGCTGATCATCTACTTCGCTTATTCCCGCCGGCACTCGCGGGCGAGGCTCGAGGCTGCGCAGAACAAGGCTGCGTTGGAGTCCTCGTGAGCGCATCATCGCCGTTGATCGCAGCGTACAAGGGTCCGGCCGGCGCGGATGTGCTCATGTTTGCCAAGTCATGGAGTCAGGCGAGCGGGCGGCCGCTGAAAGTTGTCACCATCTACCCCGGCCCGGCACCGATCGGGATGGGTCGTGTCGATGCCGAATGGGTCGCCTACAACCACGAAGAGGCCAATGAAATCTTGGACGAGGCGCGCGGGCTGCTCAACGCGTTCGATGCTGAGTTCGTAGCCGTTCCATCCGATTCGGCATCTCATGGCCTGCACGATGTGCAGGAGGCGGCGGGGCATGACTCGATCGTGATCCTCGGTTCGCGTAAGACGCGCGGAGTCCGGCGAACGGCACCGGGCAATACAGCCGAACGGCTGTTGCATGGTGCGCCGGGCCCGGTCGGCCTCGTGCCCTGGGACTATGAAGCCGGTTCCATCGGACCAATCAAGCGGGTGGCAGTGGCCTATATCGACACCGAGGACGGTCGTGCAGCCCTCACTGCTGCGGCGGGTATGGCCTCCGAACTGCACGCCGAACTGCAATTGGTCACTGTGATGCCGGACACCAGAGTCACGCCGGCGATGGGTGAGCCAAGCATCTATCGGGACGAGGAACGAGACTCTTTCGCGGCTGCGCTGGAGGAAGCAAGCCGCATCTTGCCCGGAGGGTTGACGCCGACTACGCGGTTACTCGGCGGACCGGTGGTCGACGCCTTGGGCGACCTGCGACCAGAAGACGCAGATGTCTTAGTCTGCGGCTCGCGTGGTTATGGCCCGGCGCGTCGGGTACTCCTCGGCGGCGTCTCGTCACGCCTTCTCGGGCATGCGCGACTACCTGTGATTATCGTTCCGCGGAACTGAGACGCCTGAAGATCAGGTCTGGACCACGCCGGTACGTTCGCCACGTGAGCATGCCCTTCGAACGGCTGGGCCGCGAGCAGTTCATCTCGTTGACAACCTTCCGGCGCACCGGCGAGCCGGTCTCCACACCTGTCTGGGTGGCTCCTGATGGCGCCGCGCTGCTCGTCACGACCCAGCTGGCCACCGGCAAGGTCAAACGACTGCGGCATACGTCCCGGGTGGAGCTCCGGCCGTGCACCCGTCTCGGTCGGGTTGCCTCGGACGTGCAGCCGGTCGATGGGATCGCTGAGATCCAAACCGACGAGCCGTCGATCCGGGATCTGAACGAGGCCATGGTCACCAAGTACGGGCTGATGTTTCGGCTGGTCCTGTTGGCCGAGCGCGTCATCAGACGAGGCGGGCCGGGGCGGATCGTCCTGCGTATCACGGAGCCGGCACCGGCGTAGCGCGTCACCGTCAGTCTCAGACGCGCGAATGCTAGGCTGATATCGAACACAGATTCGATAGGAGTCTTCGGGTCATGTCTGCACGCATTGTGATGCACGTTGACATGGACGCCTTCTATGCCTCAGTCGAGTTGCGCCGGCGGCCGGACCTGCGCGGTACCGCTGTCATCGTCGGCGGCTCGCCTCGTGGCGTGGTGCTTTCGGCGACATATGAGGCCAGGGCGAGCGGCGTACGGTCCGGCATGTCCTCGACCGAGGCGCGGCGTCTCGCGCCCCGTGCCACGTTCTTGTCGCCTGATTTCGACAGTTATACGGCGGTCTCGAAGTCGATCGTCGCGGTGTTTCGGTCTGTTAGTGCGGTCGTCGAATCGGCGTCGATCGACGAGGCATTTCTCGATCTCACCGGCGCGGTGCGGATGTTCGGCGGTGCCGCGCAGATCGGCGAGTACGTACGAGCCGTGGTGTCCGACGAACAGCAGATCACCTGTTCGGTGGGCATCGGTCCCACCAAGTTCATCGCGAAAGTCGCATCGCGAGCTGCAAAGCCGGACGGACTGATCGACGTGCCGCCCGACGGAGTAGTGGCGTTCCTTCACCCCATGCCGGTGGAAGCGATGTGGGGCGTGGGAAACGCGACTGCCCAGAAGCTGCACCGGCTTGGCGTCTTTACCGTTGGCGACCTTGCCAACACCCCACGATCGGCCTTGCGTCCTGCCTTTGGCCCGCATGCGAGCGGAATGCTCAGCGAGCTCGCCTGGGGGCGGGATCGGCGCCGCGTCACGCCGCTGGAGCCGGAGCACAGTGTGGGTTCGCAGCAGACGTTCGGTCATGACACCGACGATCCCGACACCGTACGCCGCGAACTGCTCCGGATGGCGGATCGGACCGCTCGCCGGATGCGAAAGCAGCGCATGCTGGGCCGCACGATTACGATCTCGGTACGGTTCGCCGATTTCACCGAGTTGACCCGGTCCATGACCGTACCGACGCCAACCGATGTCACCGATGAGATCTATGCGCATGCAGTGCAGCTGTACGAAAGGCTCGGCATCGGACGGGCGCGGATCCGGCGTGTTGGGGTCCGGATGGAACATCTCGTCGATCGGCACCGTGCCTATCTCCAGCCACAGTTGACCGACCCTGAGCGAGGCTGGCGAGAAGCCGATCTTGCGATCGATGCGGCGGTCGGAAAGTTTGGGCCGACGGCGGTCCAGCGCGCCGTGCTGACCCGCCGCTTCTGAGTGACCGATGAGTGGTCGGTGAGACGCCAATTGAGACTTTTGGGTGTTTCCCAGATACCCGGCCGCCACCTAAACTGGAGCCACATCGCCCAGCTAAGTATGAGTGCATGGCATGCGTCAGGGGGTATTAGGTATCCGAACCGGATGGAATCTACTCCTTCGGGTGAGAGGCGTATCATGACGGCACGCGTACGACGAGACCTTTGGGAGGTGGCCAGTGGCCCTCTCAGATGAGGAGCAACGGCTTCTCGAGCAGATGGAAGCCGCGCTTGCGGCCGAGGATCCGAAGCTGGTCAACGCGTTGCGCGGAACCAGCTCCCGGCGAGTTCATCGGCGCCGTGCGGCACTTGCTGGCGTTGGATTCTTTGCCGGCCTGGGCCTCCTCATCGCAGGTATCTCGATCAATCCGTTCTTGAGCGTGCTCGGCTTCGTGATCATGGTTGCGGCAGCGGTTACGGCCATCTACTCCTGGCAGCACGTTGGTGGCAGCGCAGACGCGGGTAACGGCAGTGACCGGGCGAAGACCTCACAGGGCTCTCGCGCCCACGATGGCCAAGGCTTCATGGACAAGATGGAGGAGCGCTGGCGGCGCCGCCGCGACGAGGGTCTTTAGTGCTCTAGGGCTCTAGGGCTCTTTGAGCTTGCGGCGGAACAGAGACCGTGGCAGCACAAGCGCAATGAATTTCCGACGCCAATCCGACGGCGCCGCTACTCCATGTCTAATCTCAGACGTCATCGTTGGTAGTTCCCCCACCGCACTACCATCGGCAAAGCTTCGGGCGTAACGCGATCGCTCCACCAGCGTGGCAACCCGGCTCATCGACTCGGATTCTCGCTGATCAAGCCGCTCCGCGACCTCTTGGCCAATTGCTCGTGGCGAACCGTCCGGCCAGGAGCCCCCGTAGTCCAACACGGTGTCTCTGATCTCGGCCCAAGCAGCCTCCACCTGCTCCTCGGCCGCCCCGCTGCCGTTCAGCCGGTTGCTACGACGCCGCAGCCGGATGGTTGCAGGCGCAGCGAGGATCAGCAGCAGCACCAACGAGACGCCAGCCCAGATCAGAGTCCGCTCCCAGCCTGCGCCGGCAGTCTGCCCGGGTGCATCCGGTTGCAGGCTCGGCTCGATCGACGGCTCATCGCCAGGCGCTGACTGGTTGTCGTTCGACTCCGAGGAGGGGTTCGCCGACGGATCATCGCCGGAGGAGCCCGAGTCCTGCACGGTCCAGGCCGGCGCAGTCCCTGTCACGCTGGACGGCGTCGGTTCGAAGCGCACCCAGCCGTAATTGGCGAAATACAATTCTGGCCAGGCGTGCATGTCACGGATAGAGACCTTCCAGCCGTCCTCGTCCTGTTCACCTGGCAGGAAACCAACCGACACCCGGGACGGGATGCCGACCACCCGAGCCATCATCGCCATGGCCGATGCGAACTGTTCGCAGTAGCCCTTGTGATCGCGCAGCAGGAAGTTCTGCATGGCCTCATAGCCGCTGCCAGGGAGCGGCTCGGTGCTGTAGGTGAATTGGCTGCTGCGAAGGTACGCCTGAATCGCCGCTGCCTTCTCCGCAGCTGTGTCGGCCTTGGCCGTAATCCGATTGGCCAGTTGGACCAGGGAGTCGGGCAGGTCGGGCGGAACCGCTGCTGTCACTGCGGCGTCGGCGGGCGTGCCCGCGACGGCTTTGTTGAGGTCCCTGAGGTCGGGCGTGATGTCCACGCTCTCGACGGAGTAGCTCATCCGCCGCAGTTCTTGCGACCCCCCGGCATTCACCACAACCAAAGCGTTGGCGTCGTATCGCCAGTCTCCTTGCGCGTCGAAGGATCGGGACGCGTACGGGAGGGGTAAGTATTGCGAGGCGAAGTCCAGCACCCTGATCGTGGTACGACGTTTCTTGGCGGGCTCGGTGCTCACGCCGGGGATGGTTGGCAGTTTTTGTCCCCTGATCAGCTGGATCGGCACGTTGCTCCAGCCGTTCGCGTTGAATTGGGGCAGTGACGCCAGCCGCAGATAGACCCCGCCCGAATCGGTCGTGCGATATTCGATGACGGGGCGATCTTCGGGCTGATTGAGATTGCGGCGCAGATCAAGAGTCGGATCGGTGAGCTGTAGGGGGCCGTTGCCACCGGGGCCACTGCCGAAACCGATGCCTGGCAAGTACAAAGTGGGCAAAACAAACCCGAGGACAACGGTAGCGATAATGGCCGGTGCCGCGAGATAGCCGGCGGCGCGCCAGACAACCGGTGTCGGGGCGCCGAAACCTTCCGCCGAGTCCCGAGAAAGCCCGCGCGTCCAGCGCGCCGTGCTGTTCAGTCCCTCGGCGACCAAGATCGCCAGATAGCCGACTGCGATGTAACAGAAGCTCAGCACTCCGGTGTCAGTGCCCAAGCCGAGTGCCGGCACCAGAAACAGAGTGGCCGGCGGCGCGATGGCCCACGCCGGACGACCAATCCCCGAGACCAGCAGATCGGTCATGATCATGATCATTCCGATCACGGTCACGAAGATCAACTTCACGCCGTTGTCGGGTTCCATAGGCGAGGCTTGGGTGCGCATGTGCTCGATACCCGCCGCCCAGAGGGCACCGTAGCGCTCGAACCTCGGCGTACCAATCGCACTCGTCGCGGAGCTGAGAGTGAGACCGAGACCGAAGGAGTACACCAGCAAGATCACGAGCTGGGCGGCGAGCACTGCACTGCTGGCCAACCCCGCACGTCGCAGTCCCATGCTGGCGGCGCCAATAGCGATGATCAAGATCCAGCTGAAGGCGATGAAGCTGCCGTCCTGAGTCAGCGGTATCACGGTCAGACAGGCGAGCATCACCGAGATCATGACGGCGATGCTGCTGCGATCGGAGGCGCGCACCTCAGACCGCCGTATTGAGCTGTTCGAGGGCCGACCATGCCTCAGCCACACCCATACCACGTGGGACGTCGATGACCCGCCACTGATTGTCACGCAAAATCTGACCAGCCAGCGCGTGCTGCGTTCGCTGCCGGTCGCTGGCAGGTTCGTCGGCGTAACTGTCGACGTCCAGCAGCATCGCCAGGCCTTGCGCGCGATTGCGGCGTACCCGGAGCAGGGAGTTTGCATCTTGCGCGCTCATCCGCCCCATGATCGCGATGGCCAGCTGACCGGGCCTGTCAACGGCAGCAGACTCGACAGCGTAGTGGATGGTAGTCGTCGGCCGGGCCTTGAGGTCGGTCAGCCGGCTGATCACGAGTTCTTGCGACGCCGAGCTGTGCTGGCCCATTGTTCCGCTGATATGCAACGGGCCATCCGCCTCATAGATCTCGATGGCGAAGCCATCGTCGAGGAAGTGAATGCCGATCGATGCCGCTGCCGAGATCGCCCATTCCATGGAGCTCTGCATGCCGCGACCATCATGGGCACTTGCACGCGAATCGAGCACGATGCTGGCGCTGGGGTCCCAGGCTTGCTCCTCGCGACGCACCATGAGATCACCCCAGCGGGCGGTGCTGCGCCAGTGGATCCGCCGTACATCGTCACCTTGCCGGTACTCCCGGACCAGCGCGTCGTCCTGACCAACGATGCCAACCCGATGTGGTCGAGCGTCACCGGTACTGCCACCGCCACCGGCGGTCCGGATGGTCGGAAGCGGCACGATACGTGGGGTCACCATCACTTCGCTGGTGGCAACGAACTGTCGATCAAGCTGCACAAGACCGAATGGGTCAACGGTTCGCACCGTCAGCGGGCCAGTGGAAAAGCGGCCGCGTACCCGTCCCAGCAGCGGATACTCGATGACCCGGCGCCAGCGCACATCCGCACGATCCACCAAGAAGCGTGGCCGACTACCCAACTCCCGGGGCACCGAGTCCTCCAGCAACAGAATGCCGGCCGCCAGCCGGCCATCCTGGGCGAGGGCGATGTGGCCCTTCATCGGTGAACCCAGCGGCACCTGTGCCGGCTCGATGGAGCGTTCACACGACATCCGCAGCCGCGCGCGGGAAACCAGAATGGCGGCTATGACCGGCAGGGCGACCAGCAACAAGCCCAGTCGCATGACGTCGCGCTGGCCGGCGGCCATCGCTACCAGCACCACGATGATGCCGATCGCGACGAAGAACCGCCCTCGATGGGTGAGCAGCCGCCACGGACGCGACACGATGTGCTATCTCCGGTCAGGAATGTGCACAGAGGAGATGGCCTGGGCGATGACGTCGTTGACCGTACGCCGGGCCAGCTGGGCATCGGTGGATGGCAGTACGCGGTGGGCAAGCACCGATACGCCAAGGGCTGCGACATCGTCGGGTGTGACATAGTCGCGGCCCGTCAGCGCGGCAAAGGCGCGGCTCGCACGCAATAGTTGCAGCGTCGCACGCGGTGAGGCACCGAGCCGCAGATCGCGGGAGTTTCGCGTGGCGTTGACCACCTGGACGATGTAGTGCTTGACGGCCGCACTGACATAGACCCTCTTGACCGCCTCGATCAGTCCTCGGATGGTTGCGCCGTCGGTCACGGGCTGCAGCTCCGCGAGCGGATCGGAGGAGCCATGTGAGTCCAACATGTCCAGCTCGGAGTTGGGAGTCGGATAACCCATTTGGATGCGGGCCATGAATCGATCCCGCTGGGCTTCCGGCAACGGATAGGTGCCCTCCATCTCGATGGGATTCTGCGTCGCGACCACCATGAAAGGGGGTTCCAACAGGTAGGTCGTCCCATCCACGCTGACCTGACGTTCTTCCATTGACTCCAGCAGCGCCGATTGCGTCTTGGGTGAGGCGCGGTTGATCTCGTCACCGACCACGATGTTCGCGAAGATTCCACCCGGCTTGAACTCGAAGTCGCGCGTCTCCTGGTTGAAGACCGAGACGCCCGTGATGTCTGATGGCAACAGGTCCGGCGTGAATTGCACCCGACGTACCGAACAGGCGATCGAGCGGCCCAGTGCTTTGGCGAGCATGGTCTTGCCGACCCCTGGCACGTCCTCGACCAGTAGATGCCCCTCGGCCAGCAACACGACGAGTGCGAGGTCGACCGAGCTGCGTTTTCCCTCGATGACGCTTTCCATCGCGTGCCGTACCTGGCCCATGACCTGGACCACGTCACTGAGTGAGTAGGCCACTTCGGGACGCTGCGCGACCTCGGCGGCCTTCTCATAGCCCAAGGACATGTCCAAACCCTACGTGTTCTCGACCAGTCCGAACACCACAGCCAACACGCCCGAGATCAACAGACGCGCCATTGTGGTGTGCCATGTGGGGGAAAGTGGAGTACAGTGGCGCAAAGTGGAGCAAGGTGGTCAATGGGTGGGGTAAGGAGGGTGGTCCGTGTTTCTCGGCACCCACACTCCGAAGCTCGACGACAAAGGTCGCCTGATCCTTCCGGCCAAGTTCCGTGACGAACTGGCTGACGGTTTGGTGATCGCGAAATTCCAAGAGCGATGCCTCGCGATCTGGCCGATCAGCTCGTTCGTCGACATGACTAAAACCGTAAGGAGCGCCTCCTCCAGCCAGCAAGGTGTTCGGGACTACCAGCGGATCCTCGCATCGGGAGCCTCGGACGAGACACCGGATCGGCAGGGCCGGATCACGATCCCGCCTGATCTGAGGTCGTACGCAGGCCTTGACAAGGACTGCGTCGTGGTGGGGGCGATCGATCGGGTGGAGGTCTGGAATCCGGTCGCGTGGGATCAGTACTCCGCTGAGAAGGAACCGGCGTTTGCCGAACTGAACCAAACCCTCTTCCCCGGAGGCTGAGGAGCACAACATCACAAGCAGGACGGCCCGTGTAGAGAGGCTTCAACCCGCAGGTTCGACTCCCTGACGCAACTTCCCCGGTGCCAGGTAGGACTCCCCGCGGATCTCGGGTTGAAACCCCTCTGCACGAGCTACGTCAGCTCAAAAATAGAGGGATCGAGTTGTCGCATGAGTGCCCAGGCCGAGCTGCACGTACCCGTCATGCTGGCGGAAGTCGTTGCGTTGCTGAGCCCTGCTCTGGAAGCTCCGCTGACTGATCCGGCGGGTACAAACGACTGCGTTCTCCTCGACTGCACATTAGGTCTCGGTGGCCATGCGTACGCGTTGCTCGCGGCATGCCCTCAGGCCCGGTTGATCGGGTTGGACCGTGATCATCAGGCGCTGGCTCTCGCGCGGCAGCGGCTGGTCGAGTTCTCCAACCGGGTGACGCTCGTCGAGGCCGTGTTCGATCAGCTCCCCGAGGTGCTCGCGCGGCTCGCCCAACCCAGAGTCCAGGGGATCTTGCTTGATCTTGGTGTGTCCTCGCTGCAGATCGACAATCCCGAACGCGGGTTTGCCTACTCCCAGGACGCGCCGCTGGACATGCGAATGGGATCGCAGGAGCTCACGGCGGCGCAGGTTCTCAATACCTATTCCAAGTCCGACCTCGCGCGAATCCTGCGTAGCTACGGCGAGGAGCGGTTTGCCGATCGAATCGCCGCGCGGATCGTCGCCGAGCGTGATCGCGAGCCTTTCCGCAGCTCGGCACGACTGGTTGGGTTGCTCCACGACGCCATCCCAGCAGCCTCCCGCAAATCGGGCGGCCACCCCGCGAAGAGGACCTTTCAGGCGCTGCGGATCGAGGTGAACGGCGAGCTGCGCGCGCTCGAATCTGTGCTGCCAGAAGCCATCGCGGCTCTCGCCGTGCACGGCAGGATCGTCGTTCTGGCCTACCACTCGCTCGAAGATCGCCTGGTCAAACAGATCCTCACCGCCGCCTCGAGAGATCGTGCGCCCCGTGACCTGCCCGTCGTACCGGCCGAGCTGCGGCCGCAATTGCGGCTGCTGACCCGTGGAGCGATGCGACCCAGTGCCGCCGAAATCGCCCGCAATCCGCGTGCCGCATCCGCACGGCTCCGTGCTGCAGAACGGATCGCAGAGTTGCCGGTGGCCGGATGAGCGCGCTATGGGCGCCTATCACGGGTCGGCGTGAGGAGATCGGGACGATCTCTTCGCCGCTGCACGCCGTGGCCAAACCGGCGGCGCGCTTGGCGCGATTCCCGTTTCTGCTGGTGTTGATCGGGATCTTCGGGATCGGTATGGCCGGCTTGCTCATGCTCAACACAACGCTGCAAGGCCAGGCGTTCCAGTCGCGGACTCTCAACCGCCAGGCCGCCGAACTCGCGTACGCCCAGGCTGATCTTGAAAACCAGCTCGACGCGCTGGCCGCTCCCCAGGAGCTGGCGCGTCGAGCATCTGCATTGGGAATGCGCCCCAACCCGTATCCGGCCTTTCTGGAACTGCCCAGCGGCAAGGTGATCGGCAAGCCCACGCCAGTGCAGGGCGACGAGGTGCCCGCGTTCATCGTCAAAACGCCCGCCGAAGTCGCGGCTGAGCGGGCTGCCAAACGTGCTCGTGTCGAGGCAAGGGCTGCGGCCAAGGCGGCCAAGCTAGAACGGCAGAAGGCGGCGGCAGTAGCCGCGAAGCAAGAGCGGCAGAAGGCGGCGGCAATGGCCGCCAAGCGAGAGCAGCAAAAGGCCAAGCGGCCGTGATCAAAGAGCCGGATGGTCTGCACACGGCTCGTCCACTGCCCAGCCAGCTGCTGCGTGACCGCACGAATGTCGCCGCTCGGCCTCGCGTTCGGCAATCTCCACCGGTTCGGCCAGTTCGGCCGGTTCGGCGACGGCCACCTCTGCGGCTGCCACTCGCCTCGGCCCACCGCCGGCTACACACATTGTTGATCATCGTCGCAATGGCGTTGTCGCTGTGTGCGGGCCGGCTGCTGCAGCTTCAGGGCTTCGATTCCTCGTCCTACAGCGTCGACGCTTTGACCCGTACGCTGCCGCTGCTGCCCGCACGTGGACAGATCACCGACCGCAACGGGCTAGTCCTCGCCTCGACGCAGCCGGCGGTGGCCGTAACGGCTGATCCGAAGCTCACGGCCCCTCAGGCGTCGGAGATCGCCGACGTACTCGGCGCGCACCTGGGCATGTCGGTCGAGGAGCTCATGCCGTTGCTGACCAAGACGGGTACCCGGTTCGTCTACATCAAGAAGAAGGTGCCGGCACTGACCTACAGCGGACTGGCCGCCGACTTGTCGAGCCGCCGACTGCACGGCATCTTCCGGGAGAGCGATCCGATCCGTACCTATCCGAACGGATCGGTCGGCGCCTCCGTCGTCGGGTTTGTTGGCGCAGATGGTGAGGGCCTGGCTGGGCTGGAGCGGACCTTCAACGCGCAGCTGGCCGGGGTGGAAGGCAAAGAGACCTACGAGAGCGCACCCAACGGCAGCAGGATCCCACTCGGCAGGAGCTCGATCACCCCAGCGCGGAATGGCCTGAGCTATCAATTGACCCTGGACTCCGAGGTGCAATGGGCGGCCGAGCGGCGACTGGCTGAGCAGGTTGCCAGAACGCGCGCCGACTCGGGCTTCGCCATCGTCTTGGACATCAAGACTGGTCAGGTCATCGCGCTGGCGAACGCACCGACCTATGACTCATCCAGACCACAGGCCGCCAACTCCGCAGATCGGGGTAACCGCGCTATCTCCGCTCCGTACGAGCCCGGCAGCGTTGAGAAGGTCCTGACCGCTGCGGCGTTGATCGACTCAGGTACGGCGACTCCGAATACCCGAGTGGTGATTCCCAGCCGCATTGCCTCGGGTGGGAATAAGATCAAGGACTTCTTCACCCACGGTGTGCTGCACTACACCATGCGAGGCGTCATCGCGGACTCCTCCAACATCGGTACGGTTTTGCTTACTCGCCAGCTCAACAAACAGACGCTGCACGACTACTTGGTGAGCTTTGGCCTCGGACACACCACCAGCATTGAACTGCCTGGGGAGTCCGCCGGCATTATGCCCAAGGCGGATATGCCCGATGGCCAACGCGATCGTGTCGCGTTCGGGCAGGCGATTGCTGTCACAGGCATCCAGCAAGCCGCCGCCGTCGCCGGCATCGTGAACGGCGGAATCTACAATCCGCCCACAGTGATCAAGACCGCCACCGACGGGGAGGGTCGGGAGGTGGCAGTGCCGCGGACGCCACCGCGGCGAGTCATCTCGGAGAAGAGCTCGGCACAGGTACGCGAACTGATGCAGGCGGTCATCGACAGTATTAATGGGCAACGAAATTTGAAGCTCGACCGATACACCAGTGGCGGGAAGACGGGCACCGCACAACGTGCCGATACCAGCTGCGGTTGCTATCGAGGCTACGTAACATCATTCGTAGGCTTTGCGCCTCTCGATGACCCACAGATCCTGACCTATGTCGTGATCAGCAACCCGAGGGCAGGCGATACCGGATCGATCACCGCAGCACCGGCGTACCGCGACATCATGAACATGGCGCTGCCGCGCTACTCGGTGGCACCTGATGCCAAGCCGCACAAACCGCTGCCCACCCAGTGGTGAGAGCGGGCGGAAGCGAGCAATCCAACACAGCGAGCTTGGCGACCGAAGCAGGCGGCGACAAAGCGCGATCCGCGCCCGCGATGTTCGCGCCGCCGATCTGCAGGAGAAGCCGGCGAAACCGTCGAGAACAGAGGAAATTCTTCAAAGAGAGCCGTTTCGTCGGACTCGACGAAGACGGCGGCTCCCCGCGAACATCGCAGCGAGCGGAGCGAGCCATCAAACAGAGCGAGCTTGGCGAGGCAAGCAATACAAACGAGCGAGGCAATCAAACGCGATAGCGTCACCAGCGTGTCTATTGCTCTACGGGGGGGCGTGATTCGGCCGCGCACCAGACACCAGATCGGTCTGGCCGAACTGCTCGGGGTCCGCGCCGCGGTAAGCGATCCGCTTATCAGTGGCATCACCATCGACTCCCGGCTGGTACGTCCCGGCGACTTGTACGTCGCATTGTCTGGTGCGCATCATCACGGCGCGGAGTTCGCCCAGCAGGCTGCTGCGGCAGGAGCCGTCGCCATTCTCACCGACACGGCCGGCAGTTTGCTGGCTCAGGAGGTGTCACTTCCGGTCGTCGTCGTCGACCATCCTCGACAAGCGATGGCCGGTGTCGCCGCCACCATCTACGGCCGCCCTGGGGATGCGCTCACCATGTGCGCGGTCACGGGCACAAATGGCAAGACAACGACAACCTTTCTCTTGGAGGCCGCGCTGCGCGCCGGGGGCGTGAGCACAGGGTTGGTCGGTACCGTCGGCTTCCGGCTGAACGGTGTGGCACTGGACTGCGTGCCGACGACGGTGACAACGCCCGAGTCGACCGACCTTCAGGGTCTGCTGGCTTTTCTGCTCGAGGAGGGAGCCAAGACCGTCGTGATGGAGGTTTCTTCCCACGCGCTGGTACTTGGTCGTGCCGAAGCGATCAGCTTCGATGTTGCGGCATTCACCAACCTGGGTAGAGATCATCTGGATTTCCACCGTGACATCGAGTCCTATTTCGAGGCCAAGGCCTCGCTCTTCACCCCGGAGCGGACCAAACACGCGGTGATCAATGTCGACGATCCGCGTGGTCGCGAGCTGGTGCAGCGCATCGGTCGGCACTCGGGCATGGAGCTCAGCACGGTGAGCCTCGACGGCGACGCGGCCTGTCGGGCATTGGCGTACCAGGTGCAGCCGGATGGTCGGACAGCGGTGCGCGCCGACCTCCGAGGCCGCATCCTGAATTTCAGCCTCAATCTGCCTGGTGACTTCAACATTCGCAACGCCCTGACGGCCTTGGCCATGGTCGATGCGATCGGCGGCGATCTGCAACGCGCGACGGTCGGTTTGGGGCAGGCACATGTCGCAGGCCGGATGCAGCGCGTCGAACTCGGCCTCGGCGCACCGCGGGTCTATGTGGACTTCGCCCATACGCCGCAGGCGATCGCTGCTGCACTGCAGGCGGTGGGCACCCAGCGCCGCATTGTGGTGCTGGGCTGCGGCGGAGATCGTGATCCGCACAAGCGTGGACCGATGGGAGAAGCTGCGGCTCGATTCGCCGACGTGGTGATTGCCACCGACGACAACCCGCGCTCCGAAGACCCTGGCGCGATCCGGACGGAGCTGATCACGGGGGCGCAGACGGCAGTCCGGAAGGACGGTCTCACGACAGAGGTCATCGATGGCGGCGACCGGCGCTCCGCGATCCGCCTGGCGCTGCAGATCGCGTCGCCCAGTGATGTGGTCGCGATTCTCGGCAAGGGCCATGAGCTCGGTCAGGAGGTGGCTGGCACGGTACTGCCGTTCAGCGATCCGGACGTGGCAGCCGAGGAGTGGGCCGTGCTGCATCCGGACCTGGGTCGACGGGCCGGTCAGCAGGGTACGACGCCGTGATCCCTGCGACGGTCGACGAGATCGCCATGGCACTCGGTGCGCCGCTCGTGGGTCCCGGCGACAAGGCTGCCGTAGTCACAGCACTGACTGCTGACTCTCGTGCGGTGTTTCCCGGCGCTCTGTTCGTCGCATTGCCGGGTGAGCGGGTCGATGGCCATGACTATGTTGCGGCGGCAGCTGCGGCCGGGGCGGCTGCGTCGCTCACCAGGCATCGCGTTGCCGGGGCGCTCTGTGTCGTGGTAGCAGATCCGCTGGTGGCGCTCGGCCGGCTGTCGCGCTACCTCCTCGACCGGTCGAGCGCTGCTGGTCTTCAGGTCGTCGGCATCACCGGTTCGGTCGGGAAGACGTCGACCAAGGATCTGCTGGCGCAACTGCTCGAGCAGACGGGCCCTACTGTCGCACCCGCAGGCAATCTCAACAATGAACTCGGCGTGCCCCTTACGGTCGGCCGAGTCGATGCGCACACCAGATATCTGGTCGTGGAGATGGGTGCCCGTCGTATCGGCCACATTGCCTATCTCTGTGAGATCGCGCCGCCGCGAGTCGGTCTGGTGCTGAATGTCGGCCAGGCCCATGTCGGGGAGTTCGGCGGGCAGGCCGCAATCGCGCAGGCGAAAGGTGAGTTGGTCGAGTGCCTGCCTCCTGCCGGCTGGGCCGTTCTCAATCGCGATGATCCACTGGTTTGGGGAATGCGGCGTCGTACGAGGGCGCGGGTGCTGCCGTGGTCCGCCGGCGCGCAGCTCACCGAAGGCGTGTGGGCCTCGGGATTTAGCGGTGACGCATCCGGGCGATACTCCTTCACCCTCCATCAACGACGAGACGGCGAATCGGAACAGCAAGCTGACGTGCGGCTGGGACTGACGGGGCGGCACCAGGTCGCGAACGCGGTTGCGGCCGCCGCCGCTGCCCTGGCCCTAGGGCTCGAGCTCGACCAGATTGCGGCCGGACTCACAACCGCCGCGCCGCGCTCGCGTTGGCGTATGGAGCTCCATCACCGTTCGGACGGCGTAACGGTGATCAACGACTCCTACAACGCCAATCCCGAGTCAATGCGCGCCGCGCTGTCGACCCTTGTTGAGCTCGGTCGACGGGGCGGGCATACCTGGGCTGTGCTGGGCGACATGCTCGAGCTCGGCGATGCCGCAGCCGAGGAGCATGAGGCGATCGGCCGGTTCGCGGCGCAGCTCGGAGTCCAGCAGCTGGTCGCCATCGGTGATTACGCAAACCGCATCACCAAGGCCGCTGTGGATGCTGGTTTGCCGCCCACCTCGGCGGTGGCAGTGGCGGACAAGCCCGCGGCGGTCGCGGTGCTGACAGCTGGTCTTGGACCTCGCGACGTCGTCCTGGTCAAGGCATCTCGTGGCTTAGCCTTGGACACCGTGGCCGACGACATTCTCACCGCCGTCGCTCCACAGCCGCTCGAGGATCCCGGGTGAAGACGATTGTCCTTGCTGGCGGCCTCGCCCTGATCGCGACGTTGCTCGGCACCAAGCTGGCCATCCTGATCCTGGTGAGGAAGGGCTACGGGCAGCTCATCCGCGACGACGGCCCGACCTCGCACCACGTGAAGCGGGGCACCCCCACCATGGGCGGGCTCGTCATCATTGCGGCGGTGCTGCTGGCCTACTTCGGCAGTCATTTGATCATCTTTTCGGCTCCGTCTGCGTCGGCACTACTGGTGCTGTTCCTCTTTACGGGGTTAGGCGTGGTCGGCTTTCTGGACGACTACATCAAGATCAGCAAGCAGCGCTCGCTCGGACTGCGGAGCAAGGCCAAGATCGCTGGCCAGTCGGTCGTCGCCATTGTGTTCGCCGTCGCTTCGCTGCAATTCCCTGACGAGCGGGGGATCACCCCTGCTTCACCTGCCATCTCCTTCCTGCGCGACATCGAGTGGCTGCGATTGCCGCTCATTCTGGTGATCATCTGGGTGATGCTGCTGATCGCAGCTGCCAGCAACGGCGTCAACCTCACCGACGGGCTCGATGGACTCGCCTGCGGCGCCTGCGTGATGATCTTCGGCGCGTACACGCTGGTCAATATCTGGCAGTACAACCAGTCCTGCGCATACACCGCCTCGGCCGGACCGAAGTGCTACGAGGTACGTGATCCGTACGATCTGGCGGTGGTCGCCGTCGCACTCGCCGGCGCGTGCTTCGGCTTTCTGTGGTGGAATGCCGAGCCGGCCAAGATCTTCATGGGCGACACCGGGTCGCTCTCGCTCGGCGGTGCGCTCGCCGGGATGGCCATCTTCACCCGAACCGAGCTGTTGCTCGTGATCTTGGGCGGACTGCTAGTCATCGAGGTCATGTCGGTGATCTTGCAAGTCGGCTTTTTCAAGTTGACCCGTGGTCGACGATTGTTCAAGATGTCGCCCATCCACCACCACTTCGAGCTGCTGAACTGGCAACAGGTGACCATCGTGATGCGCTTCTGGATCATCGCCGGGCTGTTCGTCGCTGCCGGCCTGGGCATCTTCTACGCAGAATGGGTGGCAGGCACGTGAGCCTGTCGTGGTTGGTCGCCGCCGATGCTCGCTCACCGTGGCCGCAGGCGCATGTCGTGGTGGCCGGCATCGGCGTTTCGGGTTTCGCCGCCGCCGACGGGCTGTTGCAGTTCGGTGCTCGTGTCACGGTTCTGGACGACCAGCTCGATGAGCGGAGGTCCGACAAGGGCAAGCTGCTGGAAGTACTCGGCGGCACCGTACGCCTGGGGCCTGGCGCCACTGCGACTCTGCCGGACGATGCTGATCTTGTGATCACCACCGGCTGGCCTGCCTCAGCGCCGCTGCTGCGTCAGGCGGCAGAGCGGCAGCTGCCGATCTGGAGCGAAGTCGAGTTGGCCTGGCGGCTCAGTCGCCCGGACAAGATCATCCCGTGGCTCGGAATAACGGGCACCAACGGCAAGACGACGACCACCCAGATGCTCGAGTCGATCCTCGCAGCGGCCGGGCTGCAGACGGCGGCGGTCGGCAACATCGGCCGCCCGATCATGGAGATCGTGTTGGACCCGCAACCGTACGACGTTCTCGCCGTGGAGCTGTCGAGCCATCAGCTGCACTGGTCCAACTCACTGTCCTTGCATTCGGCCGCAGTCCTCAACGTCCAACCCGATCACCTGGAGTGGCATGGCTCATACGCGGCGTACCGCGACGCCAAGGCCAAGATCTACTCCGGTGTCGAGGTGAGCTGTGTCTACAACGTCGCTGACCCACTCACCGAGCGAATGGTCGAGGAGGCCGAGGTCGTCGAGGGTGCCCGAGCTATCGGTTTCACGCTGGGTATACCCGCTGTCTCGATGCTCGGCATCGTTGACGATCTCCTGGTCGATCGGGCCTTCGTCGCACAACGTCAGGACTCGGCGCTGGAGCTCGCAAAGGTCAGCGACGTCACTCCGGCTGCACCGCACAACGTGGCCAACGCACTGGCCGCCGCAGCGCTAGCGCGCTCGTACGGCGTGCCGGGGACGGCGGTGCGGGACGGATTGCGATCGGTGAGAGTGGGACCCCACAAGATCCAGACTGTCTTGGAACGCGACGGAATCTCCTGGGTCGATGATTCCAAGGCCACCAACCCGCACGCGGCCGATGCGTCGCTGCGCGCCTTCGACTCGGTGGTCTGGATCGCCGGTGGCCAGGCCAAGGGCACCACCTTCGACGAGTTGATCACCGCTCATCGTCAGAGGCTACGCGGCGCGGTGCTGCTTGGGACCGACCGCGACATCATCGCCCAAGCCCTCGCTCGACACGCACCGGAAGTCCCAACACAAATCATCGAGTCGGTCGACACTAGAGCAATGGCACAAGCCGTTGCGGCGGCCGCTTCCCTGGCCAGACCTGGTGATGCTGTCCTGCTTGCCCCGGGGTGCGCCAGCTTGGACATGTTCACCGATTACGCCGCACGCGGGGATGCTTTCGCTGCCGCGGTGCGCGCGCTCGCAGAGGAGTAGACGTCAGTGGCGACCCTGACTCCGCAGGGCCAGTCTGCGCCCACCGCAATTGGGCGGCGTCCCATGTCTGCCCTCGAGATGCTGCGCTGGCTCCGCTCGGCGCTAGACCGGCCATTGACCAGCTATCACCTGGTACTCGGCTCAGTTGCGTTGCTGCTCGTCGTCGGCGTCATGATGGTGCTCTCGGCATCGAGCGTGAACGCCTATCTCAGCCACGGCGATTCCTACTTCTATGTCAAACGGCAGGTGATCTTCCTATCCGTCGGTGTGCTGGGCGGGTTGACGATCATGCAGCTGCCACTGTCGACGCTCCGGCTGTTGAGCTGGTTCGGCCTCGCCGGTGCCACCGTCTTGTTGATCTTGACCTATACGCCGCTCGGCATCTCGGTGAACGGCAACCGCAACTGGCTCTATCTCGGTTCGTCACTCTTCTCCATCCAGCCCGCCGAGTTTGCGAAGCTTGCCATGATCGTTTGGGGAGCGGACGTGCTGGCCCGAAAGCACCGGTTACTCGAGCAGCCGAAGCACTTGCTCGTGCCGTTCCTTGCGGTAAGCGGCATTTTGGTGTTGCTCGTGCTGTTTCAGGGCGACGCCGGTACTGCGGTGGTGATGGCAGCCATCGCTGCCGGCATGCTGTGGATCGTCGGTGCTCCGCTGCGGGTGCTGACGGCCCTGGCATCGGCTGGTGTGGTCGGAGTCATCGCCATCTTCGTCACGTCCTCAGTGCGGATGAGTCGCCTGGCCGCCTTTCTGGACCCCAGCCTCGATGTCAATGGTGCCAATCACCAGGCCAACGCCGGCATGTTCGCGATTGCCTCCGGCGGCTGGTGGGGCGTTGGCCTGGGTGCCAGCCGGCAGAAGTGGGGGAGCCTGCCCGAGGCACACACCGACTTCATCTTCGCCGTACTCGGTGAGGAGTTCGGCCTGTTCGGCAGCCTGGTCGTCCTCGCCATGATCGGCATTTTGGGCTATGCCGGCATTCGTATCGCCACGCGCACAGACGATCTCTTCGTACGGTATACGGCCGGCGGCATCACCACGTGGTTCATGGTGCAGGCGTTGATCAACCTCGCCGTGGTACTGCGGCTGCTTCCTATCGCGGGTGTGCCATTGCCGTTGCTGTCCTACGGTGGCTCGGCATTGGTCGCCAATCTGCTCGCGGTCGGGGTATTGCTTGCCTGCGCACGCCGAGAACCCGAGGCCCGGAAGCTGCTGGCGAAGAAGGCGACGCGGCCCACGCGGCGGATGACCGCAGTCGTCGGATCGCGGACCAGCAACGGCCGTACCGAGTCATGACCACGTCTGGTTCCGGCTCGGTGGTGCTCGCCGGTGGCGGAACTGCCGGCCACACCTCGCCGTTGATCGCAACTGGTCTTGAGCTGCGCAGTCTCGGCGACGGAGTCACGGTGACGGCGCTCGGTACCGCACGAGGGCTGGAGACCACCGTCGTTCCGGCCGCCGGGCTGCAGCTGGAACTGATCCCCCCGGTACCGATGCCCCGTCGAGTCGGTAAGGATCTTGCTTTGCTTGGGCCCCGGCTCCTTCAGGCGGTAACGGCCACCGCTCAACTCCTCCGCCGAGTCGAGGCCGACGTCGTGCTGGGCTTCGGCGGCTACGTTTCCACCCCGGCCTACCTCGCCGCCCGCCGACTCGGCCTTCCGGTGGTCATCCACGAGCAGAACGTGCTGCCGGGCCTGGCCAACAAGCTTGCCGCACGGCTCACCAGGGAGGTTTACACCTCCTTTCCGCGGACATCACT
>Ga0307285_10000078_pt1 | contig 23238 bp, 21 predicted proteins | sample ER_DNA_139_FD_194476 | JGI IMG/M metagenome (GOLD analysis project Ga0307285, IMG submission 194476) | Bulk soil microbial communities from the East River watershed near Crested Butte, Colorado, United States - ER_DNA_139 | ecosystem: Environmental > Terrestrial > Soil > Floodplain | place... | reverse complement strand
GACAAACCCGAAGTGGTTGCGATGCTGACGGCTGGTCTTGGACCTGGCGACGTGGTCTTGGTCAAGGCATCTCGTGGCTTAGCCTTGGACACCGTGGCCGACGACATCCTTACCGCCGTCCCGCCACTACCGCCCGAGGACCCTGGGTGAAGACCATTGTTCTCGCCGGCGGCCTTGCCCTGATCGCGACGTTGCTTGGCACCCGGCTGGCTATCCTTGTGCTGGTCAAGAAGGGCTACGGACAGCTCATCCGCGACGACGGCCCGACCTCCCACCATGTGAAGCGGGGCACACCCACGATGGGCGGGCTGGTCATCATCGCCGCCGTGCTGCTCGCCTACTTCGGCAGCCATTTGATCATCTTTTCGGCTCCGTCCGCCTCGGCATTGCTGGTGCTGTTTCTGTTTACCGGTCTAGGCGTTGTCGGGTTTTTGGACGACTACGTCAAGATCAGCAAGCAGCGCTCGCTCGGACTCCGGAGCAATGCCAAGATCGCCGGCCAGTCGATCGTCGCCATCGTCTTCGCGGTCGCGTCGCTGCAGTTTCCCGACGAGCGCGGAATCACGCCCGCCTCACCGGCGATCTCTTTCCTGCGCGACATCGAATGGCTCCGATTGCCGCTGATTCTGGTGATCATCTGGGTGATGCTGCTGATCGCGGCGGCCAGCAACGGCGTCAACCTCACTGACGGGCTCGATGGACTCGCCTGTGGTGCCTGCGTCATGATCTTCGGCGCGTACACGCTGGTCAACATCTGGCAGTACAACCAGTCCTGCGCCTACACCGCATCCGCTGGGCCGAAGTGTTACGAGGTACGCGATCCCTACGACCTGGCGGTGGTCGCCGTAGCGCTCGCGGGGGCATGCTTCGGCTTTCTGTGGTGGAACGCTGAGCCAGCCAAGATCTTCATGGGCGATACGGGGTCGCTCTCTCTCGGCGGTGCCCTCGCGGGGATGGCGATCTTCACCCGAACCGAGCTATTGCTGGTGATCTTGGGCGGACTGCTGGTCATCGAGGTGATGTCGGTGATCTTGCAAGTAGGCTTTTTCAAGTTGACCCGTGGAAAACGACTGTTCAAGATGTCGCCCATTCACCACCACTTCGAGTTGCTGAGCTGGGCACAGGTCACCATCGTGATGCGATTCTGGATCATCGCCGGATTGTGCGTCGCCGCCGGCTTGGGCATCTTCTACGCGGAGTGGGTGGCCGGCACATGAGTCTGTCGTGGCTGGGCCAAGCCGATGCACGGTCACCGTGGCCGCAGGCCCATATCGTGGTCGCCGGCATCGGCGTTTCGGGATTCGCCGCTGCTGACGGCTTGCTGGAGTTCGGTGCCCGCGTCACAGTCCTGGACGACGTGCTCGATGAGCGTCGGTCCGACAAAGGCAAGCTGCTGGAAGTACTCGGCGGCACCGTTCGGCTCGGGCCGGGTGCCACCTCAACTCTGCCTGACGATGCCGATCTGGTGATTACCACGGGCTGGCCGGCCACCGCACCGCTGCTGCGCCAGGCTGCTGAGCGCGAGGTGCCGATCTGGAGCGAAGTCGAGCTGGCCTGGCGGCTCAGCCGGCCCGACAAGATCGTGCCGTGGCTGGGCATCACGGGAACCAACGGCAAAACAACGACCACGCAGATGCTGGAGTCGATGCTTGCCGCCGCCGGGCTGCAGACAGCTGCGGTCGGCAACATTGGCCGCCCGATCATGGAGATCGTGCTGGATCCGCAACGCTACGACGTACTCGCCGTCGAGCTGTCCAGTCATCAGTTGCATTGGTCCTACTCGCTGGCCATGCATTCTGCCGCGGTGCTCAATGTGCAACATGATCACCTGGAATGGCACGGCTCCTACCAGGCCTATCGCGATGCCAAAGCCAAGATCTATGAGGGCGTGCAGGCGAGCTGCGTCTACAACGTCGCAGACCCGGTCACCGAGCAGATGGTCGAGCAGGCCGAGGTCGTCGAGGGTGCCCGAGCGATCGGTTTCACGCTGGGCACGCCTGCGGTGTCGATGCTCGGCGTGGTTGATGACTTGCTCGTCGACCGGGCATTCATCGAGCAGCGGCGGGACTCCGCTCTCGAGCTCGCGAAGATCAGCGATGTCAGTCCACTCGCTCCGCACAATGTGGCCAATGCCTTGGCGGCCGCTGCGCTGGCTCGCTCGTACGGCGTGCCGGCGACGGCGGTGCGGGACGGCTTGCGTTCGGTGAAGGTCGGACCCCACAAGATTCAGACGGTGCTGGAACGCAACGGCGTCTCGTGGGTCGATGACTCCAAGGCGACCAATCCGCATGCGGCAGATGCCTCGCTGCGCGCCTTCGAGTCAGTGGTCTGGATCGCCGGTGGCCAGGCCAAGGGCACTACGTTCGATGAGTTGATCACCGCTCATCGGCAGAGGCTGCGTGGCGCGGTGCTGCTTGGCACCGACCGCGACATCATCGCTGAAGCCCTCGCTCGACACGCACCGGAAGTCCCCACACAAGTCATCGAGTCGGTCGACACTAGAGCGATGGCACAAGCCGTTGCGGCGGCTGCTTCCCTGGCCAGACCTGGTGATGCAGTTTTGCTCGCGCCGGGGTGCGCCAGCAAGGACATGTTCACCGATTACGCCGCACGCGGAGATGCCTTCGCTGCGGCCGTACGTGCGCTCGCAGAGGAGTAGACGTCAGTGGCGACCCTGACCCCGCAGGGCCAGACAGTGCGTCGCCCCATGTCTGCGCTGGAGCTGCTGCGCTGGCTCCGCTCGGTGTTGGACCGGCCCCTGACCAGCTATCACCTGGTGCTCGGCTCGGTCGCCTTGCTGCTCATCGTCGGCGTCATGATGGTGCTCTCGGCGTCCAGCGTGAATGCCTACCTCACCGTGGGGGATTCCTACTTCTACGTCAAGCGGCAGGTGATCTTTCTCGCAGCCGGCGTACTGGGCGCATTGATGATCATGAAGTTGCCGCTATCGACGCTGCGGTTGCTCGGCTGGTTCGGCCTCGCCGGTGCCATCGTCTTATTGATCTTGACCTATACACCACTCGGGATCTCGGTGAACGGCAACCGCAACTGGCTGTATCTCGGTTCCTCACTGTTCTCGATCCAGCCGGCCGAATTCGCAAAGCTCGCCATGATCATTTGGGGAGCGGATGTGTTGGCCCGCAAGAATCGGTTGCTCGACCAGCCGAAACACTTGCTGGTGCCGTTCCTCCCGGTGAGCGGCATTCTGGTCTTGTTAGTGCTCTTTCAGGGTGACGCCGGTACGGCGGTCGTGATGGCGGTCATTGCCGCCGGCCTGTTGTGGATCGTCGGTGCACCACTGCGCGTACTCATGGGCCTGGCATCCGCCGGTCTGGCCGGCATGATCGCGATCTTCATCACGTCCTCGGTGCGAATGCGTCGGCTTGCTGCCTTTCTGGACCCCACCCTTGACGCAAATGGCGCCAATCACCAGGCCAACGCGGGGATGTTCGCCATTGCATCCGGCGGCTGGTGGGGTGTTGGTCTCGGCGCCAGCCGGCAGAAGTGGGGGAGCTTGCCGGAGGCGCACACCGACTTCATTTTCGCCGTGCTCGGCGAGGAGTTCGGGCTCTGCGGCAGCTTGGTCGTACTGGCCATGATCGGCATATTGGGCTACGCCGGCATCCGGATCGCCACGCGCGCGGATGATCTCTTCGTACGCTATACAGCCGGCGGTATCACCACGTGGTTCATGGTCCAGGCATTGATCAACTTGGCCGTGGTGCTCCGGCTGCTCCCCATCGCGGGCGTTCCGTTGCCGTTGCTGTCTTACGGCGGGTCGGCACTGGTCGCCAACCTGCTAGCGGTCGGCGTACTGCTGGCCTGCGCCCGGCGAGAACCCGAAGCCAGAGAGCTGCTGGCCAAGAAGGCAACGCGGCCTACCCGGCGGATGACGGCCGTCGTCGGCTCGCGTGCCAGCCACGGCCGTACCGACTCATGACCGGGTCAGCTACCGGCTCTGTCGTGCTCGCCGGTGGCGGGACCGCGGGTCACACCTCGCCGTTGATTGCGACAGCTCTCGAGCTGCGTCGACTCGGCGATGGCATCACGCTGACGGCGCTCGGTACCAGCCGAGGCCTGGAGACCGCCGTTGTTCCCGCAGCCGGCCTGGACTTGGAGCTGATCCCTCCGGTACCAATGCCCCGGCGACTCGGCAAGGATTTCGCGCTGGTGGGACCGCGGCTCCTGCACGCCGTGACCGCAACCGCACAACTGCTCCGGCGGGTCGAGGCTAATGCCGTGCTCGGCTTTGGTGGCTATGTCTCCACTCCGGCCTACCTCGCGGCCCGCCGACTCGGACTGCCTCTGGTCATCCACGAGCAGAACGTGCTCCCCGGCCTCGCTAACAAGCTTGCCGCCCGGCTCACCCATGAGGTCTTCACATCGTTCCCGCAGACCTCACTGCCGCATGCCCGCTGCATCGGATTGCCGATGCGGCGCGCGATCACCGATCTTGACCGTGCCGCGCTGCGCCGGGAGGCGCGGATCGGTTTCGAGCTGGACCCGGATCTGCCGACCCTGCTGGTGAGTGGCGGATCACAAGGCGCACTGCGGATCAATACTGCGGTGGCAGGGGCGTGGCCGGAGCTGCTGGCCAACAGAATCCAGGTGTTGCACGTCCTCGGACCCAAGAATCTCGTGCCTGGCATCGAGCGGAGCGTCGATGTCGACACCGGCGCCGTTTATCAACCCGTGGGGTATGTGGCACACATGGAGCGGGCGTACGCCGCGGCCGACCTGATGCTGGCACGCAGTGGCGCTGGGACGGTCTTGGAAACGGCGGCCGTCGGACTTCCCGCCATATTCGTGCCCTACCCTCACGGCAACGGCGAGCAAGCGCTCAATGCCGAGCTCGTTGTCAACGCGGGCGGCGGAATCATGCTGGCCGACAGTGACTGCACGTCAACCTGGGTGGGCCAGGAGATACCGGCCCTGTATGGACATCCGGATCGGCTCGCCGGAATGAGTCAGGCGCTGTCCGGCGTTGCGCGCCTGGACGCGGCTACCGTGTTGGCGTCACGAGTTTTGGAGGTGATTCGCTGATGAGTCTGCTCACTCCCATCCAACTGCCGAGGCTGGAGGAGCTGGGAGCGGTGCACTTCATCGCCATCGGCGGCTCGGGCATGAACGGAATCGCCTCGATGATGCTGGCCCGCGGGATCCCGGTGAGCGGCAGTGACCGGCAGGACTCCAAATATCTGCGTGCGCTTGAGGCGCAAGGGGCGCGGGTCTACGTCGGGCACCGTGCCGACCAGCTTGGCAACGCCGAGACCGTCGTCGCGTCCTCAGCGATTAGAGAGGACAACCCTGAGCTCGCCGAGGCTCGGCGCCGCGGTCTGCGGGTGCTGCATCGCAGCGCCGCACTCGGCTCACTGATGTTGGGTCAGCGTGGCATCGCGGTAGCCGGAACCCACGGCAAGACCACGACCACGGCCATGATCGCCCATGTCCTCAGCGGGTGCGGACTCGATCCGTCCTTCGTGATCGGCGGCGCACTCACCGGCACCGCCACTGGTGGGCATCATGGCAGCGGCGACATCACGATCGTCGAGGCCGACGAGAGCGATGGCTCCTTCCTGCAGTATCCGCGCGAGATCGCTGTCGTCACCAACATCGATCCTGATCACCTCAGTAACTGGGGGAGTGCGGAGAACTACGCCGACGGTTTTCTGCGCTTCGCAACTGCGGAATCGGTACGGCTGCTGGTGACCAGCGCAGACGATCCAGGAGCGGTTGCCTTGATCGACCGAGTTCGGCAGCGTACGTCCGCTGGGTTACCCGGACCTCAGGTGCTGACCTTCGGATTGTCGAAAGAGGCCGATATAGGAATCGTCGGGCCCAGCATGGCAGGTACCGGCTCAAGATTTGAGCTGCGCTGGGCGGGCCACACCGGCCCGGTCGAGCTCTCGGTGCCCGGACACTACAACGTCCTCAACGCGGCAGCGGCGTACGCGGTGGCGGTCTGGCTCGGTGCCCAGGACGTGGACATCCGACGCGAGTTGTCGAGGTATCAGGGCACGTACCGACGGTTCGAGCTGATCGGAACACCGAACGACATCCGGGTTTACGACGACTACGCCCATCACCCGACCGAAGTGCTGAACACCTTGATCGCGGCTCGCACCGGTGTCGGGAACGGCCGTGTCGTGGTGTGCTTCCAGCCGCACCTCTACACCCGCACTCGGGACTTCTGGCGAGAGCTGGGCCACGCTCTGGAGCACGCGGACGAGGCCATCGTGATGGATGTCTGCGGTGACCGCGAGGATCCCATTCCTGGCATCGACGGCGCCATGGTTGCCCATGCGGTAGCTCCTGGCACGGCGAACGTGACTTACGAACCCGTCTGGGATGAGGCCGCACCAACAGTGGCCAGGATCGCTCGTCCCGGCGATCTCGTGATCACCGTCGGCTGCGGCGACGTTACGAAAGTGGCGCCTCAGATCGTCGCGGAAATTCAGCGACTTACTGGCGTGCCGCGGTGACCGCGAGAGTCACGCCCACTCGACGGGCTCGTCCAGCAACCACCCGACCGCACCGGAAACCACGTCGGTCGTGGCGCCGCAAAGCCTTGGTTCTGACCGTCATCGTTGTTGTGCTGACACTGCTGGCAGGCAGCCTGTGGATCGTCTATTTCTCTTCAATGTTGGCCACCAGGCGGGTGACTGTGACCGGCGCTCGCTCGCTGACGCCAATCCAGGTGAGCCTCTACGCGCAGGTCCCAGTTGGGGTGCCGTTGGCTCGTCAGGACCTGGACGCGATTGCCGCGCGGGTGACCACGGTGCCGGCCATTGAGGCAGCGACCGTGACTCGCAGCTGGCCGAGCACTATCACCGTGACCGTTGTGGAGCGTCGACCTGTGCTCGCGGTGCTCCACCCGGACGGCTACGTCGTCGTTGACAAGCACGGCGTTGCGTACCGGACGCAGCCGACGCTGCCACCGAAGGTCGTGCTCGCCGACATCAACACCCAGGACAGACCGCTGCTCAGCGAGGTTGCCGTTGTGGCGAGCGCGCTTCCAGACAAGCTCCATGGAAAGGTCAGATTGATCACGGCCGACAATCGCGACAGCATCGCACTGGTCTTGAGCTCTCGGCGGATCGTGACCTGGGGTAGTTCAGCCGATTCGGAGTTGAAGGCCCAGGTCCTCACAGCCTTGTTGAAGCGGCAGCCGAAGACTTCCATCGACGTCTCGAGCCCGCACAATCCCGCCGTGCGCTAGGGCTCGAATACGCGCCCTCTAACCTTCAACCTCTACTTGAGATGTAGTAAATCGACGATGAATTGGTGATCTTGGCGTGTCACAAAGGCTCCGCGACACACCATCTCGTAGCCTCAATGAACACCGCACTGTTTCTCCACCGTAGGAACTTAACCATCCACTGCAGGTTAAGACCTCTGAGAACCTCAGGTTGAGATCTTCAGGTTGAGACTTGGTGCGACCACCTAGTCCGCAAACATGGAAGAAGAGGCGGAACCGTGGTTTCTGCGTCACAGAACTATTTGGCGATCATCAAGGTCGTCGGCGTCGGCGGCGGCGGCGTCAACGCGGTCAATCGGATGATCGAGGCCGGGCTTCGGGGCGTCGAGTTCATCGCCGTCAACACCGACGCGCAGGCGTTGCTGATGAGCGACGCGGACGTGAAGCTGGACATCGGACGCGATCTGACTCGCGGCCTTGGCGCGGGCGCAGATCCCGACAAGGGCCGTCAGGCGGCTGAGGATCACGCCCAAGACATCGAGGATGCGCTCAAGGGCGCCGACATGGTCTTCGTCACTGCAGGCGAGGGTGGCGGGACTGGCACCGGCGGAGCGCCGGTGGTCGCCCGGATCGCCCGGGCACTTGGTGCTTTGACGATCGGCGTTGTCACCCGGCCGTTCACTTTCGAGGGGAAGCGCCGCGCGGTTCAGGCCGAGCAGGGCATCGCCGGCCTCCGCGAAGAGGTCGACACCTTGATCGTGATTCCCAACGACAAGCTGCTCCAGATGATCGACCATCAGATCGCGATCCTGGACGCCTTCAAGCAGGCCGACCAGGTGCTGATGCAAGGCGTCTCAGGCATCACCGACCTGATCACCACCCCCGGCTTGATCAACTTGGACTTCGCCGACGTGAAAGCCGTGATGTCGAATGCCGGCTCGGCGCTGATGGGCATCGGCTCAGCCCGGGGCGAGGATCGCGCGAGGGCGGCCGCGGAAACGGCAGTGTCCTCGCCGCTACTGGAAGCCAGCATCGAGGGTGCCCACGGCGTACTGCTCTCCATCGCCGGTGGCTCAGATCTTGGTCTGTTCGAGGTCTCTTCTGCCGCGAATCTCATCCAGGAAGCTGCGCACGAGGACGCGAACATCATTTTCGGCACGGTGATCGACGACGCGCTCGGTGATGAGGTTCGGGTAACAGTGATCGCAGCCGGCTTCGAGGGCGGCCAGCCGCCGCGTCGCCAACCCGGCATCAGCCGAGCTGCCGACCTGCGCGCCCAACAGGCCCGGCCGACGCCACCGACTGCGGAGCCAGAACCTGTCAGCGTTGCGTCGAATAACAATCATTCGATCAACCACGTATCGCCGGTTGAGGCTACGCCGGCGCCTCAGCCGCCTGCCCCTCAGCCGCCACCCGTGCCGCTCCCTGCCACCCGGGTTACGGTGCCGAGCAGGCCCTCCTACGACGATGATCTAGACGTTCCCGACTTCCTCAAGTAGCGCGTGTCGGGCCGAATGATCACCGTGCTCGGACGGTAATCTCAGCAGCACGTACGCGCTGACTGCGGCGCAGCGTAGCCCGGTTAAGGCCTCGATCAGGCCCGATCAAGGCCCAATAAGGCACAGATTAGAGGCGGATGAGATGGCGGAACGACTGAAGCGCGCAGCAGCTTGGCTGGGCCTGGTCACCGACGATCGGTACGCGGACTATGACGATGCCGCGGACTACGAGGAGTTGACCGAGGAGGACAGTGCGGATGAGCCGCTCGCCGCTGCTGATAAAGCCGCCACGGTGACACCGCTTGAAAGCCGGCGCGCAACCGCGCTAGCCCCGACTCAGGTGGCAGGGGCTGCCGCTGGCGGCCACGCTGGCAGCCCGAGTCTCGCCCACCACGCACTGACGGCCGATGTGTCCCGAATCATCACTGTTCACCCCCGCACCTATAACGAGGCTCGCGTCATCGGCGAGCACTTCCGCGACGGCGTGCCGGTCATCATGAACTTGTCCGACATGGAGGATGTAGACGCTAAGCGGCTCGTCGACTTCGCGGCTGGTCTCATCTTTGGTTTGCGTGGCAGTATCGAACGCGTCACCAGCAAGGTGTTCCTGCTCTCGCCTCACGACGTGACTGTGGCAGCGGAAGACAAGGAGCGGATTGCTGGCGGGTTCTTTAACCAGAGCTAGTTGGAAGAACCCGCGGTCCGGTCTGCGCGCCTAGGCTGGTGTCACGCGTAGTACACCGAAGCGAAACCGAAGCAAAACAGGCAGGCCTCAACCATGTTTGTCGTGGGACTTATCATCAACTGGATCCTGTGGATCTTTCTGCTGATCCTCTTTGCGCGCATGATTTTGTCTTGGGTTCCGGTGCTCGTTCGTGACTGGGAGCCCAGGGGACCGATGCTGGTCTTTGCCGAGATCATCTACTCCATCACCGACCCGCCGCTGCGCCTACTACGCAAGGTCTTGAAGCCCGTCAGGATCGGCAACATGATGCTCGATCTGGCCTTCATTGGCCTCGCGATCCTGGTCAGCATCTTGATGCAGGTCAACCGAAGTTTGTTCTTCTAATTTCGTCGCCAGCCGTCTTATGCCAGTTCCTTGGCCGGGCTGTACGCCCAGACCAAATTGGGTACGGTAGGGCGGGTGAGGCGGCCGGCCCCACCCGAAAGTTCCACCTAGATACCCGAGGTGCACGATGACGCTGACGCTTGACGACGTTCGCAACAAGCGGTTCCGGATGGCGCGCAAGTCTGGCTATGAGGTCTTAGAAGTTGACGAATTCGTCGACGAGGTCGAGGAGAGCTTCGCGCAGCTCAACGAGGAAAACCAGAATCTCAAGAAGCAGGTCGAGGCGCTGAAGGCGGCGCCGCCACCCACACACCAGATGGCTCCCGCAGCTCCGGCGGTTCAGGCACCACCGCCACGGCAGCAGCCGGCGCCACCCCAGCCCCAGTCCGGCACGATTGTGGTCACCACAGGCAAAGAAGCCAGCTCCGCGGTCGTACGCCTCGTCGAGATGTCGACCGAGCAGGCCGAGCGCCTGGTCGATGAGGCCACCGAGGACGCCAACCGGATCCGGGAGGAAGCCAACCGGACCGCACACCAGCTCACCACCGACGCCCGTACGCGTGCGGAGCGGGTCGAGTCCGAAGCCCGCGTCAATGCCGAGCGGCTTCAGGCTGATGCTCTGGGCCGGGCCGAGAAGCTTGATCGTGAGATCGAAGCTCGGCGCGGCGAAATGTTCGGCGACCTGGAGCGGCAGCGCGACGACCTCACCGCAGCTGTCGGGTCGCTGCGCAACTTCGAGACGGCGTACCGCACTAATCTCACCAGCCACCTGCGTAAGCAGATCGAGTCGCTGGAGTCAGGCCGGGCGGAGCCGGTCGAGGTACCGGATGTGGTACGCGAGCACAAGCCGGCCGAGGGACACTCCAACGGGATTGGCTCTGCTCAGCAGAGCGAGCATGGCGGCGCTGAGCAGCGCGAAGACGCACCTAGCTACAGCGGCGGTTCCGGCAGTAATACCCCTCGCCTCGACGCTCTCTTGGGAGATCAGCGCTGATCTGGTTCCATCCATGATCAACACCCACAGGGCCCGCCTCGGCGGGCCCTGTGGGTGTTGCTGCTCAGACCCTGTGTCATTGCTCGCTCCGCTCGGGAGGCGAACAACGGCGGCGCGCGAACGCCCATTTGGAATTTCAGGGAGAAATCAGCGCGGGTCATTGAAGAAACTGCTTTTGCGGCCTACTGTCTCTGCGTCACTTCCTCCTCCAGTGCTGACCAAGAAATGGGGAACCCATGACCACCGCTAAATCCAGCGCTCCGGCCACCACCCCTGCAGCCGAGAACGGCGGTCGCACCACCACGAATCGGAAGGCCACCACAACCAAGGCTTCAGCCAAGGCCGCTCCAACGGTGCATGCGGTACCTGTCGAGCATCAAGACAATCCTGGAAAACCGATGAATCCTAAATCCTTGCCGGTCCGCCCCGGCGAAGATCCCTGGACCAAGGCCGAGATCAACGAGGTCAAGCAGGCGTTGGTCGAAGACATTGCACGCTTTGAAAGCCAGATCGAGATTTCCACGGCTGAGCTGGTCGGACTGCTTCGCGACGGAAGTGAGGGGGCGGGACGCGATCCGGCTGATGTTGGTTCGGCAAACTTTGAGCGCGATGCGGAGATGTCGCTGGCCAACAATGCCCGGGAGATGCTCGATCAGTCCCGGCTCGCCTTGCGGCACATCGAGCTCGGTACCTATGGCAGCTGCGACAACTGTGGGCAGCCCATAGGCAAGGGTCGGCTCCAGGCTTTTCCGCGCGCCACTTTGTGTGTGACGTGCAAGCAGCGCGAGGAACGGCGATAACCTCAGTCGGCGGCGCAGGCCGGATCGAACGGCGACGCTTGCGGCTTCTCGTCGCTCTGGTTGCCGTAGTCGGGCTGACCGCTGATCTTGTCACCAAGATCATCGCGGTGACCCACCTCGAGCCGTTGGCCGAGGTCCGCCTGCTGGGCGGGGTGCTGACACTTCGCCTTATTCGAAACCCCGGCGCGGCGTTCAGTCAGGGCCAGCGTTTTACCTATGTCTTCGCCGGCGCGGCGATCATCGTGCTGGCCTTCGTGATCATCAAGCTGGTACCGCGGATCGGCCACCCGGCGTGGGCTGTAGCGATCGGTTTGTTGTGCGCCGGCGTCGCCGGCAATCTGACTGATCGCTTGTTTCGACCGCCGGGTCCCCTCCGTGGCCACGTGATCGACTTCCTCGAGCTGCCACACTGGCCGATCTTCAATGTCGCCGACATGTGCATCACCGCGGCCGCCATCATGATCATGTTCTTATCGATCGTGAAGGGCATCAGTATCACTGGCCAGCGGCACGGCCGTCCGGGGCGCGGCGGGACCGACGATGACGATGATCATGATCGGAGCACTGTCGCTCGTGGTTGAGCGAAAGGTCGTGCTCGTACCGGAAGGCCTGAACGGCGAGCGGGTTGATGCTGCCGTGTCACGGATGCTTGGGCTGTCACGAAGTCAGGTTGTGGAGTTGATCGGAGCAGGTCACGTCCTCCTGGATGGCGCCTCGATCACGAAGTCGGATCGGGTCAGCGTCGGCTCGATGCTCGAGGTCGAACTCGCCGATCAGCAACGGGTCGCAACGGTCCGTCCGGAGCAGGTCGAAGGGGTCGTCATCGTCTATGACGACGATGACATCGTGGTGATCGACAAGCCAGTCGGAGTTGCGGCTCATCCCAGCCTCGGCTGGAGCGGGCCCGATGTGCTCAGCCACCTCGCCGGTGCCGGTTTCCGCATCTCAACCTCCGGTGTTGCCGAACGCCGTGGCATCGTGCAGCGGCTGGATGTGGGCACCTCAGGATTGATGGTGGTCGCCAAGAGCGAGCACGCGTACACGATCTTGAAACGAGCGTTCCGGTCGCGGAGTGTCGAGAAGATCTACCACGCGCTCGTGCAGGGGCATCCAGATCCCTTTGTGGGAACCATCGATGCGCCCATCGGTCGGCACCCGGGCGCAGATTACAAGATGGCGGTGATGGACAAGGGCCGCCACAGCGTCACCCATTACTCGACGCTTGAGGCATTCGTCGCGGCAACTTTGCTCGAGATCAAGTTGGAGACCGGCCGTACCCATCAGATCCGCGTTCACATGGCAGCTATTCGGCATCCCTGCGTGGGCGATCTGACGTACGGGGCCGACCCGGTACTCGCAGCCAAGCTCGATCTAGAACGCCAGTGGTTGCATGCCGTTCGACTTGGTTTTGTGCACCCGACCTCGGGTGAACTCATGGAGTTCGAATCCGCTTACCCGCCTGATCTTCGGCACGCTTTGGACCTGATCACTACCTGGTAGACCACTGCTTGATTGCTCTCCCACTGCTTGGCCAACTTCGCTAGGGTCAACTCGTGCGTAAAGCCAAGATTGTGTGCACGCTCGGACCAGCTTCCTCAAGTCCCGAGCGCCTGTCGGAGCTGGTTGCCGCGGGGATGGATGTCGCCCGCCTCAACATGAGTCATGGCGACTATGCCGATCATGAAAGAAACCTCCGCAGTGTCCGCGAGGCAGCGGCTGCCGCCGGACGCCCTGTTGGGGTCCTCGCCGACCTCCAAGGCCCTAAGATCCGGCTCGGTCGTTTTGCCAATGGCAAGGAGAAGCTGCACGTCGGCGCGACGTTCGCCATCACAGTCGAGAACATCGAGGGGACGGTCGAGCGCTGTTCTACGACGCACAAGGGGTTGTGCGGAGACGTCCGGCCCGGCGACATGATCTTGATCGACGACGGCCGCATCGCCCTGCGGGCGACCGAGGTGACCAGCACGGACGTGATCACCGAGGTAGTCGTCGGTGGACCGGTCAGCAATAACAAAGGGATCAACCTTCCGGGTGTGGGCGTCAGCGTTCCGGCGATGAGTGAGAAGGACACCGAAGACCTGCGCTGGGCGCTGCGCAATGGCGTTGACATGGTGGCCCTGTCGTTTGTGCGCTCGGCCGAGGACGTCAAGTCGGTGCATGAAGTCATGGACGCGGAAGGTCGCCGCGTCCCAGTGATCGCGAAGCTGGAAAAGCCCCAGGCGGTCGACAACCTCATTGAGATCATCGACGCTTTTGACGCCTTCATGGTCGCGCGCGGCGATCTTGGTGTAGAGCTGCCGCTGGATGAGGTGCCGCTGGTCCAGAAGAGGATCGTCACTGCGGCCCGCCGCTGGGCGAAGCCGGTGATCGTGGCGACTCAAATGCTGGAGTCGATGATCTCCTCGCCCCGTCCGACTCGTGCCGAGGCCTCCGATGTCGCGAATGCGATTCTCGATGGTGCCGACGCCGTGATGTTGTCGGGAGAAACCAGCGTCGGGGAATACCCGGTGCTCGCTGTCGAGACCATGGCACGCATTGTGGAGAACACTGAAGCGCACGGCATGGACCAGATGCACGGCATCGACTGGGATCCGCACACCACAAGTGGCGTGATCACCAAGGCCGCCGAGGAAGTCGCACAACGGATTGGCGCCAAGTTCTTGGTGACGTTCACCACCTCTGGCGACTCGGCGCGCCGTCTGACCCGGCTTCGCTCGCCGATCCCGGTGCTGGCGTTCACGCCGTACGAGGAAACTCGTGCAGCGCTGACCTTGAATTGGGGCGTCGAGACTTTCATGGCCCCTATGGTCGGCCACACCGACGAAATGATTCGCGAAGTCGACAAGTCCCTGACCGAAAGCGGCCGCATCGCCGACGGCGAGCGAGTCGTGATCGTCGCCGGCTCCCCACCCGGCGTCGCCGGCCAAACCAACATGATCCGGGTGCGCCGCATCGGCGCTCCGCTTTAGCGCATCTGGACTTCGCACGAATGTGGTCGTTAGCGACATGGACATGGCCTGAATTTGTGTCGTTGCTGACCACTTTTGGGGAAAGTGAGCCTCCCCTTGCAGCTTTTGTGAGGCGGCCAACGGACGTAGGCCTTCGCCTCCCCACTCGGCACAGACTCAGCGAGAGCGTGAGGGTCCCGCCAGCTAGCCGCCAAACCTAAGATGCTTGAAACCTTGCTGACGCGAAGATCAGCATCTTCCGCGGACCCGACCATAACGTTTGTCGGCTAGCTGGCGGGACCCTCACGCGGAGAGAGCGAAGAAACCTGTGCCGGAGAGGGGAGTCGAACCCCTATGTCCTTTCGGACAGACGGGTTTGAGCCGTCCGCGTATACCATTCCGCCACCCCGGCCTGGGGCTCATGATCAACCGGCCGGCGGCGCCGGCCACCGAGCGCGATTATTCTGCCACAGCCGGACCTTGCCAAGTCGATCCAATGCACTCCGCCCGTAACAGGCATCTGGTTAAGTGTTCCCCGTGACTGCAGAGAAGAGCCAGATCGGGGACGCGACCAAGACGCGGGTCGTCGTCGCTGAGGATGAGGTGCTCATCCGCCTCGATCTGGTGGAGATGCTCACCGAGGAGGGTTATGACGTAGTCGGCCAGGCAGGTGACGGGGAAGTGGCCGTCGCGCTGACCACCGATCTCAAACCGGACTTGGTGGTCATGGACGTCAAGATGCCCAAGCTGGATGGGATTAGTGCTGCCGAGCAGATCGCGAGCGAGCGCGTTGCACCTGTGGTGATGCTCACCGCCTTCAGCCAGCGCGAGCTGGTCGAACGAGCAAGCCAGGCAGGTGCCATGGCGTACGTGGTGAAGCCATTCAGCAAGGCAGACCTCATCCCCGCCATCGAAATCGCCCGTGCGCGGTTTGCCGAGATCCAGGCCGTCGAGGCTGAGGTCAGCGACCTCACCGAGCGGCTCGAGTCACGCAAAGCTGTGGAACGCGCCAAGGGTTTGCTGCAGAGCGGTCTCGGGTTGAGCGAACCGGAGGCTTTTCGATGGATTCAGAAAACGGCCATGGATCTGCGTAAATCCATGCGCGAGGTCGCAGAGGGGGTTATCGAGCACGGCTCAGTTGCGAAGAAAAAATAGAGTATTCGCATCTATGTGCTCTCAATCATGTAACGAAGGTGCTACGTGCCGCAAAGTTGACGCTATTACACAGCTTCGGTCGTAGGTTCGACAGTGCTCGCGAGGTTTGGCGCTCGGCGCGGCCTCGCAAACCGAAACAACAGGAGGAAATGTGCGAAAGCATAAGCTCGCTCTCGCAGGGGTAACCCTGCTAGCCGCGTCGCTCGCGATGACGGCATGTGGCAGTCGGGCTGAACAGGCCCCAGGCGGGGAGGCCGGAGCGGCAAAGGTTGCCAAGATCGGGGTGATCGCGCCTCTGTCTGGTGACCTGTCGGCTCTGGGCGCCGGCATCAAGAACTCGGTCGATCTGGCCATCAAGCAAGCCAACGAGAAGAAGACCATACCGGGATGGACGCTGGAGCTGGACGCGCAGGATGACGAGGCTAAGCCCGACAGCGGCAAGAACGCAGCGACCAAGCTGGCCGGTGAGGACGAGGTGATTGCGGTCGTCGGTACCCTCAACTCCTCGGTCTCGCAGTCGGTACAGCCAGTTCTCTCCGGGTCGCAGATCACGCAGGTGTCGCCAGCGAACACGAACCCGACCCTGACCCAGGGCGCCGATCTGGCCGCCCCGAAGCGGCCGTACCCAGGCTACTTCCGCACCTGCACCAACGACACCGTCCAGGGCTCGTTCGCGGCGAAGTACCTGCTGGACCAAGGCATCAAGAAGGTCGCCACAATCCACGACAAGAAGGCCTACGGCCAGGGCTTGGTCGCCTCTTTCACCGACGCTTTCAAGAGCGGCGGGGGTGAGATCGTCGACGCGGAGACCATCAACCCCGAGGACAAGGACTTCTCGGCGGTGATCGGCAAAGTCAAGGGCGCCAATCCCGACGCGGTCTACTACGGCGGCGAGTATCCGCAGGCAGGTCCGCTGAGCCAGCAGGCCAAGTCGGCCGGCCTCACAGTCCCGCTCATGGGTGGCGACGGCATCTTCGATCCCGCCTACATCGAGCTGGCGGGCAAGACCTCCGAGGGTGACCTCGCGACCTCCGTCGGGGCTCCAGCCGAGTCTCTCGACACGGCCAAGCAGTTCATCAGCGACTACAAAGCTGCAGGCTATAAGGAGCCCTACGCAGCGTACGGGGCATATTCCTACGATGCCGCGAACGCGATCATCAATGCGCTGAAGACCTCGCTGGCGAGTGCTAGCGACGCCAAGTCGGCTCGTCAAGCGACGATCGATGCGATGAGCAAGGTCAGCTTCGACGGCGCAACCGGCAAGGTGGCTTTCGACCAGTACGGTGACACCACGACCAAGGTGTTGACCGCCTACAAGGTCGATGGCGGCAAGTGGGTCGCCGACAAGACCGGCAGCTAACGGAGTAGTGGCGGAGCCTGCGCATTGCGGTCTCCGCCACTAGTCTTCTCCGCAGATACGCAGCGGGCGTGGGCCACCACATCTGCTCCCGCTGCGTTGGCACCCGCCTTACATGCATCACCGAAGGGAGGCGTGAGTGGACATCCTGCAGCAGCTCATCAACGGTCTGTCGCTCGGGGCTTTGTACGCACTGATCGCCGTCGGCTACACGGTCGTCTATGGCATCATCCAGCTGATCAACTTTGCCCATGGCGAGATCTTCATGATCGGTGCTTTCGGGGCGCTTACCGCCTGGATACTGATACCTGGAGAGTCGCTGGGCATTTGGCAGCTGCCCATCATGCTCGTTGTCGGCATGGTCGCTGCGGTCGGCACTTCCTTGCTGACTGAACGATTCGCCTACCGGCCACTCCGCAACGCACCGCGACTTGCACCCCTGATCACCGCGATCGGCGTGTCCGTCTTTCTTCAGGAATTCGTCCGCCTGTTCTACGGACGTATACCTGGCTTCCCCGATGCCAAACGGGCGATCACTTTTCCACAGATTGACTATGTGACCGGACCCGCGATCCAGCTAGGTCCCATCACGATCCAGCGAGCTGCGCTGTTCACGATGATTGCGCTCGTCGTCTGCTGGGTCTTCCTGTATGTATTCGTCAACCGCACACGAATGGGTCGGGCAATGCAGGCGACATCCCAGGACCCCGACACCGCGAGGCTGATGGGCATCAACGTCGACCGCATCATCATGGTGGCGTTCGCGCTCGGTGCAGCATTGGCCGCTGTAGCCGGCCTGGCCTGGGGCCTGCGTTACACCAACATCGACTTCAGGATGGGCTTCCTGGCCGGCCTCAAGGCCTTCACCGCAGCGGTGCTCGGCGGCATCGGCAATATCAATGGTGCTGTAGTCGGCGGGCTGGTCCTCGGCCTGGTGGAGGGCATGGCAACCCTCATCCCCGGCACTTTTGGCGGCTCGGCATGGAAGGACGTCTGGGCGTTCGTGTTGCTGATCTTGGTGTTGGTCTTCCGACCACAAGGCCTACTCGGCTCACGGGTGGTGGATCGAGCATGATCACGGTCCCACGGTTGGTCACACCCGAGCGACAGCAGCGATCCGACCCGGCCGGCGGCTGGGTCGCTATAGCCGGCGGGGTGATCCTGGCCGCCTCGGCCTTCCTGCCATGGGCGTACTCATTCAAGGCGCTCGACGGCATGACTCTGCTCGGATTTCCCTCGCCGCTGCAGTACTTAGGTCTGGTGCTCGGCCTGCTCGTTGCCGGCCTGGTCGTCTGTTCACGGCGGATCAAGCCCAAGGGCAAGATCCGGGTCGGCTGGGTGCGTGGCGCCAAGGCCGCGGCCACCGGAGCGCTGGTCTACATCGCGATCATCATCCTGAGCATCGCCGTTGAGCTCGGCGGTCTCATCAACGTGGTCTACGGCGGCTGGGTCGCACTGCTCGGTGCGGCAATCGCCTTCGCCGGAACGCGGCTCATGATCATGGACAAGCCGGCCACGCTCGCTCAGGCGCAGCTCAGGCCGACGCTGGAGATCCTCCTCGTCGCCGTGGTTATGGGCGCAGCACTGTTTGCGACAGCGTTCGCACTGAACATTGACGACGGCGGGGCGTTCGTTAGCTTCATCGCCTTCCTCGGCGCTTTCGTTGCGGTGCTCTTCCGGGTCGGCGCCATGGGCTTTCTCTCTGGAGTTTCCCAGCGTCACAGGAAAGTACTGATCCTTGCCGCATTCGTAGTGGCTTTCTTGTTTCCGTTCACCCAGGGCGGCTCAGACGCGAACATGTCCATCGCCACGCAGGTGATCATCTTCGCGGCAGCCGCGATGGGCCTCAACATTACGGTCGGCCTCGCCGGTCTACTTGACCTTGGCTATATCGCGTTCCTCGGTGCGGGCGCCTTCACGGCGGCCGTCTTGTCGCGCTCAGCCTTCGCTACCGCCGACATCCATCCGCCCTTCATTGTGGTCGTTCTCATCGCTGGCGCGGTGTCCGCTACTCTCGGCCTGATCATCGGCTCCCCGACATTGCGGGTGTCCGGTGACTATCTGGCCATTGTGACGCTAGCGTTCGGTGAGATCTTCCGCATTACGATGATCAACTTGGACGGCGAGGCCGGCCCGAATATTACGCACGGATCCAACGGCATTCCCGCGATTCCCGACCTCACCCTTTTCGGCTTCGACTTCGGCAGGCCGCATATTGTGCTGGGTATCCCGCTCGGGCGCTTCTCCAACTACTACTTCCTGCTGCTGGTATTGATCGCGTTTGTCATTCTGGTGTTCGTCCGGCTCAACAATTCCCGCATTGGCCGTGGCTGGGTGGCCATCCGAGAGGACGAGAAGGCGGCTGAGGCCATGGGCGTCAACGTCTTCGGCCTGAAGCTCTTCGCGTTCGCTAGCGGTGCGTTCCTGGCTGGCATCGCAGGCGCGGTCAAGGCCCATCAGGACATCTCGGTGACACCGGACCAGTTCATCTTCTTGGAGTCCGCGTTCTTGCTAGCGGCGATCGTGCTCGGAGGTATGGGCACCGTGCTCGGCGTGCTGGTTGGTGCCACGCTGCTGAAACTGCTGCCCGAGAAGCTGCGCTTCGTCAGCGATTATCGGCTGATGATCTTCGCCCTGCTTTTGATCCTCATGATGCGCTTCCGGCCAGAGGGACTGATCCCGAGTCAACGCAGGCAGCTGGAGTTCCACGAGGAAGATGAGGAACTGGCAGAGCGGATCGATGAGGAAGTCGAACAGACTGGCGCATTGAAGGGAGCGGGGCTTTGACGACGACAGTCGATGTTCCCGGTGTGAGCGCGCCGGACGATGGCTCGGCCATCCTGGTCGCTGAGGATGTGACGATGCGGTTCGGCGGCCTGGTCGCTGTCGATTCGGTGGATTTGCGGGTCAACGAGGGCGAGATCATGGGGCTGATCGGGCCCAACGGGGCTGGCAAGACCACGTTCTTCAACTGCCTGACGGGCCTCTATCTGCCCACGAGTGGTCGCGTGGTGTTCAACGGTGCTGTGTTGCCACCGAAGCCTCGCAAGGTCGTGATAGCAGGCATGGCCCGGACGTTCCAGAACATTCGGCTGTTTGCCAATATGACCGCCGTCGAGAACGTGATGGTTGGCCGCTATTGCCGTACGAACACCGGGCCGCTCACATCGATTCTGCGCGGCCCCAAGTTCCATCGCGATGAGAAGGCAACCGCAGCACGTGCCCATGAGCTGCTCGATTTCGTCGGGCTAGGCAGCACCGCGGACAGCCTGGCACGGCACCTGGCCTATGGTGACCAGCGGCGGCTCGAGATCGCCCGCGCACTTGCCACTAATCCCAAGCTGTTGCTGCTGGATGAACCGACGGCAGGCATGAACCCTCAGGAGACCCGGCAGGCCGAGGAATTGATCTTCAAAATCCGCGATGAGGGCCTGGCGGTCGTCGTCATCGAGCACGACATGCGGTTCATTTTCAACCTCTGCGACCGCGTGCTGTGCCTGGTGCAAGGCAGGGCCCTGATCGAAGGCACGCCCGGCGAGGTCCAGTCTGACCCGCGGGTGATCGAGGCCTACATCGGAACCGGACCGGAGGACGCCGCCGAGCTCGAGCAGTTCGAGGAGGAGGGTCAAGACAATGCTTGAGGTCAAGGACCTGAAGGTGGCGTATGGCCGGGTCCAGGCAGTGAAAGGGATCAGCTTCAAGGTCGACCAGGGCCAGGTCGTGACGCTGCTCGGCACCAACGGTGCGGGCAAGACCACCACGCTCCGCACGATCTCGGGCTTGATCAGGCCCGACTCTGGCGAGATCTGGTTCGAGGGGGAACGGATTGACCGGACACCGGCACATGAGGTCCTCACCCGCGGTCTGGCGCATTCCCCGGAGGGCCGCAAGATCTTCCCGAGGCTCACCGTTGAAGAGAATCTGATGCTCGGCGCGTTCGCGCGTAAGGATCGAGCTGGCGTCAGTCAGGATCTCGAACGAGTCTTCAATCTCTTTGACATCTTGCGGGAGCGACGTTCTCAACCGGCCGGCACGTTCTCCGGTGGTGAGCAGCAAATGCTGGCGATCGGTCGAGCCATGATGAGCCGACCCAAGCTGTTGATGATGGACGAGCCATCAATGGGGCTCTCGCCGCTGATGATGCAGCGCATCATGTCGACCATCGTCGAACTGCAGTCAGAAGGTGTGACCATCCTGCTCGTCGAGCAGAATGCTCCCGCGGCGCTCTCGCTCGCCAACTACGGCTATGTACTGGAAGTCGGCAAGATCGTGCTGGAGAACACCGGCGAACAGCTGTTGGTCGATGAGAACGTGCGAAAGGTGTATCTGGGCGAGGACTGAGCGGGCACGTGGGCACATTTCCGCGGCAGGAGCAAGCTGTGTCCATGTCCTCCGCAACCGATTCCGATACCGCTGCGCCACGCGCTGTCGGAGCTCCGGCAGCCAGCGTCTGGGGAGATGAAACTGAGCTAGCTGCGGCGGCCGTGGCTTTGGCCAGCCGCCGCATTAGCAAGTCTTCCGACCCGAAGACGACAGCCCGACCAACGTCAGAACTGCTGGCGGACGCCGGGCAGACTGTTACGCCGCGTGGTCTGGGCGCCGCTGAGGCATTACGAGTCTTTGAGGACGTGATCGCTCCCGCGACGCGGGCCCAGGACGACCCGATGAACCTCGCCTACATTCCAGCAGCGCCCACCAGGGCTGCGCTCGCCTTCGACGCTGTGGTCAGCAGCTACAACATCTTCGCCGGAACCTGGGAGTCTGGCGCCGGCGCCATTTTCGCGGAGAATCAGGCGCTGGCATGGCTCGTCCAACTGCTCGGCTGGCCAGAGACTGCAGGCGGTTGTTTTGTTGCCGGCGGCACCACCGGGAACCTGTCCGCCTTGGTCGCCGCACGGCAGTTTGCGCGCAACCAGTTGGGCCGGCATCCGGTGGGGCAATGGCGGTTGGCCTGCACGACTCAGGCGCATTCGTCGGTTCAGGCGGCTGCCGCGGTGTTGGACGCCGAGGTCGTCATCGTGCCGGAAAATGATCAAGGTCAGCTGACTGGTGAGGCCCTTCGATCAGCACTGATCAACTCGCATGACGTCTTCGCCGTGGTGGTTTCGGCCGGCACCACGAATGCCGGAATCATCGATGATCTGGCTGGCATTGCGGAGGTCTGCGAGCGATTCGGGGTCTGGATGCACGTCGACGGGGCGTACGGGGGCGCGGCGCTCGCAGCCCCGAGCGTGCGTCCACTCTTCGACGGCATCGAGCGTGCCGACAGCTTCATCGTCGACCCGCACAAATGGCTGTTTGCCACCTACGACTGCTGTGCCCTGCTCTACCGGCAACCGGAGCTCGCCCGCGCTGCCCACTCTCAGCGGGCGGGATATCTCGACGCCATTGACCGTGAGGTCTGGAATCCATGGGATTACGGGGTGCATCTGACCCGCCGGGCCCGCGGCTTGCCGTTCTGGTTCAGCTTGGCGGTACACGGCACCGACCGGTATACCGCCGCGATCGAGCAGACCTTGGCAACTACTCGCGACGTGGCGGATGGAATCCGGAGCATCCCTCAGCTCCGCGTCCTCGTGGAACCCACGCTGTCGGTCGTGCTGTTCGAGAGGCCGGGATGGGACGACGCCGCGTACCGTCGCTGGTCACGGCGACTGGCGCTCGAGGGCCAAATCCTGTGCATCCCAACGCTGTGGCGATGTCGGACAGTGCTGCGGCTCGCGTTCGTGAATCCCGCGACCGAAGCTGATCACGTGCTGCACGTGCTGGCCGAGACGACAGTCGACCCCACCGGCAGCGCTTAGCTTTGCGTCTGCGGGCTGACCAGTTGGCAGGTGACACGAGCCGTACACACTCGGCGGTCGGCATCGTCGGTGATCATGATGTCGTAGCTGGCGACCGAGCGGCCGAGGTGTAAAGCCGTTGCGGTGCCCGTTACCCAGCCGGCTGTCACCGAACGGTGATGCGTCGCATTGATGTCCACGCCAACCGCGATCCTGTTGGGTTGGGCATGCATGTGCGAGCCCATTGAGGCGAGAGTCTCGGCCAGCACACAGGACGCGCCGCCATGCCACAGCCCGTACGGCTGCGTATTGCCTGCCACAGGCATCCGTCCGACCACTCGCTCTGGCGTAATGGCCAGCAGCTCAAAGCCCATCTTGCTGTTGAGCGCACCGCTCATCTCGGCATATTCGGCGGGGATGTCGTGCCGGTCGTCG
>Ga0307285_10000076_pt1 | contig 24107 bp, 19 predicted proteins | sample ER_DNA_139_FD_194476 | JGI IMG/M metagenome (GOLD analysis project Ga0307285, IMG submission 194476) | Bulk soil microbial communities from the East River watershed near Crested Butte, Colorado, United States - ER_DNA_139 | ecosystem: Environmental > Terrestrial > Soil > Floodplain | place... | reverse complement strand
GATTGCAAGGGGAATGCCGGGTAGGCCGGCACCGCTGCCCACGTCAGCGACCGCGCTGGCTGGCGCGATCAGCCCAGTAAGTGCCGCGCTGTTGAGAATGTGGCGATCCCACAATCTGTCTGCCTCGCGAGGCCCGAGGAGGCCCCACTCGACTCCTGTCGAAGCCAGAATGTCGACATATCTATTCAAGAGCCGGAATTGGGCGCCGTAGAGCTCGCGTGCGACGTCCGCTGGTTGGGTGACGTGGTGAGGGATCACGAAGCGGAGAACGCCTCGGCCAGCACATCGAGGCCCTCGTTCAGCAGCTCGTCGGTTATCGTCAACGGCGGCAAGAAGCGCAGCACATTTCCATAGGTGCCGCAGGTCAGCACAATGACGCCCTGCGCGCGAGCTGCAGTCGCGACCGCGGCTGTCAAACCCGGATCCGGATCAGTGGTGTCGCGATGGACCAGCTCACCGGCGATCATCGCGCCGCGGCCTCGGACATCACCAATGCGGTTGTCCTCGGCCTGCATCCGGTGCAGCCGGGTCACCATGATCCGCTCGATCTGCTGCGCACGCGCAACGAGGCCGTCGGCATTCATCGTCTCGATCGCCGCCAGCGCTGCGGCACAAGCGACGGGATTGCCGCCGTACGTTCCGCCCAGACCACCGACATGAACCGCTTCCATGATCTCGGCGCGTCCCGTGACCCCGGCAAGCGGCAACCCGCCAGCAATCCCCTTGGCGGTCGCGATCAGGTCGGGAACAACTTCGAACAGCTCGCAGGCAAACATGGCACCCGTACGAGCAAAACCGGTTTGTATCTCGTCCGCAATAAAGACCACGTCGTTGGAACGGCACCAGTCCGCCAATGCCGGCAGGAATCCGTCGGCTGGAACGATGAAGCCGCCCTCGCCCTGGATCGGTTCGATGATCACGGCAGCCAGATTGCCCGTTCCGACCTGCGACTCAATCAGGTCCGTAGCCCGTCGGGCGGCGAGCTCGCCATCGATGAGCTTGTCGTCGCGGTAGGGATAGGACAGGGGAGCGCGGTAGACCTCCGGCGCGAACGGCCCAAAACTGTGCTTGTACGGCATGCTCTTCGCGGTCAGCGCCATGGCCAGGTTGGTCCGACCGTGGTAAGCGTGGTCGAAGGCGACGACAGCCTGCTTCTTGGTGTACGCGCGGGCGATCTTTACCGCGTTTTCCACTGCCTCAGCGCCGGAGTTGAACAACGCGCTGCGTTTCTCGTAGTTGCCTGGGGTGAGCTGGTTGAGCTGCTCGGCGACGGCGACATAGCCCTCGTACGGGGTGATCATGAAGCAGGTATGGGTGAACAGCTCCACCTGATTCTGAACGGCCGTCACGACGCGAGGTGCACTGTTTCCAATCGTGGTCACGGCGATCCCGGACCCGAAGTCGATCAAGCTATTGCCGTCGACATCGACCACCACACCGCCGCCAGCTTCGACAGCGAAGACCGGCATCGTGGTACCGATGCCCCGCGCGACGGCGCCGGTCTTCCGCGCCATCAGTTCGAGCGAGCGCGGCCCGGGGATCGCGGTCTTCAGGATGCGTTGCTGCTCCAGCTCAGACATGGCCCTATCTTGACACTCGATCATGCATGCAGAGTCGCGGTGGCTACGGTGAACGCGTGGCAGACCGTGCGTTTCTGGTCGGCGCGTACGGCACCGCGGCGGGGTAGATCTGGTGCAGACATCCGGATACGAGCTCGCCCAGATCAACATCGGGCGCCTTCGGGCTCCGCTTAGCGCGCCGCAGCAGCAGGAGTTTGTCGCTGCTCTTGCCATGATCAACAAGCTTGCTGAGGACGCGCCAGGATTTGTCTGGCGGCAGCAAGCGGGGTTCGGTCACTTGACCGGCGCTGAGCTCCTCGGCGATAACACAATCGTCATCAACATGTCGGTCTGGCAGAGCTACCAACACCTGCACAACTTCACCTACCGAAGCCGACACGGAAATTACCTCAGGCGGCGCAATAAGTGGTTCATCCCGCTGCCGCCACCGACCACTGCCCTCTGGTGGGTGCAAGCAGAGCAACCGCCCAGCACAGCGCAGGCCGTCGCCCGACTTCGGTATCTGCAGCGCTACGGGCCTTCGCCGCGGGCCTTCACTGTCCGGCGCCGCTATGACCCCACTGGCCAGCTCGAAGAAGCTGTTCGCCGCCCACCTGCCTTAGGCTGATGATCCGAGAGCTGAGGCCTGCCGAGTGACTCTGGAGTTAGCGCCATGACCACCCCAAGCAGCTTCAGGGAATCTGGAATCCTTTGGCACCCCCTCGCCGCCTATCTGGTGCTGGCCTTCGGCATCGCCTGGTTGTTCTGGGTGCCGCTGGCCATGCTGTACGACGGAGGTTCCGACCTCGAATCGCTCCGTGGCTCGCCACTCGTCATCGTGCTGCAGACCCTTGGCGTCACTGGGCCGCTGATCGCAGCTATCGTGTTCACCGGCCTTACGCGGGGAAAGCGCGGTGTCCGCCGGCTGCTGGGTGGCCTGAAACGCTGGCGTGTCGGGCTGTGGTGGTACGCGGCGGCCTGCCTGCTCATCCCCGGTCTCACAGTGATCGGCATTGGTGTGCGGGCGGCGCTCGGCGTCGGTCCGGCCGTCCCGGAAGGATCTGCGTTGGCAGCGATGCTCGCTGACATCGGCTGGATTGGCATTGTCCTGACATTTCCGCTCCAGCTAGTGCTGCAATGCTTTGGCAGCCCGCTGCTGGAAGAGCCGGGCTGGCGCGGCTTCGCTTTACCCCAGGTCCGGAAGCGAATGCCCGCAGCCTGGGCTGCGCTTCTGGTCGGGGCAATCTGGGGACTGTGGCAGGTCCCACTCTTCCTCGCCTTGAACGAGAACCTCGCAGTGTCGCTCAGCCTCATCACCCTGCACGGGTTCTTCCTCGGCTGGCTCTACCTCAACACGGGGAGCCTGTTGATCGCCGTGTTGGGCCACGCATCCCTCAGCGTCGCGAACAAAAGCCTCTCGTTGCCTGACCAGGGCGTCGTCCAAATCGTGCTCACGCTGGCGTTGTGTGCAGTGATCCTGGCGTTCTTCCGAATCACGGACCTACGCTCACGCCTGGGCGCAAGGTCGCCCAGGCTTCAGCAGCGAGTGAACGAATAGGCGCGCGGCACGTTAGGCGGGGAGTACGACCACGTGGCGGTCCGGCTCCTCGCCCTCCGACTCGCTCGTCAGCCCGGCAGCGGCAACGGCATCGTGTACGACCTTGCGCTCGAACGGATTCATGGGCGCCAACGGCACCGGCTCACGAGATTCCTTGGCCTCGCCCACCGCGTCCGCGGCGAGCGCCTCCAATTCCTTACGACGCCGTTCCCGGTATCCGGCTACGTCCAGCATCAGCCGGCTGCGCTCTCCGGTCTCGGTCATCACCGCCAGCCGCGTCAGCTCCTGCAGCGCGTCGAGTACCTCACCGTCAGGACCGACCAGCACATTCGACTCGCTGATGATTGACACATGAGCTCGGTCGCCCTCGATGTAGGTGTCAATATCTCCGTCCAGGTCGGCAATGTCGAGCAACTCTTCGAGGTAGTCAGCGGCGATCTCCGCCTCGAAGTCGAGCGGATTCTCCTTCGCGGTCTTCGACTCGGGTTCTGCCAGATCCTCCCCGACAGCTGCCTCGGTTTCAGTTTGCGGCTCGTCGCCCACCTGATCTCCCTCTGTACTTGCGATCTCAGCGCTTGCGCTGAGACCTTGGTTGCTTGCGTGGCTGCGGTCGCGGCTGCTGCCTGGCCACCTTGCTCGAGTTAGGCGTCGCTGCTTCGGGCGCCGGCTCTGGCTCGACGACCGGAGCCAAAGCCACATCCGCCGCCTTGCCCTTGGCCTTGCGTCGCGCCTCCCAGGCGTCGTACGCGGGCGTTCCAGGAGCAGGATTGCGTCGGATCACGTAGAACTGCTGTCCCATAGTCCACAGGTTTGAGGTGAACCAGTAGATCAACACGCCGACCGGGAAGTTGATGCCGCCGACTGCGAATACCAGCGGGAAGACGTACAGCATGATCTTCTGCTGCTGCGCGAACGGCCCGGTCAGGGCATCCGGCGGCATGTTCTTGCGCATTAGCTGCAACTGCGTGATGAACAAGGTGACCGTCATCGCGATTATCAGCACCAACGTGACAATGTGCACGCTGGTGATGCCGTTCGCGAAGCCGACCTTCAAGAAGGTGTCGGAAATGCGAGCGCCAAAGATCGTGGCCTGGTTGAGCGAGGTCAGTAGGTCGGGGTTGACCACGAGCCAATGGCCGCGCGGAATGCCACGGGCGGCGCCATCGAGCACCCGAAACAGCGCCAGGAAGATCGGGATCTGCAGCAGCAGCGGCAGGCAGGACGACAACGGATTGGCGTTGTTCTCCCGGTACAGCTTCATGGTCTCCTGACCGAGCTTCTCCCGATCATGACCATGTTTCTTCTGGAGCTCGCGGACCTTTGGCTGCAGTAGCTGCATGTTGCGCGACGACTTGATCTGCTTGACGAATAGCGGGATCAAGGCGATTCGGATGACCACCGTCAAGAACATGATGGACAGCACCCAGGTCCAGCCGCTGTCGCTGCCGAGCAGGGGCGAAAAGATGGAGTGAGCCAGCACGAGAATGCCCGAAACCACCCAGTAGAGCGGCTGCATGATCGCGCTTCCGATGGCGATGAAGGGGTCCCAGATCGACATCGGAATCAGCAGTAGTTCCATCAACTCACACCTCGTTGTGACGCCAGCTCAGCACCGCCACCTATTCTTCCTGCGCGTCGCGCTTGATCTCGGATCTCTTCGTCAAATTCAGGGGTTCCCGGTACGGGGTCGTACCCACCTGGGGCCCACGGGTGGCAGCGCAGCAGCCGTCGAAGCGCCAGCCAGCTGCCACGCGCGGCGCCATGAACCTCGACCGCACGCAGCGCGTACGCCGAACAGCTGGGGTAGTAGCGGCACACGTTCCCATACAGCGGGCTGATCAACAGCCGGTAGAGCTTCAGCAGGCCGATCAGCAGGTACTTCATCGGGCACCGCCGTCCTGGCCCGGCCCACGCGCAGTCAGCCGAGACACCGCCTCATGCCAGGCGGATCCGAAATCGGTTGGCACCCCGGCAGGATCGGTCGCAGCTCCCGGCAGGGCGCGTACCACGATGTCAAGCGCAAATGAATCAATCCCGACGGGGGCGTCCGCCACATGGGCCGCGGCGAGATGCCGAAGCCGGCGCTTGACCCGATTGCGGGTCACGGCGTTTCCCAGCGCTCCGCTGACGACGAAGCCGATGCGCGGACCTGAGCGGTCCGCAGCATCCCTCGTGGACGCGACATCGTCAGGAGCGCGTACGGCATGAAGGATCAGCGTGGACCGACTCACTCGAAGCCCCCGCCTAGTCGTCCGTCGGAAGTCTTTCGAGCTGCGCATTCTCAGCAATCGCGGTAACACCGTGGGCGTCCGGGCACGGATATCAAGCGGATAGGCGGGCGCGGCCCTTGCGGCGCCGGCTGGAAATGATGGCGCGGCCGGCGCGGGTCCGCATCCGCAGACGAAAGCCATGGGTGCGGCTGCGACGCCGATTGCTCGGCTGGAATGTGCGCTTGCTCACGGGAGAACTCCCACATCTTCGGGGTGCTAGACGATCAGGTACGGTGCTCACGCGGCACGCATCGCAGTCGGAGCGGGCAGCTGGCAGCGGTCGCCTAAGCGACCTTCTAACGGTACGGGGCGGCGCCAAACCGGTCAAACCGACGCGAACTCGGGGGGATTGAGGAATAGTGGGCGCCGATGTCCAGACGACACGCCGAACACTATGGCGAATATCCCGGAGTCGCTTGCGTGGCGACTCTGCGATTGCTAGCGTCGCGGTTCGCCTCGCAGTTTCAGACAGCTACCGCAGCCGGCAACAGTCACTCGTCAACCTCGATGCCGGGGGGACCGTGGTATGCGTGACCGGTCGTAGGCACTTTTGTGCACACTCTGTGGATATCTGTGTGGAAGTGAGACACGTTGTAGTCCCCCGGGTACGGACGCCCCAAGGCGAAAGTGCAGACAACAGCAGATTCTTGCTTCGCGCATCTGGGTCGAGCACGGATGCACGAAGAGCAGCGGAGTACGAGTGAGCGAACCGACTGAGAGCGCCGCCGAATCGACAAGTCGGGCCTGGGACCATCTGTACTCCTCGTCCTCGCCGGGCTTGCGGCGCTGGCTCACGACCGGCCAGCCTGTGGCTCTCCACCAGGACATGTTGATGATCGCCGTGCCGAACGCCTTCACCCGCAACCAACTGGAGAACCGTTTCCGCACCGACATCGAGAGCCTGCTGTCCGGCTACTTCGGCCGCAACATTCAGCTGGCCGTGATCGTGGACGAATCGCTGAAACCAGACGAGGAATCGCTGGGGCAGGAGCCGACCTACGACGGCGCGCCGACCCAACCGGTACAGTACTCAGACTCAGGCACGAATCGCGATGATCAACCTCGCGAGGACTACCGCGACAACAACTACGCGGAGCCGGGCTTCCAAGCCGAGAGCTACCCCAACCCTGAGGATTACGCCCGGCGCGCCTACCGCGGCGAAGGCGGGACGCAGGGCCCGGCACCTCGACCCGAGGCCTCCGAGGTCGGATCTGGCTACCGCAATCCAGACGTGTACCGCGATCTGGACGGCTTCCGGAGCCGTCGCGAGAGCGACTCCCGGCTCAATCCCAAGTACACCTTCGAGACCTTCGTCATCGGCGGTTCGAACCGCTTCGCCCACGCCGCGGCGATCGCGGTGGCAGAGAATCCGGGCAAGTCGTACAACCCCCTGACGATCTACGGCGACTCTGGCCTCGGCAAGACGCATCTGCTGCACGCCCTGGGCCACTACGTCCGTAACTACTTCGACCGGGTGCGGGTTCGCTATGTCTCCACAGAGGAACTGACCAACGACTTCATCAACGCGATCAGCCAGAACAAGGGAGCCGACTTCCGGCGCCGTTACCGCGACGTAGACGTACTGCTGATCGACGACATCCAGTTCTTGGAAGGCAAGGAACAGACCCAGGAAGAGTTCTTCCATACCTTTAACACGCTGCACAACGCGCAGAAGCAGATCGTGATGACCTCCGACCGTCCGCCGAAGCTGCTGGAGAACCTCGAACCGCGGCTGCGGAGCCGGTTCGGCTGGGGATTGATTACCGACGTGCAGCCCCCGGACCTGGAGACCCGGATCGCGATCTTGCGGAAGAAGGCCGCGCAAGAGCGTCTGGTGGCTGGGCCGGAAGTCTTGGAGTTCATCGCGAGCCGAATCCAGACCAACATCCGCGAGCTGGAAGGTGCGCTCATCCGGGTGACAGCCTTCGCCAGCCTCAATCGCCAGCAGGTGGACCTGGCGCTGGCCGAAATCGTACTGAAAGATCTCATTCCTGAGGGCGGCGAAGCGCAGATCACTACCGGGATGATCATGGCCCAGACCGCGTCGTACTTCGACATCACCATTGATGATCTCTGTGGGCAAAGCCGGACCCATGTTCTGGTGACTGCGCGTCAGATCGCGATGTATCTGTGCCGTGAGCTCACCGATCTGTCGCTGCCCAAGATCGGACAGCAGTTCGGTGGCCGGGACCATACGACTGTGATGCACGCAGATCGGAAGATCCGTACCCTGATGGCTGAACGACGCAGCGTGTTCAACCAGGTAACAGAACTAACGAACCGGATCAAGCAGCAGGCGTCTGGCCGCTGAAACTCTCTCAGCGTCGTTTGTGATCACAAGCGCCTGATCATCCCTCTGGGGAGGCGCTCGTGGTGGTCTGTGATCACAAGCTTTCAAACGATCTTCCATGGCAGTGCAAGACTGCAACCGGGCAAGAGATTTTGCTTGCCACACAAGTGGGGAAAACATTGTGGAAAACGTTGATCTTGGGCTTGACGGCCTGGGGATGGTCAGGGGACAAGCGGCATCACCCGGTAGCCCATCCCAAGATCCTCCCCGTGTGATTTTCTGTTCTTCACAGCGGCATACGCACCGCCAAATCTGCTCTGACAGGGTCAAAGACACGTCGTCCACAGCATCCACAGCAGCTACGACTACGACCATGAGATACATAAGGTGAAGAGGGTCTAAGTCAGCGTGGCGGAGCCCTGTGAAAAACAGCACGGCGCAAAGCCCCACCCAGGAGGAGGAATCGGTGAGCTTTCTGCGCAAGTTGTTCGGCCGTGAGGAACCCGAGGACGTTCCGGTCAGCTTGGACGTCGACCGTCGCAAGGAGCAGTTGCTTCGGCTGGAAAAGGCTCTTGACGCGCTCGCCTCTGAAATGCGTGCGGATCACACCACGAACGATCCCGCATGGCGCGAACGGGTCAACGAGTACAGCCGGCTAGCTGGCGACGCAATGACCATGCGACGTGGTACGCCTACCAGGGAGGGCGTGTTGGACCTGGTGTTCGAGATCCGCCCACTGTTCACCGGGCCGATTCCTGACGGTATGGAGAGGTGCGGGCCGCTCCAAGACGAAGTAATGGCGGCGGCCGCTGATCTGCGTGAACTGCTGCCCGGCGAGAAGGGGTCCAAGTAAATCCGATGGAGCATGCTCGAGTATCCGTACGAGTTGCCGTGTGCGCCTTACACCCCGCCGAGCCGTCGGTATGATCGCCGGTGCCCGTCCTGGGCCGGATGACCTTCATTTCTGAGGTCACAGAGGAGGTAGCGTGAAAATCCGACTCGAGCGCGACGTCTTGGCTGAGGCGGTGCAATGGGCCGCACGCAGCCTGCCGCTACGCCCGAGCGTGCCGATTTTGGCCGGTCTGCTGGTACGAGCCGACGCCGAAGGCGTCACCTTTTCGAGCTTCGACTATGAAACCTCGGCGCGGATCCATGTGACGGCCGCGGTCGCCGACGAGGGCGAGGCGCTGGTTTCCGGGCGGCTGCTCGCTGACATTTCCCGTAGCCTGCCGCCGAAACCGGTCGATATCACCTCCGACGAAACCAGAATGGAGCTGATCTGCGGCAGCGCCCGGTTTACCCTGCAGACACTTCCGGTCTCGGACTACCCATCCTTGCCGAAGATGCCCGAGGCCACGGGCACAGTGCCCAGCGCTTTGTTTGCTCAAGCGGTCTCCCAGGTCGTGGTCGCCGCCGGCCGGGATGAGCTGTTGCCGGTCTTCACCGGGGTACGGGTGGAGATTGACGGTGACACTATTTCCCTGCTCGCTACCGACCGCTACCGGATGGCGCTCAAGGAACTGACGTGGAACCCGAGCTCGACTCAGATTTCGGCAACTGCCCTAGTCCCAGCGAGAATGCTGAACGAGACGGCCCGCTCCATGACCGCTGGAGAGGAAGTGACCCTGAGCCTGTCCGACGGCGGCACCGGCGACGGGATCATCGGATTCGAAGGTCACGGTGCATCAGGGGAGCGCCAGACAACGACTCGATTGCTGGACGGAGAGTTTCCCAAAGTCCGTCACATCATGAACACGCCGGGACTGATGAACGTGCGAGTGAGCGCCGCCGACGCGATCGCGGCCGCCAAGCGCGTAGCCCTGGTCGCGGAGCGCAACACCTCCCTGCGGATGCTGATCGGCGAAGGTTTCGTCACCTTGGAAGCCGCGACCGGTGACCAGGCTCAGGCATCGGAGTCCATCGAGGCGACCATTGACCAGCCCGGTGGTGGCGACCTGGCAGTTACGGCGGCCGGCTTCAACCCGACCTACTTGCTCGACGGGCTCGGGGCCTTCGACACGCCGTACGTGAATTTCGCCTTCACCGCACCGAGCAAGCCGTGCCAGCTCACCGGTATAGCCACCCTTGACGGCCCTCCGCTAACCGATTACCGGCACGTGATCATGCTCATGCGCTTACCCACCTGATTGCTGTCGCGAGCGACGTCCGCCAAAGGACTTCGGCGTTAGCTGCGAGCGTCGGAAATCGCGCGTCGCCGCACGGAGGAGGAGTGAGCAGAGGCGTTCTTCCTCAGCGAGCGACAACGACGGCGGCGGATCGAAAGCGCGATGCGCGAGCAGCAAGATCAATAGGGGTGCGCGTCGCGCGTCGGACCTATCGGGGGCTGATCAACCTCTGTTATGTTGACGAAACCATCGAGGATGAGGGGTTTCCATGCAGCTGGGAATGGTCGGTCTGGGCCGGATGGGTGCCAACATCGTTCGCCGTTTGATGCGAGACGGGCATGAGTGTGTCGTCTACGACGTGAGTCCTGAGTCCATTAAGCAGCTTGAGGGTGAGGGCGCTACCGGCGGCTTCACGCTTGAGGAGTTTGTCAGCAAGCTCCAGCGCCCGCGCGCGGTCTGGGTGATGATTCCCGCGGGCATAACCGGGAGGACCGTCGATGAGCTCGCCGGCTTGCTCGATGAGGGCGACATCATCATCGATGGCGGCAACTCGAACTACCGCGACGATGTACGACGCGCCGCCAAGCTTCGGGAGCAGGGCCTGCATTACGTCGATATCGGTACCAGCGGTGGCGTCTTCGGACTGGAGCGCGGCTACTGCCTGATGGTGGGCGGTGATGAGGAAGCGGTCAAGATCATCGACCCGATCCTGAAAACCATCGCCCCAGGTGTCGGTGACATTGAGCGTACGCCGGGACGTACTGGTGAGCTGGCTCCCGAAGAGCAGGGTTACCTGCACTGCGGGAGGTCCGGGGCTGGCCACTTCGTCAAGATGGTGCACAACGGCATCGAGTACGGGATCATGGCCGCCTTTGCCGAGGGCCTCAACATCTTGCATAGAGCCGATGTCGGCATCGAGGCCGGCGAGCACTCGGCCGAGGTCGCTCCGATGGAAGACCCGGAGTTCTACCAGTTCCAGATCGAGACGGCCAAGGTTGCCGAGCTGTGGCGCCGCGGGTCGGTGATTTCCTCATGGCTGCTGGACCTGACGGCCGCGGCGTTGCAGGCAAACCCGAAGCTCGAAGGCCTGGCCGGACGCGTGTCGGACTCGGGCGAAGGTCGTTGGACGGTGAAGGCGGCCGTCGACATCGGTGTACCGGCGCCGGTGCTCGCGGCCTCGCTCTTCGAGCGTTTCGCCTCCCGCGACGAGGACCACTTTGCCAACCAGGTGCTGTCCGCGATGCGGCAGCAGTTTGGCGGCCACCAGGAGCTTCCCGCCGGCAGCGAGCTCGAGGCCGGTGGGGAGAAAGCCGACAAGGTCGAGGCGTCAACGAGCTGAGCGGATTGCCCGCGTCAGCACTACAGGCTGCCGAGCGCTCACGGGCGTGGCATCTCTAGCGCAGCAGGCCCACACCCTGACCCTCCGGCAAGTTCTTGCGTTGCGGAGAGGCAGACGCCTCCGCTGGGCCAGATAGGCTTCGACAGATGTATGTCGACCACCTGCAATTGACCGATTTTCGGTCCTATGAGTCGGTCGATCTATCGCTCGAATCAGGAGTGACGACTTTCGTCGGGGCCAACGGCCAGGGAAAGACCAACCTGGTCGAGGCGATCGAATATCTCTCCACGATGAGCTCGCATCGCGTAGCTGCGGAGGTGCCTTTGGTGCGGTCAGGCGCTGACCGCGCAGTGGTACGGGCCAGGGTGCAAGCCGGGCTCGACGATCCGCGGCAGTTGACGCTTGAGCTCGAGATCAATCCCGGGAAGGCCAACCGCGCCAAGCTCAACCGTTCCCCACTACGTCAGGCCCGCGAGATCATCGGAGTACTCCGGACTGTGGTGTTCTCGCCGGTGGACATCGCGATCGTCAAGGGCGATCCCAGCGAACGTCGGCGCTTCATCGATGACCTCATCGTTGCGCGCTGGCCGCGGCTGGCCGGCGTACGCGCAAACTACGAGCGGGTACTGCGGCAACGCAACACGCTGCTCAAATCCCTCAGCGGTCGGCTTCGGGGTGGCCCACCGCCAGCCGATGCCGAAGCCACGCTCGATGTCTGGGACACCCACCTTGCACAGGCCGGCGGTGAGCTTCTCGAGGCGCGGCTAACGACGCTTGCGGACCTGGCGCCGCACGTCAGCAAGGCGTACGCCGACATCGCGCCGACTAACAACGACGCTGCGGCGGAGTACAAGTGCTCGGTGGACCTAACGGCCGTTCGACAGGCTCAGGGCGCATCGGGTGAGGCTGAGGCGCTGCAAGCATCTGAGGGCCCATCGGAGCGAGCCGCCTTGACTGACATCTTGGTCAAGGCGATGGCTGAGCGGCGGGCTGATGAGATTCAGCGCGGGGCCTCCCTGGTGGGCCCACACCGCGACGACATCACGCTCTCCTTGGGGATGCTGCCCGCGAAGGGCTATGCCAGTCATGGTGAATCATGGTCATTCGCCCTGGCCCTGCGGTTGGGCAGCTTTCATCTGCTTCGGGCTGATGGAGTAGAGCCGGTGCTTGTGCTCGATGACGTGTTCGCGGAACTGGATTCCATCCGGCGGGAGCGCCTGGCTTCGGGAGTACGAGCGGCTGAGCAGGTCCTGGTCACCGCCGCCGTCGGAGCGGACGTTCCCGAGCTGCTGGCAGGTCGCCGCTTCCGGGTGGCTGATGGTGATGTGACGCCCGATGTCTGAGGAGCAGAAACAGGGCACACCCGGCGACCAGCCGCAGCACGACCCAACAGGCCTTGAACTCGCGCAGACGACTGCGCACTCGCTCGGTGCTCAGGCGCGACGCCGGCGGCGCGGCAAGTCGGCTCCCTACGTTGGGCCCCAGGTGTCTGGAGCGCGAGCCGACGATCGTGATCCGAAGCCGCTCTCGGATGCGGTCGAGCGGCTGGTGGAGAGCAAGGGCTGGACCACCGAAATCAATGTCCATACCCTGCTGGCCCGGTGGGGCCTGCTGGTCGGTGCCACCAACGCGGCACACTCGCATCCTGAGGGGTATGCGGACACCGTCTTGACAGTTCGCGCCGACTCCACCGCCTGGGCCACCCAGCTGCGTTACCTAGCACCCCGGCTCGTGGCCATGCTGAACGAGGCGCTAGGAGATGGCACGATCACCCGGATCAAGGTTCTTGGGCCCGACGCTCCGTCTTGGAAGAAGGGCCTCCGCTCGGTCCGTGACGGCCAGGGCCCTCGCGACACCTACGGCTGAGCTGTGCGCGCGTAGCTGGCGGCCGTACGCGCAAAACTGCTGGCAAGTTGCGCTTTTCCGAAACCTGCAACCTGCCAGCACTTTCTCCAAACTGTTTAGGATGCTCGGGTGCTGTGGACCGACCTCAGGATCCTGATCGTCGACACCGGGCGCGTCTGGTGGCGTCTGCTGCCCCTGATCATGGGCGTCTACCTGCTTGGTTGGCTGGGCTCTGAGCTCACGTTGAGGGTTGCGGTGATTGCCGGCGACATCAGCCCGTGGCTGGCTTTGGTGCTGTTCGCTTTCAATTTCGTCTGCGTGCTCGCTGCAGCAATCGTGATTTTGAGTCTTGCTGGTCGTGAGTTAGGCATCCGGGGACTGCTGCCGGCTGACGAGCGCGAGATCGACGACCGCGACACCAGCCTCAGCAGGTTGCTCGGCATCACCCTGCTGCCATTCCTCGGCATGTACGCCGCGTTCGGCCAGGTTGCGGACGCTGCGAACCGGTTGGTCACCCAGCAGTGGATCCGCTACGGCTTCCTGAGCGATCAGAAGACCGTACTGGGTGCCCTGTACGACCTGGCAACCCAACATCTTGCCTGGCTGGTCGCCCTCCTCCTTGGCATCTATGTGTTACGCCGGGTGCTCGATTTCGTGGCTGAGCGCACCGGCCTGCGCATCCTCGGTCTCGTCGTAGTGCTGATCGAGTCCTTCTTCATGCTTTTGGTGATCGTGGGCGGCATCCGGGTCCTGCAAACTTTCCTGGTGTGGCTGAGCAACCGCGCGGTGCTGCAGTGGCTCGCCGCGATCAAGAACGCGCTGGCCGATTTCTTCGCGATCTTCAAGATCGACTTGCCGGAGATATTGACCCGGACCTGGGCGTTCATCGCCGACACGATCTGGCCAGTACTCGTCGATGTCGTCGCCCAGCCGATGTTGTGGCTAGCCGTCGCAGCGCTGGTCTTCGGATCCAGGGTGCTGTCCCTCGCCGAGCTCTGGCGCAAGGGTCAGCCGTACGCTGCACGCATTCCCGGCGCATCCGCGTTCGCCCGCTACCGCGAGAAGCGGGCCTTCCGACGCCTCGGACCACCGCCCAAGGGTGTTCGCCTGGCAGCGGCGCGCGTCCAGGAGGCCTTCTTCGGCGACATCGATGACAAGTACCTGCCGACGTTGCATGCCCTGCGGCTGGTCCTACGGGCGGGGCCGCTCTTCCTCGGCTCGTACATCTTTGTCTACAACCTGGTGATCATCGCCGGCAACTACCTCGAAATCCTGATCAACTGGCTGGTCGGCGGGCATGAGGCGCAGTTCTGGGTGCGCTGGGAACCGGTCTTCGCTCTAGCCCAGGACGCTCTGGTCGAACCGGTCCGGCTGTGCCTTCTCGCCGTAGCATTCCGGCGCTGTCTTGAGTTGTTTGGGCAGCGGTCCGCGGCCTCCGCAACTATTCCAGCGGCACATCCCGCAGTGCCCGCCATGGCAACCGCGGAGGCCCGCTCGTGACAATCGCTCGGTCCAAGATGCTAGGCGCGCTAGCCGCCATAACGCTGGTGGCAGTATCGGCCGTCGGTCTCCGGGTCAGCGACCCCGACGAGAAGAAGTTTGAGGTGATCAACGGCGTCATCGGGAAACCGGTCAAGGTCAACGATGGCGAGGTCACGGTCACCGAGGTGAAGGTCGGCACGATCCTCAAACAGTATGGCGAGATCCAAGACAGCACCGACGGAATGTTTGTGGCCGTCAGCGTGACCGGAGCGGCCGTTGGTCCGAAACGATTGGAACTCAATGCAGCCCGGCTGCTCAGTGGCGACGTCCGCTACGAGGGCTACCAGCTCAGCGCCGGTGTCAACTCAGACCCCGGTTTCCAGACCTCGGTTGACGGTCTCTTCGAGGTGGACCCGGCCCAGATCGACGATCTCACCCTAGAGATGGGGTCGAACGAGATCCTTCACGGCTACCAGCAGCGCGTACGCATCAAGCTCGGCGTTACGCGTGCCAACGCCGAGGAGTGGCGTGCGGTTGCCGAGGGTGTCATCGAACCCGCCACGATGACCACGAGGGCTATCCCATGAGAGTCCTGCCGTTGCGGCCCATTCTGTTTGCCCTCGCGGCATTCGCGGCGGTGTTGATCTATCTGATCTGGTGGGTGAGCTACGCCGGCATTCACTACATCCCGCGCTATAGCCTGCGGCCACCCGGTGCCAGCGGCGAGGTTCAGGGGACCTCCGTACGCCTACTGTCGATGATCCGGTCCGACCAGCTGGCCCCTGTCGAGGGAGGCCAGCCGGGCATCCCTGAGCCGGGCGCGGTGTGGATCGTCGCGGAGCTGGAGGCGGTGCGGCATGACCCGACGAAGGAGTTCTTGTGTGGGACTGAGCTGATCGGCCCGGAGCAGCGGCTGTGGTCCACGGCTTCGGTGCGGGTGACGCGTTCGACGCCGTCCTGCCCGCTCGATTTGTCAGTCGGGCAGCCTGTGCGGTTCGAGTCCATCTTCATGGTGCCAGCCCGTTACGTGGATCAACTCTCCGGCATCGCGCTCAGAGACGACTCCACGGCCGCGCGTACACCGGTGATCAGGCCCTCATTCTGAGCTGCTCGCGCAATCGCGCGGCTAGTCCGCCGCCGTCGTCGTCACTCGCAGAGGAAGAACGCCTCTGCTCGCTCCTCGTATATTGCTCGCTCCGCTCGCTGAGGCTGGCGCTTGGTAGCCGCTGCCTTCCTCACTCGCTCGCAGACGAAAGAACGTGTCTGCTCGCTCGCTCGTCCAGAACAGCGGCGCGCCAGCCTGGCTCCGTGCGGCGGCGCGCGATTTTCCGACGCTCGCAGCTGGGAATTAGGGCGTCAAACTATTTCCCCGGCAACACTCGGACTGGAAGATAGAACTGGCGGGCGTAGGTGGCGTTGTGCCATCCCTTTTCCTCGCTGGCGAGGTAGTGCTTCCCGTAGATGAGGTCGAAGACGACAAATCGGATGGTCGGCCCCGGCCGGTACGTGTCCTTGTACCTGAACACAACCGCGTACGGGCTCAGTGGCAGACCCGGCGTGAATCGGTGTCGGTCGAAGCCGCGGCTCTCACCCATGCGCACGCTGTCCGGCATCGAGATCTCCTGGCTCAGGTCGTCCTTGCTTGCGAACATCCCGCTGCCGCCCATGTAGTTCGGACTGATCGACTCCGTGCCTGTGGTCCGGCCCTCGCCGAGCATGACGATCTCCCAGTAGAAGGTGTTGTCGTAGTTCCTCTTATGTTGCGCAGTCGCCTCGGTGAAGCGGAACTCATACGGGCCCGTCGTAAACAAGGTGCCGGGAGGCGTCGTTCGGAAGAGGTCGGTGCGTTGCTTGACGCCCCCGAATCCCCAGATTGCAGCCACCAGCAGCACCAGCACGAGCAGGATCGAGCCGTACACCAGCGCCGCGGAAATGGTCTTGGGGCCCGGGGTGTCGGAGCCGCTCGGATGGCCGCTGGGCGGCGGCCAGGTGGGATCGACGGTGCCCGGATCGAGACCGGCAGCGTTCTGGGCGGTCTGCACCGGCTCAGTGTAGGCAGTTCCATGGGCGTGAGCGTCGGAAAATCGCGCGCCGCCGCACGGAGCCAGGCTGGCGCGCCGCTGTTCTGGACGAGCGAGCGAGCAGACACGTTCTTTCGTCTGCGAGCGAGTGAGGAAGGCAGCGGCTACCAAGCGCCAGCCTCAGCGAGCGGAGCGAGCAATATACGAGGAGCGAGCGGAGGCGTTCTTTCCTCTGCGAGCGACGACGACGGCGGCGGATCCAAAGCGCGATGCGCGAACGCCCCAGAGAGGGGGCGGATTGTGGTTCCCGGACGCTGATCCGGTGATCGAAACATGATTCTCTCCGAGGGCTCACGGCGCCCTCAGGATGTACGGCCGCGTACAGGGAGTCCTCGGGTCGCTCACACAGCCGCAAACTGGCCATCCAGACCTTGCCAGGCGCATTTTTGTGGTGCCGGAGGTCCGCTCGGACGCCCGCTGGGCACACCCGCGCGCTAAACTAAATGAGGTTACAAGCACGGCTCGAGTGGCTCGTACGCCCGCCGAGAAAGGGCCATCGAATCCGTCAACGTGACCATCAAGAATTCCAAAACCTTCAACCTTGGCGTGCCGCCTGCGTCACCTGTTCACGAGGTGAGGTCCGGGCGGCGCACGTCTGACAGGAGTCCCGCGCCGGTGCAGCATTTCGACCAGCCCGACGACGTCAACCCGACCCAACCCGACCCCGTCACGATGAACTCGACGCCGCATCCGACGGCACAAGGTGTCCTCAACCACATCGAGCCGGGGGCGTACGACTCGGAGTCGATCACCGTCCTCGAGGGCTTGGAAGCCGTCCGGAAGCGACCGGGCATGTACATCGGCTCGACGGGGGAGCGCGGCCTGCACCACCTGGTCTATGAGGTGGTGGACAACGCAGTGGATGAGGCTCTGGCCGGATACTGCGACATGATCATCGTCCGCATTCTGCCTGAAGGCGGGATTCAGGTGATCGACAACGGTCGCGGCATTCCGGTCAAGGACCACCCGAAGGAGAAGATCCCGGCCATCACGCTGGCTCTCACGCTGCTGCATGCCGGCGGCAAGTTCGGGGATGGCGGCTACAAGGTCTCGGGCGGCCTGCACGGTGTCGGGGTATCGGTGGTCAACGCGTTGTCGACCCACCTGGTCGCGGAGGTGAAGCGCGACGGCTACCGGTGGACGCAAAGCTTCTCCCTCGGCGAGCCGGACGGGCCGCTGGAACGATTGGAGCCGAGCAAGGATACGGGCACCACCGTCACCTTCTACCCCAGTACTGACATCTTCGAGACCACCAACTACTCCTACGACACCCTTGCGGCGCGGTTCCGGGAGATGGCATTCCTCAACAAGGGCCTGACCATCACCATCGTCGACGAGCGTCCTGACCATAAGGATGACGATGGCAACGCGTACGCCGACACCTTCCGCTACGACGAAGGGCTGATCGACTACGTCCGGTACCTGACCGGCAGCAAGGAGCCGGTGCACTCCTCGGTGATCGCGTTCGAGGTCGACCGGCACGACCGGGGGATCAGCCTCGAGGTTGCCATGCAGTGGAACCACTCCTACACCGAGTCGGTGCACACCTTTGCCAACACCATCAACACCCACGAGGGTGGCACCCATGAGGAAGGCTTCCGCGCCGCGCTCACCAACACCGCCAACAAGTGGGGTGAGAACTGGGGATTGATTAAGAAGCCAGAGGACCGACTGTCCGGGGACGACATCCGGGAGGGCCTCACCGCGATCATCTCGGTGAAGCTGGCCGAACCACAGTTCGAGGGCCAGACCAAGACCAAGCTCGGCAACACCGAGGCGCGGTCCTTCGTCCAGCAGGTGGTGAATGCCCAACTCGGCGATTGGTTCGAGCAGAACCCCGGCGAGGGAAAGCTGATCATCCGCAAGGGTCAGGCGGCTGCGATCGCGCGCATGGCCGCCAGGAAGGCCCGCGACGCGGCCCGTGATCGCAAGGGTTTGCTGGGCCGCAGTGGGCTGCCCGGGAAGTTGGCGGACTGCCAGTCGACCGACCCGGAGGAGTGCGAGGTCTTCATCGTCGAGGGCGACTCCGCCGGCGGGTCGGCCAAGGGCGGTCGCGATCCGCGGATCCAAGCGATCCTGCCGATCCGCGGCAAGATCCTCAACGTTGAGAAGGCACGGATCGATCGGATCCTGCAGAACACCGAGGTGCAAGCGATCATCTCAGCGCTCGGCACCGGGGTCCATGAGGACTTCGACATCGCCAAGCTGCGGTACCACAAGATCATCATGATGGCCGACGCCGACGTGGACGGCGCGCACATCCGTACGCTGCTGCTGACGTTGATGTTCCGCTTCATGCGGCCGTTGATCGAGGCCGGGCACGTGTTCCTTGCCCAACCACCGCTGTTCCGGCTCGGCTGGAGCAATGCGCCACACGAGCTGGCGTACACCGATGCCGAGCGGGACGCGCTGCTCCGGGTGGGAGCCGAGGAGGGCAAGCGGTTGCCGAAGGAGAACGCGATCCAGCGCTACAAGGGTCTCGGCGAGATGAACCCTGATCAGCTGTGGGACACCACCATGGACCCGAACAACCGCATCCTGCTGCAGGTGACCCTCGACGACGCCGCCCAGGCCGATGAGATGTTCTCGATCTTGATGGGAGAGGACGTCGAACAGAGACGTACCTTCATCCAACGCAACGCCAAAGACGTCCGCTTCCTCGACATCTAACTCAGCGACCTCTCAGAACTCCCACGCCACATTGTGCTGAGCTTCTGAAAGGCTGAAGAGGAGAAACCCGTAATTCATGACTGACATACCTCAGGAGCCGAGCAGCGACCGGCGCGAGCTGGTCGATCTGCAGGACGAGATCCAGAAGTCCTACCTCGATTACGCCATGAGCGTGATCGTGGGCCGTGCGCTGCCAGATGTTCGTGATGGGCTCAAGCCCGTGCACCGCCGAATCATCTACGCGATGTACGACGGCGGCTACCGGCCGGATCGGGGTTGGAACAAGTGCGCCCGCGTGGTGGGCGAGGTCATGGGTCAATACCACCCGCATGGTGACACCGCGATCTACGACACCCTGGTGCGGCTCGCGCAGCCGTGGGTGATGCGCTACCCGCTGGTCTCCGGACAGGGAAACTTCGGCTCCCCTGGCAACGACAAGGCCGCCGCCATGCGCTACACCGAGTGCAAGATGGCGCCGCTGGCCATGGAGATGGTCCGCGACATCACCGAGAACGCGGTCGATTTCAAGCCCAATTACGACGGCAAGGAGTCCGAGCCGGTCGTCCTGCCGAGCCGCTTCCCGAACCTGCTGGTCAACGGGTCCACGGGCATCGCCGTCGGCATGGCGACCAACATTCCCGCCCACAATTTGCGTGAAGTCGCATCGGCCGTGCAGTGGTCGCTGGAGCATCCGGAGGCTCCAGCCGAGGAGCTCCTCGAAGCAGCGCTCGAGCGGGTCCAGGGTCCCGACTTTCCGAATGGCGCACTCATTGTCGGCCGCCGTGGCCTCGATGACGCGTACCGGACCGGCCGCGGCTCGGTGATCATGCGCGCAGTGATGGATATCGAGGAGGACCGAGCCGGCCGCACCCAGTTGGTGGTCACCGAACTGCCTCACATGGTCAACCCGGACAACTTGGCGCTCAAGATCGCCGAGCTGGTGACCACCGGGAAGCTCAATGGCATCGCGGACATCCGCGACGACTCCTCAGCGCGTACCGGACAGCGGCTGGTGATTGTGCTGAAGCGCGACGCTCAGCCGCGGGTGGTGTTGAACAACCTGTACAAGCACACCCAGCTGCAGGACACATTCGGCTGCAACATGCTGGCCCTGGTCGACGACGTGCCGCGTACGCTCCGGCTGGACCAGTTCATCTCCTACTGGATCAGCCACCAGGTCGAGGTCATCCAGCGGCGTACCCAGCACCGGCTGGACGACGCACAGGCGCGCGCGCACATCTATCGCGGCCTGGTCATTGCCCTCGACCAGTTGGACGAGGTGATCGCGCTGATCCGACGCAGCCCGAGCACCGATGATGCCCGGGAAGGCCTCAAGACGCTGCTGGAGATCGATGAGCTGCAGGCCAACGCGATCTTGGACATGCAGCTGCGCCGGCTTGCGGCATTGGAGCGGCAGCGAATCGTCGACCAGCTGGCCGAGTACGAGCGAATCATCGCCGACCTGACCGACATCATGGCCAGGCCGGAGCGGCAGCGCAAGATCATCAGCGATGAGCTGGCCGAGATCGTCGAGAAGTACGGCGACGAGCGGCGTACCAAGATCATCGCCGCGGACGGTGATCTCTCCAACGAGGACCTGATTCCCGACTCCGATGTGGTGGTCACCATCACGCGCGGAGGCTACGCCAAGCGCACCAACACCGACCTCTATCGAGTCCAGAAGCGCGGCGGGAAGGGCGTACGGGGGGCAACGCTGCGCACCGACGATGAGGTCGAGCACCTGTTCGTCACCACCAACCACCATTGGATCTTGTTCTTCACCAATAAGGGACGGGTGTATCGCGCCAAGGTGTGGCAGCTGCCTGAAGCCGGCCGGGACGCGCGCGGCGGGCATGTCGCCGGGCTGCTATCTTTCATGCCGGACGAGGACATCGCCCAGGTCCTGGCGATCCGGGACTACTCCGCGGCGCCCTACCTGTTGCTGGCCACCAAGCGTGGACTGGTGAAGAAGACCGCACTCCCGGTATACGACTCACCTCGGCAGGCGGGGATCATTGCGGTCAACTTCCGTGACGAGGACGACGAGCTGATCGGCGCCGAACTCTGCGCCGCTGATGATGAGGTGCTGTTGATCTCTCGCAAGGGGCTCTCGATTCGCTTCCCTGCAGACGATTCCGAGCTGCGGCCGATGGGTCGCGCCACTTCCGGGGTGACCGGGATGAAGTTCCGTCCAGGCGATGAGCTGCTGTCGATGTCGGTCATCCGAGCCGGCGTTGAGGCCGACGAACGCTTTGTGTTCACCGTGACCGATGGTGGCTTCGCAAAACGGACCCATGTCTTCGAGTACCGCCAACAGGGTCGGGGTGGCCTGGGGATCAAGGCGATGAAACTCAACGAAGATCGCGGGTCTTTGGTCGGAGGGCTGGTCGTGACTGACAATGATGAAGTCATCGCCATCAAGGCAAGTGGTCAGATCACTCGCAGCGCGGTTGCCGAGGTTCCGGTCAAAGGGCGTGACACGATGGGAGTCAGGTTCGTAGGAGTGGCTGAGAACGACTCGGTCGTGGTGATTGCACTCAACCCCGAGACAACAGCAGAAGCGGCACAACTTGCAGATGAGGCTCCTGCGGGTGATGATTCCAATTCGACCTCGGGCGTGGTCGAGGACGATTCTTCGCTCGAGTCAGCACTGGAAGTATGGCCCGTGATCCCGAATGGGGTATCTGATGATGCGGGGGTCCAGGAGGATGACAGTGAGTAAAGGCAACGCGGAACGACCCACCGCCCAGGCTCCTCCAGGTCACAGCTCCCCCAACCACGTCGAGGTGACTGGGGACGGGCGGCAAGGTGTGCCGCAGAGCCCCGGTACGCCTCGCCCGCAGAGCCCGGATACTCCTGGTCCGCGGGATCAGTCCAGAGGCAACGGTCCGCAGGACCCGACCCCCACCGGCACTGCCAACAATTTGCCCACCGCGAAGGCCCAGGGCCAAGAGCCCACGAGCCCGAACGGGCAGAGCAAAGACTCCCGTGGGGAGCCGCGAGCGACCGCACCTGTGGGCGCCGCCGCTCGCACTGGAGCGGCTGGGGAGAGCAGGAGCCCGCAGTCCCCCGGGAATGCCACCCGCCCGCAGCCGAACGCCGCGCGTCCGGGTGGGGCGCCGAGCCCTGGGTCGACCCAGCAGAAGCAGCCGCCGATGCAATCGGCCCAGCAGAGGCAACCGCCGCCGGCTCAGCCACGACCGCAACCGCAGGCCGGCGGCCAAGCTGCGAGCGCTTCCGCGCCTACGCAGCCTCGTACTCAATCTCCACCCACCCCAGGGCCTCCCCAGGCACAGCAGGCCCCTGGCGCCGTACCCGTATGGGATCCGCCCCCACCTCCTGCGCCCAAGCAATCCGTTTGGGCGCGTCTGGGGTTTGGTAGGAAGGCCGATCACCCTGAGGAGAGTCCAAGTGCTCCGCCTGTCCGGCAGCAACCCCCGGCGCCCACCACGCAGCCGGTCCAGCAGCGCCCAGCGCCTGGAAACCAGCCCGGCACTCCAGCCGGTCCGGGGGCCGCGGTAGCTGCCGGTCTGACTGCGGCCGCCGCCACCCAGACCGCTCCGCAGGTCACCCCGCAGGCGCCCGCCGGTCAGCCGGGCATGCCTCAGGGACCGGTCCGGCCAGGCGAGACCACCGGCCGTCCGCCCTCCGTCCCGGGTGGTCCGTCGCCGGTCGCGCCTCCTTCTGGGCCGCAAGCCCGGATGCCATCAGGACCGGTCAATCCAGCGCCACCGATGCCCGGAGCGCCGGCGTACCCCGCAGCTCCGGTTGCAGTCCCAGTGCCGGCACCAGGCCAGGACCCTGCGGACTTGCCGACCGGGAGGAACCAGCCCGTGCCGGCAGGTCCGGAGATCGCAGGGACGGAGGCCCATCACGCGGCAAAGCCCAAGGTGGGCGTGGCCCGCCGAACCCGCAAGGCGAGGCTGCGACTGTCGCGGCTCGACCCGTGGTCGGTGATGAAGACGTCCTTCCTGTTCTCGATCGCGGCGGGCATCATGCTCGTGGCGGCCGTCTATTCGCTCTGGACGGTGCTGAGCACCTCCCAGCTGTTCGACTCGGTCAACGAGATCGTTCGCAGCGTCGTCTCGACGCCGGGAGACACCACGCCGTTCCGGATCCAGGAGTACATCAACACCCAGAAGGTGATGGGCGTGACCGCCCTGATCGCCTGCGTCGATGTGGTGATTTTCACTGCCCTGGCGACGCTCGGCTCGTTCCTGTACAACCTCGCGGCCACCATGCTCGGCGGCCTTGAGATCACGCTCGCCGAGGACTGATGGCCCTGTTGCGGCCGGCCCTCGGTCTGCAACCTACGTTCACCTAGCTTTCGATCGCTCTGCACGGGTTGCAACCCATGTAGAGCGTGAGGAAGCTATGTAGAGCAGGGGTCTCGATGCCTTGGACGGCATACGCAGGAACAGATTTGGGGCCGTTGCTGGAGATCAGCTAGCCTTGCGGTTTGTGCCCATGGGGCATCTCAGCAGTACGCGGGCCTATAGCTCAGTCGGTTAGAGCGCTGCCCTGATAAGGCAGAGGTCAGTGGTTCAAGTCCACTTAGGCCCACCCCTAGAGCACCTAGTCAACAGCAATTTCACGCGTGTGACTCCCGACTCCGGTCCGACCTGCTTGTCAGTCTGCTTGTCTACGGTCCCTGCTGAACAGCCGGTCCATCACCTTCGCGCCGGTCTGGATCACCGGCCGCAGCTGATGCCGATAGACCAACTCGGTCACCGTCGTACCGCTGTGACCCACCAACTGAGAGATGTCCTCTACCGGCACACCAGCATCGGACAGCACTGAGACGAACGAGTGCCGTAACTCGCGGGGTGTCCACTCTTTCGGGTCCAGCCCGGGGACCAGGCGCAGCGCCCTTCGGAAGTCCCGCCG
>Ga0307285_10000075_pt1 | contig 24193 bp, 40 predicted proteins | sample ER_DNA_139_FD_194476 | JGI IMG/M metagenome (GOLD analysis project Ga0307285, IMG submission 194476) | Bulk soil microbial communities from the East River watershed near Crested Butte, Colorado, United States - ER_DNA_139 | ecosystem: Environmental > Terrestrial > Soil > Floodplain | place... | reverse complement strand
GTTGGTCTTCTTGACCAGGATGTGGGCAGTGCGTGGCCCTGCCTCACCATCGGTGAACAGGGCCAGCTTCTTGGATGCCGGGTCGCAGCCCCAGATCATCCGAGGTTGGCGTCGTAGCGCTGTCGGTGACCATCCTGCGCTGCCCTGCCGAACACATCCTCGATGGGCCAGTGCTTCATCCGGTACCTCATACTCTGCCTGGATATCCCCAGCACCCGAGCCCACTCAGCCGAGGATCTGGTCTCGTTGTTCCAGGTCACCATCACGTTGGTTCTCCGGTTACCGCGCTGCGTACGGTCATCAGCCCAGCGCACGTTACCGGGCTCGTAGTTGCCGTTCACGTCGATCCTATCGATGGTGTGCTCCAGGCTGGGCCTGGGACCCATGTAGGCCGCGAAGGCCTCGTACGATCGATCCCACTCAGGACAGATGGTGATGCCCCGACCTCCGTAGTTGTGGAAGTTGGCCGCGTTGGGGTTGTTGCACCGCTGCCGGATCTGCATCCAGATCTTGTACACCCCCTTGTAGACCACGCCGCATGTAGGACAAGGCTCACCTTCGCGCACTAACATGCTGTCAGTCTACTCCATGTCGTACCTTTCGGCGGATATCAGCTGTTCCTGGGTAAGTCGGCGAGAGCCAAGGTCACAGTGCTTGCGAGCGGCTTCGATGAACGCTCGTAGTGGGCCCACGCGGACTCGATAGTACGGGTCGGACTTCTTCACCGCCCCGGTCCCCTCGCCCTCATGGATCAGCGCGTCGATCTCCTGAGCTCGGGAGTAGTAGGCCACCGCGCACTCCATCAGGCCCAGGTATGGGCTGTCGATCGGTGGGTCTACTCGTCCGAGGAGGACGTTCCAGTACTCGTGGAGCTCTCCCAGAATCTCTGGTACGTCTGGAAGACCTGCGGGGAGAGGGACCGAGGTGAGTCGTTCGCCGAACTGGACATGCGAAGGATGACGGACCTCGCCTGGACTGCCGGATACGACATCTTCGGGCAGCTTGATGCGAACGGACACCATCGGTATGCGCCTTCTTTCTTCGTGCACTCCTCCAGCATGGGGAGCAGAGTCCTGTTGTCGGTGGCCTCGTTGAGCATCTCCAGGTCATCACGGACGGCAGCGACCTCGTTCTCGTCGCGCTCCACGAAAAACTCCAGCAGGTCGTTGGTGTTCTTGTTCTCGTAGACCACCCGGAAGGCGTCGGTGCCACTGGCCAGCATGTAGCTGTGGATCTGGTGCCGGTGCTCGGCCTTGGGCCCGAAAGCACGCACGCTGCCGAACCCGTTCTGGTTGATGCTCTTGTACTCCACCGGGATGCCCTTGGTGTCCAGGGCGTCCATGGTGCCGACCAGGTTCAGCTCGGGCAGGGTCACCGGCACCTCGGCATCGCGCAGGTAGCCAGCGCTCAACCCGACCACCTGATGGCGCAGGTGGACGTAGGTGCCGTTGAGGAAGATGTTCAGCCCGTGCTCGTCGGGGGTCTTACCGTCCATCCCCAGGTAGGAGAACTGACGTTGCCGCAGGCACTTGCCTGCCCCCGATGCTGCCCAGGACTGGGTGCGGTCACGCTCCGGGATGCCCAGCAGCCGATGCATATGGTTGCGCTCGGCTTCCACGTTGCGTGGGCCTGCCAGGTAGGCGGCGTAACGAGGTCGGATCCAGTCCATGGTCTTGGCGATCCGCATCGCCTCGCCGAGCTTCATGAGGTCTTCTTCCCGTACTTGGAGGAGAGGTAGAGGTCCGGTCCGATGTAGAGCACCTGATCTCCATCGGACCGGACGTACCCTTCGATGAGCAGCCCGGAGGATGCCCCTCGATTGTCTACCTCTTCGTGGTGCGCCCGGCAGAGCGCGAGGTGATGGTAGGTCTCACCGGCTGCGTCCAGGACGGATCCACCTCGCCCCCGTGGGAGGACGTGGTGATCGTCCACAGGGGACTTGCCACACCTGACCCATGCTCGGTCGAGCCGGACCATGGCTTCGCAGTGGCCTTGAGACCTTCGTAGGACCTGTTCACGGATGTTCTCCTTCTTCATGTGCGGCGCTTCACGCCGGTCACGGCTTCGGTGTACCTGGCCATCTCGGCCGGGTCCATCTCGGTATCGATGGTCGGGCTCTTGGGGACCATCACGAACGGCTTGACTGGCTCTTCTTCCTGGCTGGCTGGTTCTGGTTCTTCGTTGGTCCGATTCAGCGCACTGTCGACCACCTGGTTGACGCAGGGCCATCCGCACACGTCGATGGCGATGCCCTCGCCCTCTTCCTCGACGAACGAAGCCGGGATGACCATCTCGATCATGTCGTCGCCGGGTCCGTAGTCCGTCCCGCAGACGTCGCACTTGATGATCCGCATACCTAACCTCCTACTAACGAGGCCATCGCCCCGGCGCTGTAGAGCACGGCGAGTTTGCCGATGCTCAGGTCCTTGTCCTCCAGGTAGGCGTAGACGCCGCTGACCTTTACGGGGTTGACCTTCTCGCAGAACTCATCGATGCTGCGATAGGGCTGAAAGGCCTCCACCTCCCGGGCTACCACCGGTCCGATCCCGTCGAGCGACAGAAGCCCCCTGCGGATAGCGCCGACGCTGTGGTCCACCGAGTAGGTGGCCCGGGAGCTGTTCACATCCGGCTTGAGCAGCTTGATCCCACGGTGCCGGGTGACCCGCTGGTAGTGGGTCTCCTTGTCGGTGCCAGCGGCCACGGCCAGCAGCGCAGCGTGGAACTCCAGTGGGTGGTTCTTGATCAGCCAGGCGCAGTGGTACGCGGTGATCCCGTACACGGTGGCGTGGGCCCGGTTGAACGAGTACTCGGCGAAGGCCTCCAGGGCCTTCCAAAGCCACTCCACGTCCCCGGCGGTCATTCCGGCCCTGTTGCACATTTTGGCCACGATCGGCTCATAGTGCTCCATCACCGCCTTGGCCCGCTCTACGCCCTTGTTGGAGGCCTTGACCGCCTTGAGGAAGGTGTTCAGGTCATCCGGGCTCATCCCCATCGAGCGCAGGATCTCGATCACCTGGTCCTGGTAGAGCAGGATGCCGAAGGTCTCGTTGGTGGCGTCGGCGATGATCTTGTGCCGCACTGGCAGTCGCTCGGTGCGGTTCTTGCGCTGCACGTAGGACTCCATCGCCCCGGAGTTCATCACCCCGGGCCGGAACAGGGCCATCGCCGCGATCACGTCGCCGATCTTGGTCGGGTGCAGCCGCTTGATCTGTCGCTGGCTGGTGTAGCCCTCCAGTTGGAAGATGCCGTCCGTGTCCGCCGAGGCGATCATCGAGTAGGTGGCCCGGTCGGTGTACGGGATCCAGGACAGGCCCTCACCTGGATCCCGGCCCAGGTTCAGGATGGTCCGTCTCAGGACCGAGAGGGTCTTCACCCCGAGCACGTCCAGCTTGACCAGGCCGATCTCCTCTACGTCCTTCATGTCGTACTGGGTCACCCAGGTCTTGGACGAGGCGATCCACTGCAGCGGCACGTACTTCTCTATGTCGGCCCGCGAGGAGGCCACCACCAGCCCTGCCGCGTGGGTGCCCGGCCCGGACACCAGGGACAGGGAGGAGAGCTGGTAGAGCAGCATCTTGTCCTCGGCGGTGGCGGTGGCCCAGTCCGCGCTGCCGGTGGTCTTGCGCTGCCGGGACAGGTACTTCACCCGCAGTGAGCCCTTACCGGTGTCCCCGTCGATGCTGTAGGTCCCCCACGAGCAGATCTGGACCACCGCGTAGCGGGCCCCAATCCACTCCATCAGTTCCTTGCGTCGGTCGTGCTCGATGTCGATGTCGACGTCCGGGGGCTTGGTGCGGTCCTTGGTCAGAAAGCGGTCGAAGCGCAACTTCCAGGTCAGCGGGTCGTGGCTGGCGATCTTGAGCAGGTAGCAGACCAGTGAGCCCGCCGCACTGCCCCGGATCTGGAAGAACATCTTGACCTCACGCATGTGCTCACACACGTCGGCCACCATCAGCATGTAGTCGGCCATCCCGGCCGCCTTGATCACCGAGAGCTCTTCCTCCAGCCGGTCCTTGTAGACCTGCTTAGCAATCCCGAGAGCCTGGGCACACCGTGCCGCCAGTTCCACGTCGGGCAGCGGGTAGATCTGCGGGATCTTGAACTCGTAGGTGTCCATCTCCTCAATGGCCATGTCCCACTGGTTCAGCAGGCGTTGCAGACCCGCGATCCCGGCCTCGAAGTGCTTGGGCTCGTGGTGCTCACGCATCCAGGCCTCGTCGACCATGTGGAAGCCGTCGCCGGGGAACTTGGCGTTGTCCGGCTCATCGGACCAGGAGACCAGTTCCTTGAGCGTGTCGTGGAACTCCTTCTCCTTCTCGTGCACGTAGTGGGAGTCCTGGGTGATCACCACCGGCAGGTTCAGTTCCCGGGCGATCCGGTACAGCAGACGGCAGATGGTCCGCTCGGACAGCCGCACATCGTGCTCGATGTTGTGGGCCTGGATCTCCACGTAGGTGTCGAACCACAGGCTGAAGGTGGCCACCAGTTGCTTGGCCGCGGCGTAGCCGTCGTTGATCAGGGTCTGGATGACCATCCCGAAGTAACAGCCGGTGGTCAGTGCCAGGCCCTCGGTCTTCCCCTCCTGCGCCAGGTTGGCCAGGTCAGTCAGGTCCAGCAGTGGCCGGTGGTAGAAGTTGGCGTGGGAGAGCGTGGAGATCGCCACCAGGTTGCGGTAGCCGGTCGTGGTGTAGGCCACCAGACCAGCGTGGTAGCGCTTCGCCTTCTTGTCGGCACGGTCCTTGACCAGGTACAACTCGGTCCCGGGCATCGGCTTGATGCCGACCTTCTTGCAGGCCTTGTAGAGCTGAACTGATGCGGCCATGTTGCCGTGATCGGTGATCGCCAAAGCGGGGTAGTGCAAGGCCGACGCCTGTGCCACCACTTCTGCCACCGATGGCAGCGCGTCGTTGAACGAGTACCGGCTGTGGGTGTGCAAAGAAAAGTAGCGGCTATTTGGCACGATCCGTATCGACTGTGTCATGCTGTGATCTCCAGGTTCAGAGCGCCTAGGACACGGAAGGCCCCCGGGTTGGTAGCCGGGGGCCTTCCCCTATGCCTTCTAGGACAGGGCGGCGACGAGCTGCTTGACCAGGTCGTCGTGGTCCTTGAAGGCGGGAACAGGGAGCTTCGCGATCCGGTAGACCTCGATGACCTCGTTCACGTCCATTGCCTGGAGCTGTTCCATGGTGAGCTCCCGCTGACCCTCGTCCTGCTGGGCAGCGGGCTCAGAAGGGGGGTCGTCGGGGAACCTGTCCGCGTCCGCCATCGAGCGCGGCTTGTCCAGCGGCTTGAGGTAGCCCGCCGCCGTAATCGGCTCTTCCAGCCCGAACAGCTGACCACCTGAGTACTCCGGCTCGTCCGGCAGACCGCCCCAGACCTCCCGGAAGGCCTCCTTGAGCGCCTCCTGGTGGTCCTTGAGCTGGGTCTTGGCCTCGGTGAGGTCGGTGTCGGTCTTCTCCTCACGGTCGATCGAGTACGAGGTCTTGTTGGCGACCTGGTCCTTGTAGATCGTGTAGGGCCGGTCCATGATCGTGCCGAACTTGTCGGACTGCCGCAGCAGGTCGTCGATCAGTGAGTACGGGATCTTGTAGAGGTCCACGTAGCCGGTCTCGGTGTTCAGCGCGTTGACGATGTAGCGCTTGGAGGCCTTGGCCTCGCGCTCGTTCTCGCTGTTGTGACCCGGGCAGGTCGGCCGGTCATCCGTGCACGGGTAGTCCCGGTTCTTGGTCTGGTTGAAGTGCATCCACACGCTGGTCCAGTCCTTGATCTCCTCCAGGAAGATCAGCGTGGTGGCCTTGTCCTTGAAGTACTTGATGTACGAGCCCTGGGAGCCGTTGGCCTCCGGGTCGTACGCAGGCTCTTGGGCCTGGGCAACACCGAACTGCATGTCAGTCCTTTCGACGGGTGATCTTCGGGGTGAAGTAGTCCCGAAGCTCCTGAATGTCATCTGGGGTGTAGAGGTAGACCTTCATCTTGCCCTCCCAGACCTCGTGGGACGGGGCCTTCACCCTGCCCCGGTACATGGCCCGGCGGATCGTCATCTGGTCTTTCCCGAGGATGTCAGCGACCTCTGACAGGAGGTAATACTGCCCGTCCAGCGAGGACACCAGTCGGGCAGCGGGGGAGATGCCCCCGCCGGGCTGGTTGGTCCGCTTCACGACTTCAGGAGTCGTCTGCGGCTCTGGTGCTGAATCGGACACTGGGACGGTTCTTCCTCTCCGTGACGTGCTTGCCCACGGCGAACGGGTCGACCTCGCCGTGCTCCATACCCTCTTCGAGGGCTTTGCGGTCCAGAACGCGCTTGGTGAACTTCTCGTAGGTCTCCGTACCGAGCTCCTTCTCCAGGCCTACCTCGTCGATGATCGGCGTGGTGGCCTGCAGAAACGTGGCGCGGTAGATCTTCCCGCCGTCCTGGACTTCGTGGGTCTTGATCTGCTGGGCCTCCATCTCGGCGGCCAGCGTCTTACGGACGGCTTCGAAGGCGTTCTGGGCGTCGGTCGCGGCCTGTTGCATCTCCGCGAACGACCCGACCAGCAGGTCCATCTTCAGCTTGGTGTTGTCGTCCATGACCCACACCCTGCCACCCTGGTCCACTCTTGTCAAGCGTAGGTCACTGCCAGGTGGTCGAACATCACCTTGCGGTCAGCGAGCGGGATCGCAGCCAGGTCCTTGTAGCCCTCCCAGACCAGGCGGTCCACCTTCACGTCGTGGCGCAGCACCTTGCGGACCTGCTCGGTGCCCGCGTGGCCCGCGTCGTCCTGGTCGTAGGCGACCAGCAGCACCTCCGGGTCGTAGGCCCGGATCAGGTCCGCCTGAGCCCGTGAGAGCCCGTTACGGAACGAGGCGACCGCGGAGGGCCATCCGGCCTCCTCGGCTGCGATCGCGTCCGTAGCCCCCTCTGTGAGGATCAGGACGTCCCCCTCTGCCCGGTGCACGTTGTACAGGAAGCGGGAGATCGGCACGTTGACCGGGTAGCGGTACTTGGGCCCGTGCCGAGAGAGCAGATCTCGACGGATCACCCCGTGCAGCTCCCCAGCCGGGTCCCGCACCGGGATGGTGGCAAACTGCCCGGTCATGTCCACCCCGAGCCGGTGGACCCGGCACAGCGCTCGGTTGAACCGGGAGAGCCAGTACTCCCCCGGTCCCAGCACGTCGTAGAAGTCCAGGTAGGACTCCGGCAGCGTTCGCACGTCCTCCTCCATCCGATCCAGCATGGAACGGACCGAGGCGGTGGCCTGAGCCGGAGTGAGCTCGGAGACCAGGTACTTCCCCTTGGCTCCGCACGCGTAGCAGAACCACAGTCCGGTCATCGAGTTAACGCTTGCCGAGGGGTTGGTGTCCCCGTGCACATGGCACCTGAACTGCCGTTCCACCCCCTGGCCGTAGACCATCGCCTCAGCAAGTGAGCCGTAGCTCATGCCACGACCTTGTCCAGCACGGCCTGACGGATCAGGTCCTGGACTCGTTGATGATGCTCCTCCGCGGCGGCCCGGATGTCAGCGATTTCTTCCTCGGTGAAGAGGTCCTGGGTGTCGTCGGTGGTCATAGCCCGTCCTCGTCCCTGTCCTTGATCTCCTCCGCCTCGTCCTTGGTGATCTCGCGGAAGTCGCCGTGGTTGGCGTCGTAGAGGTTGAAGAACAGGTCACCGGAGGACCCGTGCCGGTTCTTCTCGATGGAGGACACCGCAGCGCCCTTGCCGAAACGCTTCATGGTGATCACCACGTCGCCGTCGTTGCCCAGGTGGTCGCTCTGGGCCAGGGTGTGCAGGGCTGGCGGACGCCACCGCACGCTCACTCCATCCCGGTTGATCTGGGAGGCGGCGATGATCGGGTGGTACTTGGCCAGACAGGTGGCTTTCAGCCCGTTGGAGATCTCGGCGATGATCCGGTAGTCCTTGATCGCAGGCAGGCCCTCGTCGTTGCGCATCAGCCCGACGTAGTCGATCACGGACAGGTCGAAGTCACCTGCGTGGCTGTTCACCAGGCCCGGGGTGACCAGCCCCATGGACATCTCGTGGATGTGCACCGAGCCGGGGACCTGCTCCTCGATGGACTGCAGCAAGTGCTTGTAGTCGGCGTGCGGCCAGGTCCGGCGCAGCATCGCGTTGGCATCGACCTTGTGCCCGAGGCGACGACCCAGCGCAGCGTGCAGACGGACCTGGGCCTGCCTGCGGGTCATCTCCAGCGAGTAGAAGACCACGCTCTTGCCGTGCACCGCCGCCTCGGCAGCCATGTCGAGCAGGAAGGAGGACTTGCCGTGGCCCTGCCGGGCGGCGAAGTACCACAGCTCACCGGCACCGATGCCGTTGGTCCGGGTCTCCAGCGAGTCCCAGGGGACCGGGATCCGGGGCTCTCGCACGTCCTCGTAGCCGTCCAGGAAGGCGTAGTCGACCAGGGCGTTGCCGGGCTTGGGGGATACCACGTTCATCTTGCAGTTCTCGAAGAGCTTGTAGGCCCCCTCCACGTCGTCGCGGTCCAGGGCCATGGTGGCGTCACGCAGCCGTTGCTGCATCTTGCGGCGGTCGAACTTCATCCGGATCTCCCGGGCGGGCCAGCCTGCTGAGGCGTGGTCGGCCGCGTACGGGAAGGCCGGGAAGGCGGCCAGGAGTTGGGAGCCGGACGGACAGGTGCCGTACTGCCGGTAGTTGGTCAGCACCCACTCGTACTCGTTGCGGTGGCCGGTGAAGTGCTCGGGCCGCAGCCCGTAGGACTCCCCCAGACCGGGGTCGTTGCTGTTGACGATGGCGGAAATGAGCAGCGTTTCAGGAGTCGTCCGTGCCATGCGGGGGTCCTTCCAGGTTCAGAGCGTCTGGCGAACCTAGCAGAGTTGCCTAGGGTTGACAATGGTCCGAACGGCCACATCCTCGGGCCACACCCAGACCATCCGGGTCCTGCCCTGGACCTGCACTCCCCCGTTGTGCGGGCATGGCCAGGTGGTCTTGTGCCCACAGGTGGTACAGCGGGCATGGACCGAGGAGATCTGGCCGGAGAAGCAGGTCTTGCACAGGTAGGTGACCCGGAAGTAGGTGTCGTCGAGCTCACGAACAGGGCGGACGCGTCCGTCGTGCAGCTTGGGGCAGTCAGGGTGAGCGTGGACCGCGCCCTTGCGGAGCCGACCAGTGCCGTACCAGGTCATGCGACCATCCTCCACCCGCAGGCGAGGCACCTGAAAAACGTTTTGGATTTTGACACAAAAATAGGACCAGAAGCCCCCGCCGAAGCGGGGGCATAAAGGTCCAGAAACACGAATATTTTCAGGAGCCCCCGTCCGCGAGGACGGGGGCATAGAGGGCAGGGCGGTACGACTTCAGTCGGTGACAGTTGGAGCAGAGGGTCTGTAGGTTCTCGGCACGGTGGTCAGACCGGTCGCCGTTGATATGGTCCAGGTCCATCTGACACAGGTCACCCACGAAGCCGCAGCGCACGCAGGTGTTGGTCTTGTGGTCCTTGAAGGTGTTGCCAGCGCGGTCACGGTTCATCCGCTGCTGGTGGGCTCGATAGGCCACGTCACACCGGTAGGTGTTCCCGTAGACCTTGATCTTCACCGGCCCATCCACCGCGCACACCGCGGTGAGGGCCTCGAAGTCCTTGTTGGTCAGCTTGTGTACTTTGACTCCCATGGGGACATAGTACACCCCACCCAAACGCAAAAATGGTCAGTAAGCCCTCCCTCGCGCCCCGGAGGTGGGCGCGGGGAGGGATAGGGCCGGTACTGCTGGCCCGATGGGTACTGTCCTCCGTGGGCTCAGAAATCCAGGACGGTGACCTTCTCGGTCTTCGCCTTGGGCTGGGCCATCGCGGCAAGGTCGCCGCCATTGACGGGCGCGTTACGCCCGGCGGTGCAGCAGTGGTTAGCTGCGTGCTCAGCGCCCTTACGGCCGTCGGCTCCTGTGCCGAACTGATGTGCTGAGCAGTGGTCGTTGTCGTAGGTGAACTCCTGACCACAGGAGGTACACCGGTAGCCCGAGCACTCGATCATGGTCCAGTCCCCTTGGTCAAGGAAACAGGTGCTGTCCTCGTTGTGACAGGCCCAGGTTGGAACTCCGACCAGGATCTTGGTCTCGCCCGCGAGGAAGGTATCGCCATCGTCATCGCGATACCCATTCGAGGTAACGAAGTAATGGCCCTTGCGAGGACCTTCTGACTCTTCGAAGTAGCAGTCACAGCTGTTGCAGTAGTACTTGTGGACCCGAGTGAAGTGCTCGGCGTTGGCCATTACGCTCTCACGCTCCTTACGTAGCTTTCAGCGATCTCACGTACCGCGTTTTGTAGCGCGGTTTCGAACACCCCCTTCCCTTGTGATCGGGCGATCCGACCGGCCGACGCGGTGAGCGCGATCAGCAGGATCTTGGCTGCGTTTGCCAGGGTGTTCAGCAGCTTTCTCACGTACCACTTCCTTGCAGGGGATGAGGCGGATGGACCCGCGCCGTCCCCTCCCCGGACGTAGTGAGGGAGGGGACGGCGGGAGTCCTGAGGAGATCTACCGGGTCAGACCCGGACAACCTCGTTGCGAACGGTGACGATCTCGCCCTTGAGGGTGATCCCGTCGCCCTTCAGCGTGGCCTGACCAGTGGTGTGACCGGCCATGGCGTCGACGATCGTGTCCTTGAGAACCGTGGACAGGCTGTCGCGGGTCCGGTCGTCGCTCTTCTCGGAGTGCATCAGGTGCTGCGGACGCAGGATGTTGGCCGCGTTTACGAAGTCCTTGGTCCCGAGCTTGAACTTCCTCGGGTCCTTGGCTCCGCTGTCCGCCGCCCGGATCAGAGCCGCGGTCGCGGCCTGGTCGAACGTCTGCCGGACGAAGGCGGGCTCGAAGCCCTCCAGCGCCGTGTGCACCTCGGTGTAGTCGATGTCGTCCTCCAGGCGGTCCTTGCCGACCACCCGGCGGATCATCTCCTCCGTCGCCTCCCGATCCAGCGCACCGATCTCGATCATCCGATCGATGCGTCCGGCCCGGAGCATGCCCTTGGAGAACTCGGCAGCCCGGTTGGAGGTCATCAGGAGCATGACCTTGTCCTCCTTGGACCCGAGACCGTCGAACATGTTGCTCAGACGGCTCTGGTACTGCGGGTCCTCGTTGGAGGCGTAGGTGTCGATGTCCTCGATCATGACCACCGACGGCTGGTAGAGCCGCGCTGTGGCGATGGTGCGGTCGAGGTCGTCGAGCGTGCCCTTGTTGGACTCGAACTTGAAGAAGGTCCACCCGTTGGCGTTGGCCACGCTTCCGGTGATCTTCCCGCACTCGGACTTGCCAGTGCCGTACGGGCCGTGGAGCAGGACCCGGTTGTTCACCTTGCGGTTGTCGGCCGCCAGGATGTCGGCGTTGCGGATGACACCCCAGACGGTGTTCTCCAGGGCACCCATGACCGCCTCGTTGTAGACGATGGTCTGGTCCTGGGCGGTGCCGATGAAGCGGATCTCGTCGATCCCATCGGCGGACTTGGACGTGCGCACGGACTTGCCCTTGTAGATGCTGTGCTCCTCCAGCTCACGCTGGATCATCTTGAAGAACCCGGCCACGCTGGCCCCGTACCGCTTGGGGCAGCTGATGGAGAGCTCGAAGAGCATCCCGTACTCGGAGTCCTGTGAAACCCCGAGCATGAGCAGGCCCTCGAAGGGGCTGAACTCGATGTGACCCCACGGAACCTGGACCGTTTCCGTGAGAGAGATCTCCACCTCCACCTGCTTGGGCGGGGTGGAGCCGAACATGGTACGGATCGGCACCCCCCGACCGGTGGTGCCGAAGAACTTGGACAGGACCTGGACCAGCGCGAACGCGCCGTCCCAGGGCCGGTACTTGAACACGCGCTGGAAGGTCTCCTTCTGGTCGAGCGCGATCGCCACGTCGGACAGGGCCTTGGATCCCTGTGCCGGTGTCATCCCCTCCGGGAGGGAGATCTTGTTGGGCGGGTCGACGTGGTAGGCCACGCCCTGGTCCGCGGAGAACGTGTCGCCGTTGTACTCGGCGAGGAGCTCCAGCAGGTGCTGCCGGAACTCCTTGGAGTTCACGTCGCGGAAGGGCTTGCCAGCCGGGTCGGCGGTGCGAGTTGCCACAGTGTTTCTCTTTCCCTGTTGGTCCATCAGGAAAGCCCCCGGTCGGATACCGGAGGCCTTTGTGAGAGTGCTACTGGTTGTGCTGGTGGTGCTGGTGGTTCAGGACGTCAGAGCTCGTCCTGGCCGTCCTTGCGGTACATGCGCGGCATCGACTTCATCGACGCGCAGTCCCGGTCGTCCTCCTCGTGCTGGTGGATGTGCGATCCACCGGCCTGGGCCTTGCCCTCGAACCCCATCGCGGGCAGCACCACGGCGACCATGTGGTCACCGAGGTTGTCACCCTGCTTGCGAAGGGTGTCCACGAGCTCCTCGGGGTCGAGCGTGCGGATGTCCGCGGTAACGCGAACGGTCTGGGGGTATCCGCCATCAGCCATTTGGTTGTCTCCTCTTGCGTTGTGTTTCGATTTCTTGCTGGATATCCCGGCACATGCGCGTGATGTCGCCGAACATCCTCATATCCACCTGATCAAGGAGGGAGGTTGTCCACTTTCCATCGTTGTCCGGGATGTTCGTCTCCACGTCTCGCTCCATGCGGGAGATGACGATGTTGTTATCCGCCGAGATCGTGATGACGTACTTGGACTCCTTCTTCCGAACCTTCGTACCGTCTTCCTGTATCTCCCCGGCATAAGCACCGAGGTGAATGGATACTGCCAGGACTTTGCCGCCATGGAATCTGACGAACTCGGTAATCGGGATGTCGAAGAAGTCAGCGGGGGTGGTGTCCGTTACCCCCATGCTCACGTGGTCGATGAATCCTTCGTCCAGCATGAAGACGAAGGCGAACTGCGCGGTCCACTCGTGGTGAGCGGCCATGCAGGCCATGGTGTGCAGGTTGGAGACCTGCTCATCCTCACTGCGGCCTTCCCAGGCCTCAGGGTCAACGACCACCCTGGAGATCTCCAGGTCGATGTGATCAGGGTCGATCACGATGCCCGCAGCTCATCGATCAGAGCGCGGGTGGAGTCCGTGGGGACTCCGGTGCCGGAGTGGCGTACCTCCGGACCGCCTTCGGTATCGGTCACGATCACGGCGACGTAAGCCCCCGCGACGTTCCCGTTGGCGTTGAGCAGGTTGCTTTCGGCCCAACGCACCCGCCGATCATGCTCGGTGGCGGACATGCCCACGGTCTCCACGACCAGGGTGACCTGACGGACTGTTCTTTGTGCGTCTGCTGTCACTCTCCTTCTCTCCTCACCGATGTGCGGGGGCCCCCCTGCAGGAGCCCCCGCACACCTTTGTTGCCCCGGGTAGGGCCTTACTCTCGGAGGCTCGGATCCTCCAAGCTCATCGGTCCTTCTCCTCGGCCGCCTCCCACACCAGGTAGACCTTGCGACGACGGCCGTCGTGCCGCACGTGCAGGCCGTCGAAGTCGCAGACCTCGCCGGTGGTGAGGTGCCACAGCCCGTCGTTGTAGAACCGCTGGGCTGCGGTACCAGTGGGGGAAGAGACCATGACGATGGACCCGCGTGGCGGCTGTGGGTCACCTGCGTGCCACTGCCGCATCGTCGGCATCGAGACCACAATGGTCCCGTTACCGCGGTGCTTGTCCTCGACGGCGGTCATCAGAACACCTGAGCGAGGTCTCGGTAGACGAACGGGGTGGCGTCCCGCATCCCGCGCTGAACCGCACCGGCGATGTTCGGGTCGACGAACTTCTCGACCCAGTACGGAGCCTGTGCGATCGCGTGCTGCTTACGGATCACGTCAGCCAGCTCGCTGTTGATCTGGGTGGCCATCAGCGCACCCAGTCGGTACGCCTCGTCCTTGCCCTTGACGCCCAGCTTGAGCCGGGCATCCTTGTCGATCGGCGTGCCGTTGGTCTCCTCGAAGTCCGCCGCCTTCTCGGCGACGATGCCCTCGAAGACGACGTCGTGAGCGGCCTTGATCTCCGGGAACTGGTCCTCGGAGGAGTACGCCTTGGCGTTGTGCAGGCGCATGGACGCTGCGTGCAGCATCATGTTCCAGCCGACGGCCAGGGTGTGCCGGAAGACCCAGTTGGTCATCGCGTTGACCCCGGAGGTCGCAGCGAAGATGTCGGTGTCCTTCTTGAAGGCGAGGTCGCGGAAGACGGCCACACCAAGGACACCGAGGTTCCAGGCAAGCCCAACAGCACCGGCGAGAACCCATGCCGGTGAGGTCAGGATCGCCGTCCACCAACCTGCCTCCCAGATGACGGCACGCTTGAGGCGACGCCACATCCGGTGCGGAAGGTCAACCAGCCACTGGCCGAAGGAACGGCGCTGCGGAGTGCGCTGAAGGCGCTCCAGCTCACTGACCAGCTCGTTGTGCTTGACCCGCTGCTCGTGGGCAGCGGCCTTAGCACCACCGTTGATGGTGCCGTTCATGATCAGCTCGCTGTGCAGCCGCTGGATGTCGTTCCCGCGACGCGCCTTGTCGATCACGTTCTGCAGGATGTCGACGGCCTCCAACAGCAAGATGTTGTAGCCGATCCCGCGCAGGAGGGCGGTACCGACCTTGGGGGCCATGGTGCGGATCGTGTCCGGGGCCATGGCAGCGCTGTAGTTGGCGCTGGCCTCGACCCAGGTGGCGGCGTCAGCAGCGCTGGCCTTGGTGACCTCAACGGCGTGACCCGCTGCGGCCTGGGCGGCCTCGGCGCTGTTGACAGCAGCGGCCTGGGCGGCGGCGGCCGTTCTGGCAGCGGACGCCGTGGTGATGTTGAAGCCCGCGGCGAGGCTTTCTCTGAATGCTCGAAGCATGTTCATGGTTGTCTGCTTTCTGCGTGGTTGGTTGGTTTACTGCGGTGGTTGGGCACTGCGTTTGGTGATGGGGCACTGATTTCCTGCATGGCAGGCGAAAGGCCCCGGTCCTCCCCCACCAGAAGGAGAGCCGGAGCCAGTCGTCCGTCAGCGGAGAACGCCGGTGGAATCGGCTACCGCGAGGAGGTCCCGCTCGACTTGAGGAGCAAAGTCGCTCGGGAGGAAGGAAGCACAGACCTTGCACCAGATCCGGTCCTCCATGACGATGATGTGCTTGTGCTCGCAGTCCGGGTGCACGGCCACGAGCTACGCCTTGCCGATCTCAGCCAGGGCGGCGACGGCGTCGGCGGGGTTGCGGTACGGCCGAGCCGGGACGTCGCCCGACGGTTCGGGCACCGGAGTCAGCACGACGGTCTCGAAGAGCGCGGCATGCCGGGCCTTGTAGGAGCCGTCGTCACCGGCTCGGATCGCGTTGAGCCGTTCGGTGAACTCCTCCTCGGACATCTGCGACCCGTTGATCGGGATCAGGATGTCGTCCTTGACCAGCTCCCGGATCGCCGGGGACTGCTCGATGGCCAGGATGTGGATCTCCTCCAGGAACAGACCCAGTCGCTGGTTGTCACCCCCTGCTCGGTTGATCGCCATCCGGAGCAGGGCGTTCTCGATGCGGAACTGCTCGCGCTCGATGAGCGCGGCCTTGATCTGGTCGGGCGTCAGCTCGACATGGGACTCCGCAGTGTTGTCGGAGAGGGCTCGGGAAAAGACGTCGCTGTTCATTCGGTGCTGCCTTCCTGGGTGGGGTGGATACGGCGGTTGTTGTACAGGTCGCCCATCTCGGCGTTGCAGTGAGCACACAGGTGCGGGTGCCCATTGCCCGGGACGAACGCGTGCTGGTTGGCACGCCGGTCGTTGATCTTCTTCACCGTGCGCTGCTTCGGGCTCAGCTGAGCGCTCCTGGTGAGCTCCCGATGCGTCGGCGGGAAGCGGTTGGCCACCTCAGACCGCCTCGTGGCCGTAGTGAGCCCTGACCAGCTCGTCGAGCTCGTCGTCGGTCATCGACTTCCACTCCAGCGGGATGACCGAAGCCCGGATGAGGCTCTGCAGGTCCTGCTCGGTCTCGGAGAACTTCAGGGCGGGAGAGAAGTCGCCCTGCAGTGCATCGAAGTACTGGACCGCCTCCTGCGACTGGTTGGGGTCGAACAGACCCAGGGTCCGGCAGATCCGACCGGGACCTGCGTCACCCTCGACGTTCAGCTGCAGCAGGTGCATGCCGATCTGCTCGCCCTTGCCGTACCGGTCGACCTCGACCAGGTAGACCGGGAGAGTGGACACCAGATCGCCCATCACCCGCTTCATCATCGAGATGGCGATCGGGTCCGACTTGGCCAGGTCCATCATGTCCTTGCCGATCAGGTCCTCCACCGTGGTGGACGCCCCGGCGTTGAAGGCCCGGTCCCGCAGGCCGGTGTGCTGAGCGGACGGGTGCCGCTGCATGGTCTCCGTGCGAGCCTTCTCCATCGGCTCGACGTACAGGAACCGGTGGTCCAGCACCTCCTCCAGGACGACCAGTGAGGCGTGCAGGAAGGCCTCCTCGTCGTCGTGCTCCTCGCCGGTGTCCAGGATGGCCATGATCCGTCGGTTCAGGACGGTCTCCAGCTCCTCCAGCTCGGTCTGGGACATCGTCTCCAGCTCCTCGCGGGCCAGCTTGACGTCGAAGTACGGGGAGTCCGCACCCGGCTTGAGCTCCAGCCCGTTGGCCTTGACCAGCGCCATGGCCTCCTCCCGGACCTGGACCAGGCGGTCGAAGACGGTGACGTCACCCTCGGCCAGGTGTGCGGCCCACAGCTCGGTGCGGGAAGCACCGAGGTCGTAGGAGTCCTGCTTGCTCTCCTTGACCGCCTCGCGGATCTTCATGCCCGTCTGGTAGGTGGCGTAGCCCAGACCGAGCAGGTAGATCGTCGTGGAGATCTTGTTGCCACGCATGGTGGTCATCGTGTTGCCGAACTTGAACGAGCCCTTGAAGCCGAACTCGCGCATGGCCTTCACGGACAGGATGACCGCCGGGATGGCGGCGATGTTGGTGCCGATCCGCGCCTTCGCGGTGCGGTCGAGCACGTCGAGGTCAGCGGTTGCAGCGGCGACGTTGGTAACGAAGTCGCGGAGGTGGAGCTTCATGACGGTTGGTGTCTCTTTCTTCTGGTTGGTGTTGGGTGCACAACAGTGGGGCCTCCTAATGCCAGGAGGCCCCGGGTACTACTTCAGTCGCAGAGTTCGCAACCGTAGCCCTGCGGGTACGCGCTGGACTCGCCCATGTAAGCGAGATCGACGTACCGCACGACGTTGTTGAGCCGGACCTCAATGGCCCGGCAGCCGAGACACTGCCCGTAGATGGGCTTGATCTCGACGTCTGCCTTGGTGTCGGCCATAGCTCCCTCTCAGACGGCCCGCAGGCGCGGGCTGCTGTCGTCCTCGGCCTGCATCAAGGACGAGTAGAGCTCAGCGATCTTGCGCTGCTGAACCTCGACCATCCGAGCCAGGGCCCGGCTGGCCAGGTCCTGGTTGGTCGCGGCCACCACCTTGGCGGTGGCCTGCATCGGCAGCACGTCCTCCGGCTGGTTCAGGAAGTACCGAACCACCCCGGATAGCTCCGGGTGAAGGTGGACCAAGGTGTTGGCCAGGTTCCAACGGGTGGCGTGCACGACGTCGGTGCCGACGCCCTTGCACTTGACGCCCACAGCAACGCTGCAGGTCGGGCACTGGATGTCGGTGTACGAGCCGAGGACCTCGGCGTGGGCGATCTTCATGGTGGTACTGCCTTTCTGGTGGGTACAGCAGAAGGGGCCCCAGCGGTTGCTGGGGCCCCGGTGGTGCTCAGTTGGACATGATGAAGATGTTCGTGACCACGGTGGTGGAAGCAACCACCTGACCGTTCGCATCGAACAGGAACATCCGTCCTCTGATGACCTGGATCCTGGCCGCCTTGCGGGCCCAACCTTTGTCGTCGTGGATGAGCACGACGCCGACGTTGGGCCGGGCGATCACGGTGTAGCGCGACCCGGAGGCCGTGTCGACCGTTGCGCTCATGTGGTTGGAGCACAGGATCGAGATGTCGGTGTTGCGGCGCACGTTCTGAAGCGCGGTAGTAGACACGGTGCAGTGTCCTTTCTGGTGGTGGGCATGAAAAAGCGGGCGGAGCCGTGTGCGTCTCTCGCAGGACACAGCTCCGCCCGCTCCTTCTATTATAGGGCATTTTTGAGCCTTTTACCAACTATTTGGCCCCTTTTTGCCCCCTTTTTGCCTCCTTAGGCGTCGACCTTCGACATCTCCAGGAAGGCCCGCTCGACCGCCGCGAAATCGACCTCGGGGGCCTTCAGGTCCGCGAGCTCCTCGAAACGGTCGATGATCCGGTGCGCCTGGGACAGCAGCATCCGGTGCTGGATCTCCTTGCCCTGCTCGTCCCGGGCGAACAGGAAGTCCGCGTCGAACTCGTCGTCCAGGAAGGTGTCGAAGCAGCTGGCCATCTCGAAGACCTCAGAAGGCACCTTGGGCGCGTAGGCCATGGTGGCCGCCTCCCGGGCCTTCCAGACCCGCTCCTGAGCGTCACGGAGCAGATTCTGCCGGTTGATCTGGTCCTTGGCGGCGATCACCTCCTGACAGGCCTTGATCGTCTCCCTGGCCATGAAGATCTTGGCGTCGCGCTCACCACGACGGCGCAGCCGCTCCCAGTGCCGGACGTTGTTGACCAGCCGGTCGGTGAGGATCTGCATCCAGACCTCCAGGCCACCGTTGCCGACCAGGTAGGTGCCCACGGTGCGGTGGGCCAGGTCCAGGGCCTTCATCGAGCAGGCCGGGCAGAGCAGCCGGGCCTCACGCTGGACGACAGGGTCATCCTCGCCAGGCCCGGTGGAGATCTCGTAGGTCTTCAGCTCGGTGTGCTTGCACAGCGAGTCGTTGACCCCGTGAATCATCCGGGCCAGGAACTTGTCGGAGCAGGCGGGCAGGTCGGAGATGTCCGGGTCGCCGGTCTCCCAGGCGATCACGTTCATCGCGCAGCCGTAGCCGGATCCCCTCAGGTGGGATCCGACGGCCAGGCGCAGGGGTTCGGTGATGGAAGTGGTCATGAGTCGTCCTCGTCGTCGGGGGTGGGCATGTCGGGCGGGATCATGTTCTGCAGGATCCGGGTGATCACCTCGGGGATCTTCTCCTCGGGGTCTCGGGTGTCCTGGCGACCGATCGGTCCCAGGTCGTGGGTAAACCACATTGCGCAGTCCTGGCCCCGAGCACCGGCGTAGTAACCGGCGAACAGGGCCTCGATGTAGACCCCGGTCATGATGGTGGCCATCGCGAACCGGGCGTCGTTGGGGTCCAGGACCAGGAAAGCTGCCTTGAAGTCGTCCATCTCGGCCATCGCACCGTCGGCGTAGCGCGCCATCCGGTTACCGATCGCGTCGATGAACTTCTGCCCGAGCATGATGTTCATGTACTCGGGCCTGGTCTCGTGGTAGTAGTACGTGTGCTGGATGGCCCGCAGGAACTGCTCGTGCAGCGCAGCGTCGGGAAAGGCCTTGAGGTCATCCATGATCGTGTCGTTGGTAGGACCACGCAGCGGGTCGAAGTTGAAGTCCATCAGGTCGGTCATGCTCTCGGGGTTGACCCGCATGGCGTTCTTGAACTCCTCGATCGCCGCGTTGCGCTCCTCGTCGGTCTCGGCCGCGGTCATCCTCGCCAGGATGGCGATGAACTCCTCGATCTCGGCGTCGGTGTAATCGTGCTCCTCTCGGTTCTCGACCAGGTAGGCCACCGAGGCAGCAAAGCCCTCGATGTCCTCGTTGGTTCGTACCAGGCCGGGCTTTGCGTACTCCTTGTAGATCAGATCCCGGATGTGTTCCCGGAACTCGTTGGGGTTATCCAGGCAGGTCAAGCACATTGCGTACGCTCTCCTTTTGAACGTAGAAAAGGCCCCCGGTTCACTCATTGGGTTGAGTTGGCCGGGGGCCTTTCGCGGAGTATCTCTGGAAGGACTTCTCCTCTGCTTCACTCACTAGCTGCTCGGGGAGCCTTTGAGCGAAACGGTTACAAGCGGGTCGGTGGGCCGCACTCTCGTGGCGACTCACAGGCGGTTATTCCCGCGTTGTGCTTCTATTGTATCACGGTTGTGTCAGACCTTCAAGCAGTCCTTTGATCGACTCCACGTGGTCCCCGGGAAGGCGGATCTCGTGGGAGGTCATCAGCACCACCGTGATCGGTTCACTGCCTCGTAGTTCGCGCAGGTACACACCCTCGACCTTCGAGGGGAACACCCACACGTGGTCGAAGATCTCGATCACCTCATACTCCTTATCTCCCGCTCCAGGGCTTCCACCTGGTGCCTCTTGATGTGCTGCCACGCGGAGGTAACCGCGTCGAGGTGTCGGTAGGCGTAGTCCGCCCAGCTCCCACACAAGCGACACGAGACCCGCCATCGGAAAGGCGGGAACGTGTAGTGCCTCCGGATCCGGATCATCTTCCAAGTTCGGCTGGCTCTGCGGGTTGGTTCCAGGTCACCGCCACTACCGGGGAGGTGATAGTGGTGGGCAACGTGCCGTTTGGATTGATCCACGGCCACAGGATGACCAGGCCGATCTCGGTCTGTGCGAGTGCTTGATACGGCCTCCACTCGCCATCAACTCCCACTCGGGGGGTCGGGTCGTTGACCCCGCTCAGGCGGCGGATCCGGCGAAGTCGCTCGTCCACTTCGTAGAGCGAGTTCGCGGTCTGGTACCGGACGGTCATGGAGCTCCTTTCGGATTGCGTTCAGGTCCTCGACGACGGTGTTGTGCCAGTCGTCGTGGACGTCGGTGTCGAGCACGAGCACCCCGCACTCCTGGCAGATCACGGTGATCTCCAGGGTGTAGGAGGGCTCGTAGCGGGTCAGCCCGGCCATCGCGAAGCCGGGGACCTCGCGGTGGTGGGTGTACAGGTGACCGTTCTTGGAGACCCAGCCCTCGTACCCGCAGCCGCATCGACCCCGCGCCTTCTCGGTCACGGGGTCGATCCACAGGTCCACAGGACGCCGTGACGGGCACGGCGATGACCCGCGCATCAGATGCCATGCGGAAGGTCTGGGGTGCGCTCAGAGAGCTGTTCCTGGAGCTTCAGGAGCCGCTCCCGCTGGTCGCTGGTCATCCCCTGCGGCGGGACCTTGCCGTCGACCATGTCCTCGAAGGACAGACCGCGCTGGAAGGTCTCGACCGCCTCGATCCGCTCGGTGGTGATCTGGAGCAACCCCAAGGTCACCTCCTGCAGCACGGCCATCCGCTGCACCACGTCGGTCATCTTGGAGATCAACGTCATCTCCAGGCTGACCTCCTCCTCCAGGTTCTCTTCCTCGGCCATCAGTTCTTCCTCTCGACTTGGTGGTCCAGGTAGTTGCACACGCAGGTCACCCGACGGTCGATGATCCGGTCGTAGGTGGTGCCGTCGCAGTCGGTGTGGTTACCGGTCTGGCACTGCGGACAGATCATGTTGTTCAGGTCCTCGATGGTGACCGCCTCGTCATCGGGGGACACGGTCACCGTCTTCGCGGTCCTGGTGCATCGGCTTGGCCGCCTCCGCGGAGCCGATCGGGTGCATCCCGGCGTCGATCGGGCGCTCACCGGAGTCGATGGTGTAGTCCCCGGAGTCCTTGGCGATCACCGAGGACACCTCAGAGCTGCCACCGTGGATCACCCGCTCCTGCACCTCATTGGCCTTGCGCTGCTCCTCGGCGTCGTGGTCACGGACCATCTTGATCACCATCCGGGCCACCGAGGTGAAGGACTCGGTGACCCGAGCACCGGTCAGGCTGGCAGCCATCTTGGCGATCTGGTCACCGACCTCGTCGCGGAACTTCTCCTCGGCCGTGGGCCGGGACAAGATGGTGATGAACCGGATGTTCTCCCAGGGCACCCAGTAGCGCGAGACGTAGACCCCGCCGTTGTGGATCGAACGGTGGCCTTCCTGCATCGGTTCGATGCCGGTGATCCGGCCCTCCATCATCGTCTCGTCGAAGAGCTGGACCCGTGCCCGGTCACCGACTTCGAGCTGGTTGAACCTGCCGTGCAGGCTGTTCTGGTTGATCACGATGCTTTGCCTCTCATTCGCTTTGCCTGAGCATCCTTCTTCAGGAAGGAGGACCAGGCGTTGGGGATGGACCGGTGATCAGACGGGGTGACCGGCAAGCTCATCAGGAACTCGCCGGTGACCTTGTCCACCACGCGGTAGTGGGATCCGCCCATCTCGACTCGGTAGCCGTGATCGAGGATCCGCTTGACCAGCGCCTTCATCGTGGTGGGACCGGTCTTCCCGGCACCACCAGGCGCTTTGCTGCCTGCCCTTGACTCGTGATGGTGGTCAACCATCACGCTCATGATCACCGGGCGCTTTGGCTCCCGGTAGCCCACGACCACGATGACGTCTCCTGCTCGATACCTCACGATCAGGTGACCGACCTCGTGGGAGCGTGGGTCTAACTGCGGGTTGGTCTTGTTGGTGACAATCAGTTCAACGTCGTCCGGGGTGAGCCCATAGGACTGCGCGTACTCCTTGGCGTCGTCGTGCCAATCAATGCTCGCCATGTGCGTTGCCTTTCGGGCATAGGGAAAGCCCCGGCCAATGAACCGGGGCTACAGCTTGCGGGTGATGATCTCCTTGTAGTTCATGTTGCTCCGGTGGCAGATCGCACACGCGAAGCCGTTCAAACCGTGGTGCACACAGCAGTGTGCGATCCAGCCCTGGATGTAGATCACGCAGGGCTCACAAAGCAGGATGGTGCACCCGCTCTGCGCACCGACATGAGAACCAAGCCAGGTGGCCGGTTCCTTGTGGTGGCTCTTGCAGCGCTTCTTGCGCACGTCGCACGGAACGGACTCGTCGAAGTCCTCCATGGTGATGGTGTCGAAGTCCAGACCCTCGTGGGTGAGCTCGTCGATGCCGGGGATCGAGGTCATGTCGGTTCTCCTTGGATGTCGGTTGGAATGTCGGAGAGGTCTACGTAGTCGGCCATGGGTGCCGTGTACTGGTTGAAGGAGGGGAACAGGTGCTCGGCCATGCACTGCATAACGTCGCACTGTTCTCCGTTCTGGAAGTCGTTGAACTGTTGGGTGACCTTGGCGATGAGCCGTAACCTGCACATGTCGCAGGCGAGGAAGACCTTCTCGCAGTCCCCGGTGAAGTCGGGCTTCGGGTGGAGGACTACGTACTGCTTTTCTCTGGGGGTCTCGGAGAAGTGCGAGCACGCTCCGAACGGTTCGAGGTACTGGGTCGTCATCGAACTCCTTGGTGCTGGTGGCCACCGTGGTGGCCTCGGACTCCTTCGGAGCCTGTTCTTTTTGGGCGCAGCAACTCATTGGCATCAACAGCCCTAGAGCTCGCTACAGGGAAGTTAGGCCCAGTGAGTGCCACAGGCCGGTTCGCTCCACGCTGGTGTTCCGGTGCACCGCTGCCAGGCCCTGGCTCAGCGGTATGGGCGTCAGCACCATGCCCTGGCGCTACATGACGCCCTTGAGGAAGGAGGGCTGCTCCACTGGAGCACGCTCCCTGCGCTTGGCATCCCGCATGTTGCTGCGGTGCCCGTTACGGCGCTTCCAGGCCTTGAACCGGGCCTCGTGGACGTTGTGCCGACCTACGCCCTGGCACCGGTCTCCGGGCCAGGCGTTGCACTGCGGGCACTGGACGTTGGTGGCCAGGTCCTTCTTGGTCTTCTTGCGGGCACCCACGATCGACATCGCGGCTCCGCGGCTTCCCTTCATTGGGCTTGGTACCTCCTGCGGTGTTGTGCAGCGCAGAGGGAGCCCGTAGGCTCAGCCCTGCGCGTCCGACAAACGCAACGTACAGCCCCCGCCAGGACCCGGTCAACACCGGCGAGCGGGGGCTGTACGGCGTACTACCTGCTGAGGCCTCGTCTGAGACGCCGGTAGTCCTCCCGCGACCGGGAGTGTCGGCCACGGTCGCCCCAGTGGACCAGGTCGATCCACATGAAGTGACGGCCGAGGCCGAGGTTGATGCGACGGTTCGGGCCTTCGCTGTGGACCGTGCCGTCGTCCCAGGTCCAGGTGCCTACGAAGGCCTGGCACTCCTTGTCCCACCCGCAGTAGTGCAGGCGGAAGAAGGGCCAGGGTGTGACGATCTTCATCTTGTAGCCCCATGACCCCGGGGCGCGGGGATGGTTACCCGCCCACGTCCAGCAGGACGCAGGCGATGATGAACACGATCGGGCCGAAGATCAGGACGATCCCCAACCAGAACCCGACCGGGTCCTCCTTCACGGGGTGGGTGGCACCCCGTAGGAGCGGTCCAGTTCCTCCCAGACGATGTGCTCGAAATCCTTGAGCAGAGCCCGGATGATGGTTCTGGCGGTGTCCTCAGTGAACTCTGGGGGGTACACAGGGGGCACCGCCTTCA
>Ga0307285_10000074_pt1 | contig 24459 bp, 21 predicted proteins | sample ER_DNA_139_FD_194476 | JGI IMG/M metagenome (GOLD analysis project Ga0307285, IMG submission 194476) | Bulk soil microbial communities from the East River watershed near Crested Butte, Colorado, United States - ER_DNA_139 | ecosystem: Environmental > Terrestrial > Soil > Floodplain | place... | reverse complement strand
AAGACAATGGCGGTGAACGTCAACGGCGAACTGTCGGTCGGGGTGACCGCGAAGGACATCGTGCTGGCGCTTATTGCCAGGGTGGGTACCGGCGGCGGCCAAGGCTACATCGTGGAGTACCGCGGCGCCACGATCGAGGCGCTCAGCATGGAAGCCCGCATGACCATCTGCAACATGAGCATCGAATGGGGCGCCAAGGCAGGCATGATCGCGCCGGATGACACCACGTTCGCTTATCTCAAGGGTCGGCCGCACGCTCCGGACGGCGCCGACTGGGACGCCGCGGTGGCGTACTGGAACACGCTCCGCAGCGATCCCGACGCTGTCTTCGACGCAGAAGTTGATCTTGATGCAAGTCAGCTGACACCGTTCGTGACCTGGGGAACCAATCCGGGTCAGGGCGTTCCGCTGGGTGCCGAGGTGCCCGATCCGGAAATCTTCGCTGAGGAGTCAGATCGAACGGCCGCGCTAAAGGCGCTGGAGTACATGGCGCTCAAACCCGGCCAGAAGATGCGCGACATTCAGGTCGACACGGTCTTCCTGGGGTCTTGCACCAATGGCCGCATCGAGGACCTGCGCGCCGCTGCCGCGGTGATCAAGGGCCACCAGGTGGCCGACGATGTGCGGATGCTCGTGGTGCCCGGCTCGGCGCGGGTCCGCTTGCAGGCTGAGTCCGAGGGTCTCGACGTGATCTTCAAAGACGCCGGAGCCGAGTGGCGTGCCGCGGGTTGTTCCATGTGTTTGGGAATGAATCCTGATCAACTCGCTCCCGGCGAGCGCTCCGCATCGACGTCGAACCGCAACTTCGAGGGCCGGCAGGGCAAGGGTGGCCGCACCCATTTGGTATCGCCGCTGGTCGCGGCCGCCACGGCAGTGACGGGCACGCTCAGCTCACCGGCCGATCTGATAGGGAGCAGATGATCATGGACGCGTTCACGGGCCACACCGGTACCGCGCTACCGCTGCGGCGCAGCAATGTCGATACCGATCAGATCATTCCTGCGGTCTATCTCAAACGGGTTACCAAGACCGGCTTTGAAGACGGACTGTTCGCAGCCTGGCGCAGCGACCCGAACTTCGTGCTCAACCTGCCGCAGTACGCGGGCGCGACGATCTTGATCGCTGGTCCCGACTTCGGCACCGGCTCGTCCCGGGAGCACGCGGTTTGGGCGTTGCAGAACTACGGGTTCAAGGTTGTCATCGGGTCGCGTTTCGGAGATATCTTTCGTGGCAACTCGGGCAAGGCCGGACTGCTGATCGCGGTCGTTCACCAGAAGATCATCGAGGAGCTGTGGGATTTCGTCGAAGAGCATCCCGCCGCACCGATCACGGTTGATCTGGTCGAGCGACAGATCACCGCCGAGGGTTTCCAGAGCGGGTTCGAGATCGACGGCTACACCAGATGGCGGCTGCTAGAGGGCTTGGACGACATCGGATTGACGCTGCGGCATGTTGATCAGATCGACGCGTTCGAGCGCCAGCGGCCGGCGTACAAGCCCAAGACGCTGCCGGCACACGTCGCCAGCACCAGTTAGCACGGGCATTCGGCTGTGTTTTCATGAGCTGCTCGGGTACTGCCGATGCTCGGAGCTCGTAGACGTTTTCCGTTACAAGACACCAAAATGTGCATCCAAGACGATTGTCTGGTTGCGCGATCTTCCCTAGCGTTGGGCCTGCGGGCGTACCGTACGCTGCCCAAGTTCCCAGCAAGCTTGGAATCGCATCGAGAAGGGAAGCTGTGAACAAGGCTGAATTGATTCAGGCGGTGGCGGTCTACTACGACGGCAGCAAGACCGAAGCAGCCAAGGCCCTCAACGCCGTGGTGCAAACCATCACTTACAAGACTGCAGCTGGGGAGAAGGTCTCGATCACCGGGTTCGGTGTTTTCGAGAAGGTGCCTCGTTCGGCACGGATGGTGCGCAATCCGCGTACGGGCGAGCGCAAGCGCGCCAAGGCTACGGCCGTGCCACGCTTCCGAGCTGGTTCGGATCTGAAGGCCTACGTCTCGGGAGCCAAGAAGGTTCCGCGTACTACGGCCAAGAAGGCCACGACTGGCAGTCCGGCGGCCTCCAAGACGTCGGTGACTGCGAGGACGACAGTTGCGAAGGCTCCGGCCAAGAAGGCAGCGCCCGCCAAGAAGGCAGCACCAGCCAGGAAGACTGCAGCAACCAAGAAGACTGCGGCAGCGAAGAAGTCGGCAGCGAAGCGATCGTGATCTAACTACAGCCACGCGGACAGCACCCGACCGCCAGCCTGCACCGCGTGCAGGCGTTGGCCGTTCTGAGCATGTCGCAGCTCGACGCCCAGCGCCTCTGCTGGCAAGATCATCCGTCTTCCGGAGGCAGTGACGGCGAGTTGTTCGCCGTCGGCATTGCGCCAATCGGTCGCGGTGATCAACTCGTAGCGGCCGAGGCGACCAGTTTGATGATCGACAAGCGCGCCGGTTGCCTGACCTACGCCGAGCCCGATGGCGACGGCAAGATCGGCTTCAGTGTCGACGTCGCGGCGAGCGTCGGCAATCGGCGATCCGATCGCTTCCGCTGTCAGGCTGACGGCACCAGAGGCGTGATGGGCGGCGGCCGACCGACCCTGAAACTGCGGCTGCAGCTCTACATCGTGCGCCACCAGCATGGTGGTCCCTACTCCTGTTGCATCCGCCACGAATGACCGCGGATGCGCTCGGGATGCATCGATGACCCGCAGCACAGAGTGTGGTCGCAAGGCCGGAAGATCACCAACACACGCCACAACCGTTGACAATCCTTGGGCGCGTAGCGTCCGGGCACCATGGCTGAGAGCTGAATTCATACCAACATGACCCGACTCGCCGATCACCTCCGTGACAAGTCCGACTTGGCGCAGCCGCGCTTCCAGTGCAGGTTGATCGCTGACGACCAACACCTGGGACAGAGCCTGGGACAACGCGGACAAAGTGTCCGACGCCATGGTCCAGGCGAGCCGTCGCCGTACAGGATCGGGGACACCTAGTCGCGACTTCGCGTGCTCAGTTGGTTTCAAAGCGATCACAGCGCCAGCGCGGTACCTCACCATCATCTGAGACTGATGTCGCTGGGCACCATGACGAACTCCCCCCAAACCTGGCCGCGCACGATCTGATGATGCTGCACGATCCCGTAAGGTGAAGCCACTCATGGCACGGTAAACCAACCCTGGACGAACTGAGGTGTTGATGGCCGAGAACCCCGCCGCGAGTCGGCACACGGTGCTCAGGCCACTGGCGGAGGCGAATCACGAGCCCGCCGCTCAGACGATCTCAACTGTCATCAGGATCCTGAACGCGATCATGGAACCGCTGACCAAGCGAGACTGGCGGTATCAGGACAAAGTGCCGCAGACCGGCGGCGTCATCTTCGTGCCGAACCATATTTCCAACGCCGATCCGCTCGCCGTTGGGCAGTTTCTCGCATTTTCGGGGCGGTGGCCTCGGTTCTTGGCAAAGGCGTCGGTGTTCAAGATCCCGATTATCGGGCGGATCATTGCCGCCTGCGGCCAGATTCCGGTTCAGCGCGGGTCGGCACAGTCGAAGGACGCGTTGGTTGCCGCGGCTCAAGCGATCGACGAAGGCCGCGCATTGGTGATCTACCCAGAGGGGACGATCACCTATGATCCCGACCTGTGGCCGATGAAGGGTAAGACGGGGACGGCACGGCTCGTATTCAGCACCGGTTGTCCGGTTGTGCCGATCGGGCAATGGGGTGCTCAGGAGCTGATGCCTGGTCGCAAGCCTCGCTTCCCCAAACTGTTTCCGCGTAAGACCTTACAAGTTGCGGCGGGTGAGGAGATTCCGCTTGATGATCTTCGTGCGCGGCCGGTCACGGCCGCGACGCTCGACGAGGCGACGACAAGAATCATGGACGCCATCACCGTCCTCGTCGCAGAGCTTCGCGATGTGACCGCTCCGGCGCATCGCTACGATCCGCGGAGCGATCTGAGGAGCGGAGAGCGACGATGAGTGCTGCCGAAGCCTTCCAGCTCCCTGCTCGGGTCGCTGTGATGGGGTCTGGCTCCTGGGGTACCGCATTTGCCCTCGTGGTCTGCGATGCAGGCAACGATGTCACGCTCTGGGCACGCCGTCCCGAGCTTGCCGACAAGATCAACTTCGAACATCGCAACACCGACTACTTTCCCGACCTGCTGCTGCCTGAGTCGTTGCACGCGGTCAGTGATCCGCAGGAGGCAATGCAGGACGCCGACTTCGTGGTGCTCGCCGTTCCCGCCCAATCGCTTCGAGGCAACCTGAGGCAGTGGCGGATTCCCGAGAACGCCATCGTGGTTAGCCTGGCGAAGGGCATCGAGCTCGGCAGCGGATTGCGGATGAGCGAGGTCATCTCCGAAGCCGGTGACATCGCTGCGGATCGGATCGTGGCGGTCACGGGTCCCAACCTGGCTCGGGAGATCGCTGAGCGGCAGCCATCGGCGAGTGTGGTGGCGAGTGTCTCACCAGCCACAGCTGAGGCATTTCAAGCGGTGTGTCACACTGCTCGATTCCGCGCGTACACCAACACCGACGTGGTCGGCTGTGAACTTTGCGGCGCCACCAAGAACGTGATCGCGCTGGCTGTGGGCATGGGAATCGGTCTTGGTCTCGGCGCGAACGCGACAGCCTCGGTGATCACCAGGGGGCTGGCCGAAATCACTCGACTTGGCGTGGTGCTGGGGGCCGACCCGTACACATTCTCCGGGCTGGCCGGGCTCGGGGATCTGGTTGCGACGTGCTCATCCCCACTGTCCAGAAACCGCAGCTTCGGTGAGGAGCTCGGCAGGGGACGCACCGTTGCAGAGATCACCGCGTCGACGCGGCAGGTTGCCGAGGGCGTCAAGTCCTGCGCCTCGATCACCGAACTTGCTGCCAAGCATCACGTCGAATTGCCGATCGTGGAAAACGTCGCCGCTGTCATCGCGGGCGAGCTGACCCCGGCCGAGATGATCACCGCGCTGATGTCCCGCTCGGCCAAACCCGAGCGTTACTAGCCGGACTCTGCTGCCTGGCGTGATGGGGGCGCGCAGCGCTAACCCTCTCTGATCGAAACCAAGGAACACGCTGCGCCTACAACTGATCAAGAGCTTGGGCGAGATCTGCCCACAGATCCTCGACGTGCTCGATCCCGACCGACATTCGCACCAAACCCTCCGGAACCGTTGGGAGTTCCCCCGGCCAGCGCCGACGGCGCTCAAGGGTCGACTCGACGCCGCCGAGGCTGGTGGCAAACACCCATAGCGAGCAGCCGTCGACGAATGCATCCGCCGTTGTCGCGTCCGCAAGCTCGATGGAGATCAGCGAGCCGAAGCCCGACATGGTGCGCCGAGCGACCTCGTGACCGGGATCGCCTGGCAGTCCGGGGAACCGCACCTGTTTCACGCGCTCGCGTGCGGCCAACCGCTCGGCCAGAATCTGCGCACTGGCTTGAGCCTGTGCAAGTCTGAGCGGCAGCGTACGCAACCCCCGCAACGCGAGATAGGCCTCCATCGGGCCCGGCACCGCCCCCACCGAACGACGAATCTGATCGAGTGTCTCGAAGGGCTGCTCTCGATCGGCCCGCGTCACGAGAGCGCCGAGCACGACATCGGAATGACCCGACAGCAGCTTGGTCGCCGAATGCAGCACGACGTCTGCGCCATACGCCAGCGGACGCTGCAACAGCGGTGTGGCGAGGGTGTTGTCAACGACGAACAGCGCCTGGTCCGGGAGGTTGCGGCCTAGTGCGGGAAGGTCTGCCACCTCGATCGTCGGATTGGCGGGCGACTCGATCCAGACGACATCAGCGTTCTCGGCCGCAGTCAACACCTCGGTGGTCTGAGCGATGTCGACACGTCGTACCTGCCCGCCGTACCTTGCAGCGCGGCGATCGACGGCCTCAGCCACGCCCAGATAGCAGTTGCGCGGGATCACAATGACCCCGCCAGGCGGCAGGAGTTCAAGTACGGCGTGTGCTGCCGCCATGCCCGAGGAGAAGATAAGTGCTCGTCCACCTTCCAATGCGCCGAGCGCCTGCTCCAGCGCCTGCCAGGTCGGGTTGCCGTCCCGGCCGTATCCGAGCTCGGCGGTTTGGACGTCGTGCGCGCCGACGTAGGTGGAGGCAAAGACGACGGGCGGATTCAGCGGCGCGTCCACCACTCGTTCCGGGCGCCCGGCGGTGACCGCCAACGTCTCTGGACGCAGCGGGGTCTGTGGATCACTATCAGGTGGATCAGTATCAGGTCTGTGCCGTTGCTTGGTCACGGGCCCAAGTCTGGTGCTTCCGCGGCGCGAGCCGCTGCCCGCGGATAAGGTCGAGGATCGTGAGCGAAAGCCAGCCGAGCCTTCAAAGGGTCAACGGTTCTCGCCACCGCGTGGCGGTGGTTTTCGGGGGAACCAGTAGCGAGCATGGGGTGTCCTGCCTCACTGCGGCCGGGGTGCTGACCGCATTGGATCGAGATCGGTTTGATGTAGTGGGCATCGGCATTACGCGTACCGGACGGTGGATCCTGGTTGATCCCGCGACGATCAGCCGGCTGGGAGTTACCGACGGCAGATTGCCGGAGCTCAGCGAGAACGCGGCCGAAGCCCTGCTGATGCGGGTCTCCAGCGGCAGCGAGCTCGCGGTGCGTGAGCAGTCCGCGCTGTCACACCTCGGTCCGGTCGATGTTGCGCTTGCGCTGCTGCATGGGCCCTTTGGTGAGGACGGCACGATCCAGGGGTTGTTCGAGATGATGGGGACCCGCTACGTCGGAGCCGGGGTGCTTGCCAGCGCTGTCGGGATGGACAAGCACTATATGAAGCTGGTGCTGGCGGCGTCCGGGCTGCCGATTGGACCTTTCGTGTCGATCACCGCAGCCGAGTGGCGGCGCGACAAGACCGCATGTCTGGAAGCGATCGCGGCGCTGCAATACCCGCTGTTCGTCAAGCCCGCGCGCGGCGGATCCAGCCTTGGAATCTCGAAGGTGGACGACGTAGCTGAGCTCGAGCGGGCCGTCGATGTCGCACATGGCTACGATCCCAAGATCGTCGTTGAGCAGGGCTTCGTGGGCGCCCGCGAGCTTGAGTGCGGGGTTTTAGATGATCTTGATGGCGGATCGCCCGTGGCGAGCGTGGTTGCCGAGGTTCGCGTGCATAACGCCTCCGGCTTCTACGACTTCGAAGCCAAGTATCTGCCTGAAGAGCAGGTTGATCTTGATGTGCCCGCCAATGTACGACCCGAGCTAGTTGATCAGGTACAGCAGCTGGCGATCAAGACCTTTGAGGCGATCGGGTGCGAGGGCCTGGCTCGAGTCGACGTCTTCGTCACCCACGACGGACAGGTTGTGATCAACGAGATCAACACCATGCCGGGCTTCACCCCGCACTCCATGTTCCCTCGCATGTGGGCGGCCAGCGGCGTGCCCTACCCCGAGTTGGTGGAGCGGTTGGTCACCTTGGCCCTGCGCCGCCCTGTCGGGCTCCGTTAGCAGCTCAAGAGCTCAAGAACACGGCTGCGAGCGTTGCAATTTTCTGCGCGAGCAGCTCCGAACTAGATGTGCACCACGGGGCAGGTCACAGTGCGTGTGATGCCAGGCACCGTTTGCACCCGGGCAACGACGAGCTGGCCCAGCTCGTCGACACTGGAGGCTTCGGCGCGCACGATGACGTCGTAAGGACCCGTGACATCTTCGGCCAACGTGACACCTTGGATGGCGCTGATCGCATGAGCGACCTCAGCCGCCTTGCCGACGTTGGTCTGGACCAAGATGTATGCCTGTACGACCATCAGGTGGTACCTCCTGCATTCGAGACGGCGGTGTCTGCTCACTCACAGGGCGCAGCGTCAATCCCGTGGCCACAGACCGCGTACGCTCGCCGATGTGCGTCACGCTACAACCAATGGCGACGCCGCGCCCATCCGGGAGCACGGGAGGTTTAGGTGAATCTGAGCCGCAACGCGACGCTTGCCGAGGTGGGCGAGTTCCCACTCATCGCAGCGATCACCCAAGGGCTGTCGCTGGCGTCGGACGTGCGGGTTGGCCCGGGTGACGATGCAGCGGTGCTGGCCATCGAGGATGCGGTCGCGGCGTCGGTGGACCTGCTTGTCGAGGGGGTGCATTTCCGGCGCGACTGGTCCGAGGCTCGAGACGTCGGACGAAAGGCGGTTGCTGTCAACGTCGCCGACATCGAGGCGATCGGTGCCCGGGCAACGGGTCTGTTGGTCGGCCTGTCGGCACCGCCTGACCTGGCGTTGGCTTGGGTACTGGATTTCGCCGATGGCCTCAGCGATGAAGGCAAAGCGGCTGGCGTAAGCCTGCTCGGCGGTGACGTGACCAGGGCCCGCGACATCACGATTGCCGTCACCGCCCTCGGCGCCCTGGATGGACGTCGGCCGGTACTGCGGTCGGGGGCGCACCCCGGGGACGTGGTCGCCATTTCCGGGCGCCTCGGCTGGGCCGCTGGTGGGCTTGTCGTACTCGGGCGGGGATTCCGTTCACCCCGAGTGCTCGTCGAGGCGCAGCGAGTGCCTCAGCTGAGCTACGGCGCCGGAGCTGTCGCCGCCCAGGCAGGAGCCACGTCGATGATCGACATTTCCGACGGCCTGCTGGCCGATCTCGGGCATGTGGCACAGGCTTCCGGGGTGCTCATCGACCTGCGTCAGGATGCCTTCGACGTGGCTGAACCACTGCAGGCCGTTGCCGCGGCTACGGGCTCGGATCCGTACACCTTGGTCTTCACCGGCGGTGACGATCATGCCCTGGCGGCCACTTTTCCTGCTCTGGATGCCGTGCCGGTGGGCTGGCGCGTCGTGGGTAGGGTTGAAGTTCCAGACCATGATCACATCGGAGTGCTGGTGGACGGCAAGGTGTGGGAATCGCCTGCGGGGTACGACCACTTCCGCTCGGCACGAGCGTCGGAATCTCGCCGATGAGCCTGCCCACCGCTCGTCTTCTCACGATTGCCGGTTCGGATTCGGGCGGCGGAGCGGGAATTCAGGCGGACCTCAAGACGATGCTGGCACACGGAGTTCACGGCATGACCGTGCTCACTGCCGTGACCGCTCAGAACTCCGTCGGTGTTCAGGGCATCTGGCCGCTTTCGCTCGAGGCGATCCGGGCACAGTTCCGCAGCGTGGTCGACGACATCGGCGTTGATGCAATCAAGATCGGCATGCTCGGCAGCGAGGAGACGGTGGCATGCGTAGCTGACCTGATCGCTGATCTTGATCAACCCGTGCCGGTCGTTGTGGACCCGGTCTGCGTCAGCAAGCATGGTGATCGGCTCATTGATCATGACGCGGTCGGCGCGCTTCGTACGCTGTTGTTCAGGCACGCGACCGTGATCACGCCGAATCTTCACGAGGCTGCCATGCTGACCGAACGCTCCGCTACGACGCCGGTGCCGGTACTGGCCGATCTCCTCCTTGGCTATGGCCCGACCTGGACGCTGATCAAGGGCGGTCACCGGGAGGGAGATGCGGTCGACTATCTCAAGAGTGAGGACGGACGCGATTTCAGCTTCGGAGCCGCTCGAGACGACAACCGGCACAGCCACGGGACCGGCTGCACGCTTGCTTCGGCCCTGGCAAGTCAGCTCGCACTAGGCCACGACGTGCCCGAGGCGATGGCGCTCGCGAAGTCCTACGTCACCGGAGCCATTGCGGCCGGGTTTGCACTTGGTAGCGGTATCGGGCCGACAGATCACCTGTGGCAGTTACGGGACTGTCTGTCTTCGCAGGGGAGTGACGGTGCAACGGCTGGGCAGAGCGTCGGCGTGTGACCCCCGGCATCGGGCCGTTGATCTTGTAATCTCACCAGCATGGCGACCCGCGCGTCTTCCCCCTCGCGGTCCCGCAGCCGCGCCGGATCCTCCCAGCGCGCGAAACCGCGGTCGACCGGCAGAAAGAAAGCCACACCACCGGTGGCGACACAGCCGGGTGCGTCGCGTCGGCGATCCACCAACAGCCGGCCACGCAGTCGGCGCCAACGTCGTTCCGTCCTCGATCAGCTGGGCCTCGGTCTTGCCGCGATCCTGAGCGGCCTTGCGCACGGCGTAGGCCGTGCCGCGCGGCGCGTCGGACCCGCGGTGGAAGAGGTCGACCCGGCACTACGCCGGGACGGAATCGGGCTCTTCCTGCTGGGCAGTGCGATAGTCGTCGGCGCTGCGGTCTGGTGGGGCCTGCCGGGCGCCGTTGGTCACGCCATCTTCGTCGGTGTCGCCAGCACCATCGGGACGCTGTGCTACCTGGCGCCGATTCTCCTGGCGCTGATGGCGTGGCGAACCTTGCGGCACCCAGATCGGAACGGTCCCGTGGGCCGGCAGATGATCGGCTGGAGTGCGATCATGCTCGGGCTACTGGGCTTGATCAACATCGCCCGTGGATTACCTCGGACCAACGAGCCCGAACGACTCAGAAGTGCCGGCGGCATTCTCGGATACATCTCTTCCAGCTTGCTCTCGGATCTGTTGACGGTCTACGTCGCCGTACCGTTGCTGATCTTGCTGTTGCTCTTCGGGGTGCTCGTTGTCGTCGGGGTCCCGCTCCATCAGATTCCCGAGCGAGTGCGCTCGGCGCGGACCCGGCTGCACCGCTCGCCCGTGGTGATCGAAGGTGAAGTGGTTCGTGAGCTGGAGTATGGCGGCGCCCAGGCCTACGAGACTCCGGTGATCGGCGATCAAGCTGGACAGCGCCGGCGACGTCGAACAGAAGATGCCCCTGCGCCAGAGTCAGCATCCGATAGCACTGACGCCGACGGCGAGTCGGGCGGCGAGTCGCGGCGGCCCGTGACCGCCGGACTGCCACCCGGCGTCGTGGTGCATGGCGTCGATGGTGAGGAGTTGGAGGCACCGCCGCATACGCCGATGCCGCAGCGCGTGGAGCAGCTCCAGCTGTCCGGCGATGTGCAATACATGCTGCCTGACCCGGCCACACTGAAGCACGGGAGCGTGCACAAGGCGCGCACCACCGCCTCGGATGCCGTGGTCCATCAGCTGAGCGAGGTGCTGCTCCAGTTCGAGATCGACGCGCATGTCACCGGATACAGCCGAGGCCCGACCGTCACCCGGTACGAGGTGGAGCTGGGCCCTGCCGTCAAGGTGGAGAAGGTCACGGCACTCAGCCGCAACATCGCGTACGCGGTTGCCAGCGCCGATGTCCGCATCCTGTCTCCCATCCCCGGAAAGTCCGCCATCGGCATCGAGATTCCCAACTCTGACAAGGAGGTCGTCTCGCTCGGCGACGTGCTCCGGTCGGCCCGCGCCCGAAATGATCATCACCCGATGACGGTCGGGTTGGGCAAGGACGTCGAAGGCGGCTTCGTGGTGGCGAACCTGGCCAAGATGCCACATCTGCTGGTGGCAGGTGCGACCGGTTCGGGTAAGTCGAGCTTCGTCAACTCCATGATCACCTCGATCATGATGCGGGCCACACCTGATGAGGTTCGGATGCTGTTGGTCGACCCGAAGCGGGTCGAGCTGACGGCGTACGAGGGAGTTCCCCACCTGGTCACACCGATCATCACTCATCCCAAGAGGGCTGCTGAAGCGCTGCAGTGGGTCGTCCGTGAAATGGATATGCGGTACGACGACCTAGCACGGTTCGGCTTCCGGCACGTCGATGATTTCAACAAGGCGGTACGGACCGGCTCGGTCAAGCCACCGATAGCTGTCCCCGGGAGCACTGCTGAACCGGCGCTCCCGCTGGATGCGTCCTCGGAGCGGGTGGCCGCCCCCTATCCGTACCTGGTGGTGATCGTGGACGAGCTGGCGGACCTGATGATGGTGGCTCCGCGAGATGTTGAGGACTCGATCGTCCGGATCACCCAGCTCGCCCGAGCGGCCGGAATCCATCTGGTGTTGGCGACCCAGCGGCCTAGCACCGATGTCGTCACCGGGCTGATCAAGGCGAACGTGCCCAGCCGGCTGGCATTCGCGACGTCGTCGATGACCGACTCCCGAGTGATCTTGGACCAGCCAGGTGCGGAGAAGCTGGTGGGTCAAGGAGACGGGCTGTTTTTGCCGATGGGTTCGAGCAAGCCCATCCGCATCCAGGGGGCATGGGTCACCGAGCAGGAAGTTCGAGGCGTCGTCAGCCACGTCAACGGCCAGCTCAAGCCGATCTACCGCGAGGACGTCATCGCTTCATCAGAGTCCTCGACCCGGGTCGCGGAAGACATCGGTGATGATCTTGCCTTGGTGCTTCAGGCGGTAGAGCTCGTCGTGACGCTGCAGCTCGGCTCGACCTCCATGTTGCAGCGCAAGCTCCGCGTCGGGTTTGCGAAGGCAGGGCGCCTGATGGACATCCTGGAAACCCGCGGCATCGTCGGCCCTTCGGAAGGATCGAAGCCCCGCGACGTTCTCGTCACCCCGGACGAGCTGGAAGCGGTCACGGAAAACCTCAGGGTCGGGTAGCAGGGGGCCCAGTCTGTAGGAGGTCAGCGGCGACACGGGACCCCTGGCATACAGCGGCATCGGTCATACTGGGACCGCCATGCATGAGTCCGCCGCCTTCGCCGTTCGGGCCGATAGTCATCGCCCGACCAGCTCGAAGCCGACGGCAGTGCACCTCATCACACTTGGCTGTGCGCGCAACGAGGTCGACTCCGAAGAGCTCGCGGCACAGCTGGACAGCGGCGGGTTCCGGCTCGTCGCTGACCCGGCCGAGGCGGACGCGGTGATGGTCAATACCTGCGGTTTCATCGAGGCGGCCAAGAAGGACTCGATCGACACTCTGTTGGCAGCTAGTGATCTGAAGCATTCCGGCCAGGCCAAGGCTGTGGTGGCTGTCGGCTGCCTGGCAGAGCGCTACGGCCGTGAGCTTGCCGACTCGCTGCCCGAGGCAGATGCCGTCCTCGGTTTTGACGATTACGCCGATGTTGCGGGCCGGCTTCGAACGATCTTGTCCGGTGAACGCCACCCTGCTCATCGGCCCCGTGATCGGCGCTCGCTGTTGCCGTTGGCACCCGCCGCACGAGCCGCGGCCGCCCACACCGTCTCGATTCCGGGACACCAACCAGTGCCTGTCAACGGTGTCGGGCCGGCAACTGGGCCGCCGTTGTTCCGTCGCCGACTCGACGGTGGGCCGTCGGCGCCGCTGAAGATCGCTTCCGGCTGTGACCGGCGCTGCACGTTCTGCGCAATTCCGTCATTCCGCGGTGCGTACGTCTCGCGGCCTCCGCTGGAGATCGTGGCCGAAGCGGCTTGGCTCGTCGAACAGGGCGTTCGCGAAGTCTTCCTGGTCAGCGAGAACTCTTCGAGCTACGGCAAAGATCTCGGTGATATCCGGCTGCTGGAGCGGCTGCTCACTGAACTGGCTGAACTCGATGGTCTGTCCTGGATTCGCGTTTCCTATCTACAGCCTGCTGAGATGCGGCCGAGCCTGATCGAGGTCATGGCCAGTACGCCGAAAGTGGTTCCATATTTCGATCTTTCGTTCCAACACGCTTCCCCCCGCGTGCTGCGCCGCATGCGGCGCTTCGGTGGAGCGGAGTCATTCCTGGGCCTGATCACATCGATCCGCGCGCTGGTTCCTACCGCGGGAATCCGGAGCAATGTGATCTGCGGCTTCCCGGGTGAGACGGAGGCCGATCTCGAGGTGCTCCGTGAGTTTCTCGGCGAGGCCGAATTGGATGCGATCGGGGTGTTCGGCTACTCAGCTGAAGAGGGGACGGAAGCGTGCCGGCTGGATGGGCAGCTCTCGGCCGAGGAGATTGAAGCCCGACGTACCGGAGTCGCAGATCTTGCGGAGGAATTAATCAGTCAGCGCGCGGCAGCACGGATCGGTGAGCGGGTCGAGGTGCTCATCGAGGAAGCCGGCGACGAGATCACAGGCCGCGCCGCTCATCAGGGTCCAGAGGTTGACGGCACGGTCCGGTTGATCACCGATGATCGCCTCGGCAGGGGAGATCTGGTGGACGCCGTCGTCTGCAGCAGCGAGGGCGTTGATCTCGTTGCGAGCGCGGTCGTCGATCGGCAGCAGGTCCTGGCGGGGCAGCAGGAATTCAGGTCTCCGTGATCGACGACGCGCATCGCGGCGGTGCTGGGCCCGACAACCTCCGGCCAACCCCTGACCCAGATGCCTTGGCGCCGAGCGAGACACATCCGGTCGGGCCAATGGCCGAACCCGAGACGAGTCCGTGGAATCTGCCGAACGCCCTCACCGCGTTTCGTATTCTTCTTGTTCCCATCTTCGCGTGGATGCTCCTGGCTCACCCGGAGCAGCCGTGGTGGCGGGTCAGCACCGCGGTGATCTTCAGTGTTGCGATCTTGACCGACACGCTCGATGGATATCTGGCACGTAAGCACAACATCATTACCCGCTTCGGCAAACTCGCCGATCCGATCGCGGACAAGGCCCTGACCGGCATGGCCTTCATCGGCTTGTCGATTATTGGTGAGCTTCCCTGGTGGGTAACGGTCACGATCTTGGTTCGTGAGTGGGGAATCACCTTGCTCCGTTTTGTGGTGCTCCGTTACGGCGTGATGGCAGCGGGCCGCGGTGGCAAGGTCAAGACCGTGACACAAGCAATTGCGGTGATCTTGTACTTGCTCCCGTTGCCGGGCCCGGCCCATGTTGTCGCCATGATCGTGATGGCTGTCGCCTGGATCATCACGATGGCAACCGGACTGGACTACATCCGCGAAGCGTTGCGTCTGCGGCGCCGGGCACGTGCGAGTGAATAACGCCGCGCTGGCCGAAAGCATCGTCGCCGAGCTGAGCCGTCGGGGTGAGACGCTTGCCAGCGCTGAGTCTGTGACCGGAGGAATGATCGGTGCGCTGCTGACCGATGTGCCCGGGGCGTCGGCGACCTATCTGGGTGGCGTCATCAGCTATGCAACGCGCCTCAAGGTGACGCTTGCCGGAGTGGACCGGAGCACACTGGCCGAAGTCGGTCCGGTCGCGGAACGCACTGCTGCCGAAATGGCTCGCGGTGTGGCGGAGCGATGCAACTCCGACTGGGGATTGGCCACGACCGGAGTGGCAGGCCCCGAGCCTCAGGACGGCCATCAAGTCGGCCAGGTCTTCGTGGCCGTCAGCCACTCCACCCGCGCCGTGTCGCGGGTGGAGGAGCTTTCGTTGCAAGGGGGTCGCGCGTCCATTCGACACCAGACAGCCGAAGCTGCGCTGGGTCTGCTGGCGGATGCGCTCGGACTAGCGAGCATCGCTTGAGGAGTCGACAACGCGTACAGCGCGCCAGCGTGGGACGCCCTGGTGTTGTCAGTGAGGGTGGGTAAAGTTTCGGGTATGCGATCGCAGGAACTCACGGTGAAGCCGGTGCTGGTGCGCGAGCTCATCGGCGAGTCGCTCCGAGAAGAGCGCGTGTCGCAGGGAAAGACACTGCGAGAGGTGTCGAGAAAAGCCCGGGTGAGCCTGGGATATCTCTCCGAAGTCGAGCGCGGCCAGAAGGAAGCGTCAAGCGAGCTGCTCGCTGCCATCTGCGCGGCACTTGATTTACCGCTCTCTGTCGTCCTCAATGTGGTCAGCGAGAAGATGGCCGTCTATGAAGGCGTGACCGCCCTGCCGAGCGTGCGGCCGATGGCTCAGGCCGCAGCCTAGAGCGCATGTCTTCGGTTGATCACTCGCGTCAAACGCTCGGCCGCAACCGCAGTCCCTGAGGAGTCATCCGAAAGCCTGCATCTTGCAGCGCCTCGCTCACCCTTGCCGAACCAAAGATGTGTGCCCCGTCTGCCCGCTCCACGGTCAGCTTCCCGAGCAGACCCTGGTGGACCGACCCAGCAAGAGCGAATGCTGCCGGAGCCAGCCGGGACGGATCCTCGCTGAACGACAGCAGCGTCTTACCGCCACGCTCCACATAGAAGATCAATTCTCCGCCGACCAACACGACCAGGGCTCCCGCCTTGCGTCCCGGCCGATGCCCCTCCCGATCAGGCCACGGAAGCGCAGCGCCGTATGGGTTGGCTGGATCACAGGCGGCGAGTACGACGGCTCTCGGGTCAGCCGGTTCACGTTGATGGGTACGCAGCCGATCAACCGCACCGGTCAGAGCGAACTGGGCCGCACCCAGACCATCCACGAAGTATCCACGTCGACACTGACCCGACTCCTCGAGTGAACTAAGCGCCCGATAGGCGGCGCCGAACCCACCTTCAGCGTTCTCGGTGAGGACGCTGCCGCGGGTCACCACGCCGTAGCGGTCCAGCTGGGCGAAGATGTCGGAGGCTAAGCGCTCTGATGCCGTTGGGAATGCTCGCTGGACCAGTGACCAGCGACCGGCTGTCGTCGGCATCACGACGCGCGGGGTGCGGCCCGGGCGGCCCAGGCCTCCGCCGCCGAGCCGCATGCGATGGGTCCTGACCATAGGCCGGCTAGGCCTCCGGTGGGCCCCACTGGCAGCAAGGCTGCGTACCGGCGCAAAGGTGTCCCCGGTCACCAAGCCTGCCCAGACCAGCTCCCACAAGGCAGCCACGTACTGCGAGCGATCGACGATCGCCAATCCCGATGGCAGCAAGGCATCGAAGAATGAGGCGCCGCGATCGGCGAGTGCGGCCAGAATTTCCTGACTCCGGTACTGCTCCGGCTCGCTGCGGGCGGCCGGCGGCTCTTGACCGGCGACGTACCAACGCAGCCAGCCGTCATGATCACCGATTGCGCCGTCTCCGACCCAGAAGATCTCGCCCGACGCCGTCAGCTCATCCAGCATCGACGACGAGTAGTTGGCGACCCGGGCCGGCAAGATCATCGACTCCATCGCGCTAGCAGTAATCGGATAGCCCGACAGCTGTTCGATGGCCCCCAGTACGGCGTCGACGCCACGACTGTCGGAGCCGATTCCCTGCCACTCGGCCAGGAAGCGGGCGAAGGCCACCTGCTCAACCGGCTCGACGCCCTTACGCAGCAGTGCCAGCGTGCGCCTCTTGATCAACGCCAGCACTTGACCGTGGCAGTACTGACGCCGTTCGTTGGCAGCTTCTCCTGCGAGATCGACGAATGATCCGGCGACCAGGGTGCCGGAGGCGGTCAGTTGGTCGCAGCTCGACTCAACGACTGCCCGTCCCAACCCGTAGCGTTCGGCGATTGACAGCGCAACGAACGGCCCGTGAGTTCGGGCCCACCGCAGCACAAGATCATCGATGGGGTGGGCCGCAAGCTCGGTGAACGAAGCAGCAACGCCGGGCGGAACCGGGATTCCGAGGCCATCGCGGAGTCGCGGAATATCCTCGGCAACCGCCAACATCGGCTGACCGGCGATTCGGACTTCGACCACCCGGCGATCGTTGATCAAGGTGTCGATTGCCTCAGCGATGTCTAGCCCTGGTGCGGCTCGGGCCGCCAACTCCGGGCGGGCAAACGGTCCGGCTGTACGCAGCAGGTCGAACGTCTGCTCCCGCGTGGTCACCTGCCTGTCGGCGCTGAGGCATTGCAGATCAGCCTCGATGCTGGCAATGACATCTGCATCAAGGAGTTGTTTGATGCCGTCCTTGCCGAGGAGTTCGGCTAACAGCGTTGCGTCGAGAGAGAGCGCGGCCGCCTTGCGCTCGGCGAGCGGAACGTCGCCTTCGTAGACGAATGCTCCGACGTAGCCGAACAGCAAAGAGCGGGCAAAGGGTGACGGCTCCTTGGTCTCCACTTCCACGATCCGGAGGGATCGCGACGCGATCTGCCGCTGCACGTCAAGGAGGCCATCGAGATCGAAGACATCGTTCAGGCATTCCCGCATGGTTTCCAGAACGATCGGAAACTCTGGGTATTGCGCGGCAACGGTCAGCAGTTGGGCGGAGCGCATCCGCTGCTGCCACAGCGGCGAGCGCGACTTGGGATCTCGCCGGGGCAGCAGCAGAGCGCGGGCGGCGTTCTCCCGGAAGCGGGCGGCGAAGAGCGCCGACGAGCCGACTTCGTCGCTGATGACGGACTCGAGGATGTCCGGATCCGATACGAGCAACTCGGCGCTGGGTGGCTCGGACTCGGTGTCGGGGACGCGCAGCACCATGCCGTCATTCGTCGCCGTAGCCTGCACCTCCATGCCATAGCGTTCTCGGGCGGCGCGCTCGACCGCGAGCGCCCAGGGGCTGAGCACACCAGTGCCCAGCGGACAGTGGACGCAGACCCGCCAGTCACCGAGCTCGTCGCGGAACCGCTCGAAGATCACCGTTTGATCGGTGGGCAGTGAGCCAGTCGCTGCTTGCTGCTCGGCGAGGTAGGAGACCAGGTTGCCGGCGGCAAACTCATCCAGCCCGGCCTCGGCTAGTCGCGCTCGCGCGGCGTCAGGGCGCAATGCACCGACTTCGCGAACGAACCTGCCGTACGCCCGTCCCAGCTCCAACGGGCGACCCGGTGCGTCGCCTTTCCAGAACGGCAGCCGTCCCGGAGCGCCTGGGGCGGGGGAGACCAACACCTGATCGTGGGTGATCTGCTCAACCCGCCAGCTCGTCGTGCCCAAGGTAAACACGTCGCCCACTCGAGTTTCGTAGACCATCTCCTCATCGAGCTCGCCGACCCGGCGCCCCGGGGCGTGCCTCCCCGAGGCGTTTCCCTCACCAACCAGAAAGACTCCGAACAATCCGCGATCAGGAATCGTGCCGCCGGAGGTGACGGCGAGCCGCTGTGCTCCAGGACGAGCCGCCAGAACGCCGGTGTCGCGATGCCAGACCAGGCGCGGCCGGAGTTCGGCGAATTCTTCGCTGGGATAGCGGCCGCTCAGCATGTCGAGCACCGCCTCGAAGGCGCTGTAGGGCAGCTGCCGGAAGCTGTCCGCCCGGCGCACCAAGGCGTACAGCTCCTCTGCCTTTGCGTCCTCGACCGCGACGATGGCCACGATTTGCTGGGCTAGCACGTCCAGGGGATTGCGCAACTCGGCGACTTCCTCGATCGCTGCCTGCCGCATCCGTTCCACAACGACTGCCGAGGCGATCAGATCGCCACGATGGTTGGGGAAGAACACTCCGCGGGACGTCGCGCCTACGTGATGGCCGGCCCGACCCACCCGCTGCAGGCCGCTGGCCACGGACGGCGGCGCCTCAACTTGAACGACGACGTCGACCGCGCCCATGTCGATGCCGAGCTCCAGTGACGAGGTCGCTACCACGCACGGCAGCTGTCCTGTCTTGAGATCGTTCTCGATTTGGGCGCGCTGCTCCTTACTGACGGAGCCGTGGTGAGCTCGGGCGATCACCGGAGTTGTGCTGCCGTCGCGCCCGCCGGACGCGCCGGACTGAGCCATCACCTGCGCAGGCGGTGGGTAAGAAGGGTCGGTGGTATCGCCGAGGCGCTCGGCCTGGAGGTCGTTGAGGTGTGCGGTCAGCCGCTCCGCGAGCCGTCGTGAGTTGGCGAACACGATGCTTGAGCGGTGCTGACTTATGAGGTCGAGGATCCGGTTCTCCACGTGCGGCCAGATCGAGGGTGGTTTAGGTGGAGGTTGCTCGTCATCCAGGCTTGACGGCGCCGCGATGGTCGGGGTCGACGCGGTCGCACCGAGATCGCTCATGTCTTCAACGGGCACCACGATGGAGAGATCCCACGACTTGTCCGCCGGAGGCGCGACGACCCCCACCGGACGCGACCCACCGAGAAAAGCGGCAACACGCTCGGGTGGCCGCACCGTGGCAGAGAGACCGATCCGCTGCAGGTGATGCTTCCCCGACGCCGAACCCCCATCGGAGGAGGTAAGGTCCTCCAGCCGCTCGAGGGACAGCGCGAGGTGAGCTCCGCGTTTGCTTCCGGCCAGAGCGTGCACCTCGTCGATGATCACCGTGCGGACCGATCGGAGGAGATCACGAGCGGCGGAGGTCAGCATCAGGAACAGCGACTCTGGCGTGGTGATCAGGATGTCCGGCGGGCGGCTGAGGAGACTTCGCCGATCGGCCGCCGAGGTATCACCGGAGCGCACGCCGACTGTCACGTTCGGCGGTGTTTGCGCCAGCCGCAAGGCAGTCTGTGTGATGCCCGCCAGCGGCGCCCGGAGGTTTCGCTCGACATCGACCGCGAGGGCCTTGAGAGGAGAAACGTAAAGAATTCGGCAGCGCTGCTTGGCGCTGGGCTGGGGCGAGCGGGTCAGATCATCCAGCGCCCAAAGGAAGGCCGCAAGCGTCTTGCCGGAACCGGTTGGTGCGATGACCAAGGCGTTCTCGCCGGCGGAGATGGCCTGCCATGCCCCAACCTGCGCAGGTGTCGGGCGTGCGAAGACCTCCCGGAACCAGGTCGCAGTCGCCGGCGAAAAGACCTCCAGTGGATCAGCACGCACGTCGTCCATCTTGCCCTCGAGGACTGACAGTGCTAACCACGGCACCGTGGCTGCCTCGCCGCTCATCGTCGGGTGGCAGGCAGAATGGCGGCTATGAAGGAAACCGAGCTCTGGCAGCGCCTACAGGTGCACCTCGGTGCGGGTTACTTCCGGGTGTGGGCGTCGGAGTACAGCCTCGCGGCGTTGGACCAGCGCACCGTCGTTCAGGCGCTGGCCGACGGCATACCGTGCAAGATCATTTGGCGAGCTGTGTGGGCTGCGCTCGAGCTACCGGCGCGGGACCGCTGAGTGCCGTGGATCCAGTCGGGGTAGCTACGGCGATGCCAGGCTGAGCGGCGGCGTGTCGTCGTACCAAGTTCGAACAAACGTTCGGTAGGTTATCCACCAGGGGTCAGGATTGGTTGTCCACAGAATCCCGTGTGACCGAACGATTGTCAGTGTCCTTCCTTAGGGTCACAGCACAAGACTTTGACAAGACTTTCAACCACAACAGCTTTTAGAGACAGCTTTTAGAGACAACAGCCTTTAGAGAAGACAGGCAGTACCTGAGCACAGGACCTGCCCGACGGACAGGGAAGGATCACGATGGCCACGGACGACCGCGCGAAAGCACTGGAGGCAGCACTCGCGCAGATCGATAAACAGTATGGAAAGGGATCGGTCATGCGCCTCGGTGACGAGGTCCGGGCGCCGATCGAGGTCATTCCCACCGGCTCTATCGCCCTTGATGTGGCTCTTGGCATTGGCGGTTTACCGCGGGGCAGGGTCGTGGAGATCTACGGTCCTGAGTCAAGCGGCAAGACCACCGTGGCCCTGCACGCGATCGCCAACGCTCAAGCGGACGGAGGGATTTGTGCATTCATCGATGCCGAGCATGCGCTGGATCCCGAGTACGCGGGCCGTCTCGGCGTCGACACCGACTCACTTCTGGTGAGCCAGCCCGACAACGGCGAGCAGGCGTTGGAGATTGCCGACATGTTGGTTCGCTCGGGCGCCTTGTCGCTGATTGTGATCGACTCGGTAGCCGCATTGACGCCGCGGGCCGAGATCGAGGGGGAGATGGGCGACAGCCATGTTGGTCTGCAGGCACGACTCATGAGCCAGGCCCTCAGGAAGATGACCGGCGCCTTGAGCGGTGCGGGCACCACTGCGATCTTCATCAACCAGCTCCGCGAGAAGATCGGGGTGATGTTTGGATCGCCCGAGACGACGACGGGTGGCCGTGCGCTGAAGTTCTACTCATCAGTGCGGCTGGATGTACGTCGTATTGAGACACTCAAAGACGGTCAGGAAATGGTCGGCAACCGTACCCGAGTCAAGGTTGTCAAAAACAAAGTGGCGCCACCATTCAAGCAGGCTGAGTTCGATATTCTTTATGGGCGGGGAATCAGCCGCGAGGGTAGTCTGATTGATTTAGGTGTCGACACCGGAATCATTCGCAAGGCTGGGGCTTGGTTCACCTATGATGCCGATCAATTGGGTCAAGGTCGTGAGAATGCTCGCAGCTACCTGCGAAACAATCCCGATCTGGCAGATGAGCTGGAGAAGAAAATCAAGGAGCGGATGGGCATCGGCCCCAAAATCGACCTGCCTGCGGGGATCGATCCGGTTACCGGCGAGGTGGAGTTCTAACCAGTGTCGATCGAGCAACAGCCCGTTGAGCAGCAGAACGACGTTGGCCGAGACCGCGAAGTGACCATCGGGGCAACAGCTGGACCTCCGTCCAAGGGGTCTACCGAACCTCAAGATGGTGATGCGAATGCGGAGTCTGCGGCTCGCGCGATCGCGTTGCGCAAATTGACGACGCGAGCACACACCCGACACGAGCTTGACAAGGCGCTTCAGGGCAAGAACGTGGCCAAGAGCGTGAAGGATGCGGTGCTTGACCGATTGCAAGAAGTCGGTCTGGTCGACGACGCTTCCTTCGCAGTTGATTGGGTCGCCTCACGGCAGCAGCGACGCCACCTTTCCCGTCGGGCGCTTCGGCGAGAACTGGAGGCGAAGGGAGTCGAGCGAGTCGACATCGACAGGGCGCTCGAGAATGTCGACCGCGCGGACGAATTCGCGTCTGCGCGTGAGCTAGTCGAGCGCAAACGGAGAGCGATGAGCTCACTTGCACGGGACGTACAGCAGCGGCGGCTGGCGGGAGTGCTCAGCCGTCGCGGATTCGATAGCGCCGTCATTTCACGAGTGCTGAGCGACGTGTTAAGGGATTGAGCGGCCAGGCGCGCGGCCCAGTAGCAGGACCTCACATTTGTGGCTTGACCAGGGGCGTAAGCGGACATACTCTGCCAACACGAGGTATCTGACAACGCCCGTACGATATGACGAAACTCCGGATCGACGGAATGCTCCGGAACAGCAACTTACAAGCAGTTCTTTGTTTTCAAATCAAAGGGAGTAAAAAGGGCCGCCTTCAGTAACGGAGCGTGGCTGGTGTGCATTTTGCGTTGCGGATCCTCTTGAGTACACGCGTGAGCGTGTAGACAGGAGCGCTACCGTGAGCGGGGTCTTTGAAGCACTTGTAGTTGTTGGCCTTTTCTTGCTTATAGTCGTCGTTGCCTTCGCGACAGTCGTCATGGCGCGGCGGAGCCGTACCAATGCCGGTAGCTACCACACTGGAACAGTTCGCCCAAATGCATCGGCTGTCCGGTCCGGCACTGGTCCAACGATCGCCTCTGGTTCGCAGATAGCACCTGGTGTGCAGATAGATCGTGCCGATGAGCTAGCACGCTCGGAGGCTGAGGCTGAGGAGCTTCGCACCAAAGCCGAGAGGTTGCTCGCCTCCGCCGAGGCTGCGCGGACAGGAGCTGAAGAGGAATCACGGGCTCGACGAACCGAGCTCAGGGAGCAACGTTCCGACCTCGAGCGTCGCGAACAACGACTCTCGGATCGAGAAGAGCGCCTCGACGCCGACATTCGCATGCTGGAGGAAAAGGGTCGACAACTTGAGGACCTCAAGAATGAGCTGAAGACTCAGCGACGGACGCTGGCGGATCTCGAGGCCGAGCAGCAGACCTCTCTGGAGCGGATTGCAAGTCTGACCGCGGAGCAAGCAAAGGCCGAGTTGGTAACGGCGGTCACTCATGATGCGAAGCGCCAGGCCGTGCTCGTTGCTCGCGATATCGAACGCCAGGCAGTCCGCGAAGCAGACGCGAGAGCACAACAGATCATCGTGGTTGCCATCCAACGTCTGGCATCTGAGCTGACCTCGGAGTCGGTCGTCTCGGCGGTCCACCTCCCGGGAGACGACATGAAGGGTCGGATCATCGGTCGGGAGGGCCGCAATATCAGGACGTTCGAACAGGTGACCGGCGTCAACGTGATGATCGATGACACGCCAGAAGCAGTTCTGCTGTCCTGCTTCGATCCGATTCGGCGCGAGACGGCCCGGATGACGTTGACCGAGCTGGTGGCGGATGGCCGCATTCATCCCGCCCGCATCGAGGAAGTACACGAGCGGAGCAAGAGTCAGATTCAGGCGCAGTGTCTGCGGGCGGCCGAAGATGCGATGGCCGAGATAGGCATCACTGACCTCCATCCAGCGCTCGTCCCTGTGCTCGGCACGCTGCGCTACCGGACGTCGTACGGGCAGAACGTCCTCAAGCATCTTGTGGAGAGTGCGCACATCGCGGCGCTGATGGCCGCCGAGCTTGGCCTCGATGTGGCCTCCTGCAAGCGGGCCGCGTTTCTGCATGACATCGGTAAGGCTCTGACGCACGAGGTGGAGGGCTCACACGCGATCGTCGGTGCCGATCTGGCTCGCAAGTACGGTGAGCATCCCGATGTCGTGCATGCCATCGAGGCGCACCACAACGAGGTCGAAGTACGCACCGTTGAGGCTGTTCTCGTGCAGGCGGCCGACGCCATCAGCGGTAGCCGTCCGGGCGCTCGGCGGGAAAGCATCGAGGCGTACGTCCAGCGGCTCGAGCGGCTGGAAGAAATTGCCGCTGCGCGTGATGGCGTCGACAAGGTGTTCGCAATGCAGGCGGGACGCGAAATTCGGGTCATGGTGGCGCCGGACGTCGTCGATGACATCGAGGCACAAGTTCTGGCTCGGGACATTGCCAAGCAGATCGAAGAGGAGCTGACCTACCCAGGCCAGATCAAAGTGACGGTGGTCAGGGAATCCCGAGCAACCGAGACCGCTCGTTAGGCCTGGCCGGGCGCCGTCAGCGCACCTCCCGGAGCCATCGACGGGCTCACGATTGTTTCGGACTCAGCGACCTTCGGGCCGCGTCGCCGGGTCTGCAGTCGGCGTTCCAGGTAACGGGCGAGTCGGGTGAGCAGGTAGTTGATGAT